>OBID01000256.1_pt1 | contig 23123 bp, 15 predicted proteins | sample 1519781 | NCBI WGS metagenome assembly OBID01 (sample SAMEA3991478, study PRJEB22521) | metagenome | biome: anthropogenic terrestrial biome; feature: sewage plant; material: sludge | place: Sweden | collected 2012-09-26 | reverse complement strand
AAATCCCGTTGGGGACACCACACTTCTCCCGGTTATTCGTTGGCTCAACCTTGTCGGGAACATTCTTTCCAGACAGTACAGCCATCTCACATATAAAGCTTCTTGCGGCTTCATGGAGGATGGTTCTTGTCGTGGGAGAGGATCGCTGTAGGGCCGGCAGGTAGGATCGTCGCTGCCGCCGGGATCTCGACCACGAAGCTGCAGCTGTTACCCGCCTCATGATCCGGTGTCGTTACGCCTGAGTAACGTACGGAGTCGTTCTGTGATGAGTGTAGCCGTGCGCTGGTTTCACGCCGTCCGGTCACCGCTGTATTCAGGCATGACCGAAAGGCGATGGTATGCCTGCTGTGCTGTCATCCTCGTGGTCACGGCGGCCATTGATGCGTACACGCCATTGGGGATTGCGGCCGGGGTGGGGTATCTGCTCGCCGTGGTCGTGGCCGGGATGGTGTCCGAAGTACGATTTCCTTGGCGCGTGGCGGTTGTCTCGATCGGACTCACCGTGGTGGGATTCTTTTGGTCTCCACCGGGTGGTGTCGTATGGATCGGGGCGACGAATCGCGTTGGCCTCGCCATGGCCATCCTCCTGACCGCCTGGATCGTCTGGCAATGGAACATGGCGGCTCGCGGTCGCTCCCACGATCTCGCTGTTCGGTTGCAGTCCATCCTCACACATAGCCAGACAAGTATCTTCCTCAAAGACCTCCAGGGGCGATACCTGGAGGTGAGTGAACAGTTTCTGTCGCTGACCGGCTTCTCGGCCGAGATGGTGATCGGGAAAACTGATCGGGACATTTTCCCCCCTGAATTGGTCGCTATCTATCGGGAACATGATGCCCAGGTCATCAAGGCCGGTGCGGCCATGAATTTTGAAGAGACCGTGCCGCTGGGCGATGGCCTGCACTTAAATATCGTTTGCAGGTTTCCGTTGCGTGACGGGCAGGGATCGATTGTGGCCATCGGCGGGATTGCCACGGATATCACCGCCCGATTGCAGGCAGAGGCCGCTCGAAGCGAGGCTCAGGAACGTTTCGATCTCGTTGTGGCCGCGGCACAGACTGGAATTTGGGACTGGGACCTGCACACCAACCGCATGTATTACTGCCCGCTGTGGAAGGCGAGCCTGGGATATCAGGAGCACGAGATTTCCAACTCACCGACGGAGTGGGAGTCCCGATTGCATCCCGATGACAAAGCTCGTGCGTTTGCGCTTGTGGACGACTATTTGTCCGGGCGCATCGGCGCATACGAACTCGAGCACCGCCTGCGTCACAAGAACGGCAGCTACCGCTGGATTCAGACCTTTGCTCTGTTGCAGCGAGATGCCGACGGACGACCTCGCCGGATGACCGGGTCGCACGTGGATATTACCGAGCGGAAACGAGCCGAAGACGCGTTGACCCAGAGTGAGTCCACGTTGAGAAGTTTCTTCAATAGCGGCGCGATGATGATGGGGATTGTGGAGCTGCTCGACGGCGATATTCTGCATGTCTCAGACAACCGCTGTGTGGCGAGCTTCTTCGGCACAACTCCGGAATTGATGCAGGGGCGACTCGCGTCAGAGCTTGGCGCCCCACCGGACATCCTCGCTCTTTGGCACCGATCGTACGAAGAGAGCGAACGGACGAAACAACCGGTGCGATTCGAATATGCCCACCCGCAAAAAGGCAGCGGGGTCGAACTGCGCCTTTCCGCCACCGTCTGCTGGATTGGAATAGGACCAAGCGGGCGGTCGCGGTATGCGTACGTGGTGGACGATGTCACGGAAGCACGATGCTTGGCAGAAGCGCTGGGCCAGACGGCCGAGCGGTACCACGGGGTGGTGACTGCGCTGGCAGAAGGTGTCGTCCTGCATGATGAGCAGGGGAGGATTATCGCTTGTAATCCGAGCGCGGAGCGGATTCTTGGGCTCACGGCCGACCAGCTGATGGGGCGGACGCCGGTCGATCCGGGATGGCAGGCGATTCATGAGGATGGGAGCCACTTTGCTCCTGATCAACGCCCGCCGATGGTCACGCTTCGGACCGGTCGCCCGTGCTCGAATGTGATTATGGGTCTCTCTCGACCGACCGGGGAACAGCGATGGATCTCAATCAATACGCAGGCGATCCTGAGAGCCGGTGACGCGCGACCTTACGCCGTCGTCGGCTCTTTTCATGACATTACCGAGCGCCGTCGGGCGGAGCAGGCCTTGCTGGAGGTGCAGAGTCAGCTGGAGCAACGCGTGCGTGAGCGAACGGCGAGGATTCAGCAACTTGAATCCCAGCGGTCTCAGGCGGAAAAACTCGCGGCGCTGGGCCACCTCGCGGCTGATATCGCCCATGAAGTCAACAATCCCCTGGCAGGGATTACCAATGCGTTTCACCTGGTGAAGCAGGGAATCGGGAGCGAGCATCGACACTATCGATTCGTGGATCTCATCGATCGCGAAATTCAACGCCTTACCGCGATCGTGAAAAAGATGTACACCCTGTATCAAGGCCTCCCGGCGACCGAGCGGCAGGCCACCGACATAGCCGAATTGCTCCAGGACGTGGCCACGTTGCTGGAGCATAAGATGGCCGTGAAACGACTCCGGTTACACACAGAGGTGGATACCCCCCTTCAGGTAGTCCATGTGTCGCGTTCCGACCTGTTTCAGGTGTTGCTCAATCTCGTGCAGAACGCCATCGATGCCTCTCCCCCCCGCAGTGAAGTGGTGCTGAACGTGTCCGAGCGCGAGGGGCTGCTGCGATGGAGCGTGACCGATCGCGGGACGGGGATAGCTCCGGACGTACTTCCCCGTATGTTCGAGCCATTCTTTACGACAAAGCCTGGCGCCGGTTGGCAGGGACTCGGACTCGGGTTATCTGTGTCGCGCGGGCTGGTGCAAGCCATGGGGGGGAGGATCGAAGTCCAGACTGAATTGCAACGGGGTTCGACGTTCACGGTGGTGTGCCCCTTGGAACAGCCGGATATGTCGGGGGAGCGAGCGGCAGGAGTGGATACAGACAAGGAGCAGAAAGATGACGATTATGCCACAACGCATTCTCATTGCTGATGACGAAGAGACGTTCCGGGAATCCACGGCGGAAATTCTCGCTGAGGCAGGATACGCGTGTAGTGTCGCCAGAGATTCGGCTGAGGCCGAGAGTCTGCTGGAAAACGGCTACGACTTGCTGCTGGCCGATGTCCGGATGCCGGGGAATGCTCACCTTGAGTTTCTTGAGAACGTGTCCAGGCGACATCCCGAGCTTCCCGTGGTGGTGATTACGGGGTATCCGACGGTCGGGACTGCCGTCGAATCGTTTCGCCTCTCCATTGTGGACTACCTGATCAAACCGGTCGGCGTGGACGATCTGAAGCGGGCGGTGGAGCGCGGGCTTCGGCGAAGGACCCTTGCGCGTGCGGTAAAGGATGCCATGACCGAAACGGCCAAGGTGGCGGGAATTTTCGATCAACTGGGCCAGTCGATGAGAGAATTCGGGCGGGGAGAACCACAGGTGGAATGGAGCGCCCATGAGTATATGGCCCAGGCCATGGGACACATCGCCCAGTTGTCGGCACTCGTCGCGCAAACGTTGGAAGCTTCGCGTGGGAGCAGGCCTCAAGCTCCCACGGACGTCTGTGCATTGATGCAGTGCCCCAGGTTGGATCGGTATGAGGCGGCCATTCAGGACGCCGTCGAGGTCATGGAGCGTACGCGCAGCTCGTTCAAGTCGAAGGAGATCGGCGCGTTGCGGCAGCGGCTGGAAACCCTCCTACGCGAGGGACGCAGGCAGAGCTGACTCTGTGTGGCAAGTGCGAAGCGAGCCTTCCCGTTGCAGCCGTGGTCCTCAGGGCGGCCGGCAAGCTTAGGCGATCATGATGCCGGTCGGCGAGTGCGAATGAGATCTGCGGTTGGAAAGCCGAGGCGCTTGGCCTGCTCGACGAGGCGCTGATAGGTAACCTCTTCCAGCTGAGGTGCTCGCGAGAGAATCCAGAGAAACCGACGATCAGGTGTGCCGACCAACGCGGTTCGGTATTCCGGATCAAGCGCAAGAATCCAATAGTTCCCATCCCGTGATGAACCGAAGAGCCGCGCGAAGAAGTTATCGAAGACCACGGTGAGCCGAGCATTGGTTTTAGGGTCGATCACCGTCGCCACACCCTCCGCCTGATCAACTCCGCCACTGTCGGTGAGACACTCATTGTGAACTCCGATCCTGCCGTCCGGACGGCTGGTATAAATGGCTTTCGAGTCAACGCAGTGCCGCTGAAACCACATCGGTAGCCGGGCGATCTCGTACCACGTTCCCGCGTAGCGGGCGAGATCTACCGAAGCCACTATCGGCAATGTGTCCTTGTGCTCCACGCCCGCACAGGCTGTGACGGTGAGGCAGAATGCCCAAACCGCCAACGACGCGCTCAATCGGATCCAGCTGTCTACCACGCCTTGCATCAGCAATTTATTAATCGGTGTGTACATAGTGTGCACTTGGGGTGTGTTGTAAAGATCGGGCTTCAGATCGTCAGCACGGGTCATCACAGCCGTGGTTTTATCATAACAAGCACCAATGCCGCTGCGTAGCGAATGGGGGGGGAGGCAACGCCGGGTGCAGGAGGCTGCGCCGAGTGAAGAACCACGCCGTGCTTACCCCGTAGGCTCTTGGCACTGTTTCGGTTCGTTGTGTGCCATCGGTGTGATCGGAACCTCAACCCACTTTTCTCCGTCTTGACGCTCGAGTTTCTGAATGTAGGTCAGGCTAAAGCCGATTCGTCCATGGATAAGCTCGGGAGTAGCCTTCCAGACCATCACGCACCCGTCTTTTGTCAGGCCCACGGTTCCCGCGTGCCGGCCTGGCAGGAGCTCCGTCGATTCAAAGCGAAGCAGAATCCCCTCGTGTTTGAGGAGGGGACTGATGAGAACACTGGAGGAAGTCCGCGAACGGGGCGGTAGGGTAAGCCCGTTGTCTGAGGACGTAAGTGCGTTCCCGGTGAGTCTACGAGCGGTAGATGGAACGCCCTGGCTGTGACAAGAGCCGGTCCGTCGCTGATACTGATTGTAGGGGAGAATCGCGATATCCATGTGGTGCCAAGCCCCATAATCTGCGACATGGTGGCATATGCATGTCTGCATCTTCTCCAACCCAGCGAATGATAGTGACACGTTCTGAATCGGAGAATTGGCGCAGTGTCACTCCTGGCGAGTCCGCATTTGTCCTACACGTTTTGGATTGTTCAGCCCTGCATTCTAACCTTCACTGCGTGGGGTAACCTCAATATACCTAGGGAAATGTATTGGCCTACCAAAGTTTTTGCCTCTGCCCAACCTCCGGGGAATAGTGCGCCGGGCAGTCTCGCCATAACATCGCCTCTGTCCTGCGAGAGTCCGGGCGACTTGCGAAGATTGCATCACGCTTAGTGAAATAAAGGAGGAGCAGCATGGCAGAAAGTCATCATCCTATGCAGCGTGGGGATAAATCGGTGGCCGTGAATGTTCGTCTTAAACCCGTTTCCCCATCGGATCAGCCGATTCTTGTGAACTACACTCATGTTGGTCTCTCGGACGGACTGGCATATGTCGATTTTGGGTTTTTAGAGCCTGCTTTGTTGAGCGCCGTCGCCACGCGTGCGAAGCAAGGCGAAGTCACACCGAAACAGGTTGAGGGAATCAGCGCGGCACGTGTTGCCTTACCTCTCGATTCCGTGGTGCGTCTCTACCAGCAACTTCAGCGGGTGCTGGTCAGTCTCCAACCTGCTAAGACCAAACAATCCTAACCTGTCGGACCGACATCTTCCCCATGGATACGTTGACGTCAAATCCCGCGGATTGCTCTGTGCCAAGTCCCATAACAGATACGGGCTTGTTATGCCTGCTCATGGTCGCCAGGTTCCACGACCTGCCTGCTGATGGGGGACAGATTCAGCATCAGTTCGGACAGTCGGGCAAGGTACTGGCGACACAGGAGTTGCTACGCGCAGCCAAACACATTGGGTTTCGAGTCGGACTTGTGACTGCTCGATGGGAGGAGCTTGCGACAACGCCATTGCCGGCCATAGTCCAACGAATCGACGGGCGATACGTCGTCCTGGCCAAAGTGCAGGACGACAAGGTGCTCATCCATGATCCACTGGAGGCGCGATCACTGGTTCAATCGAGAGAGATGTTCGTCACAAATTGGAGTGGCAGGTTGCTACTCTGTGCGAAACGCGCGGGTCTCCGGGCGCAGGATCTTGCCTTCGACATCACTTGGTTCATTCCAGCGGTATTCAAGTATCGACGGCTGCTGGGCGAAGTGTTGTTGGCGTCCTTTTTTCTACAGCTCTTTGCACTGCTCACTCCCCTGTTCACCCAGGTCGTTATCGATAAAGTTTTGGTTCACAAGGGCTTCACGACGCTGCATGTTATGGCTATCGGCATGCTGGCGCTGGCATTATTCGACGGACTGCTCGGCGGGTTGCGTACCTATCTGTTTGCTCACACCACGAACCGGATCGATGTGAGTTTGGGGGCGCAACTGTTCCGGCACCTTTTGGCCCTCCCTCTCGCCTACTTTGAAGCACGCCGGGTTGGCGATGCGGTCGCACGTGTGCGCGAACTCGAACATATCCGTCAATTTCTCACCAGTAATTCGGTGACAGTCGTGCTGGATGTCGTGTTCATCGCCGTGTTTCTCGCTGTGATGTGGCTCTACAGTTCGATGTTGACGCTGGTGGTGATGGCATCCCTGCCGCTCTATGCCATTCTCTCGATTGCCATCACGCCGACGATTCGCACACGGCTCACTGAGAAGTTTAACCGTGGAGCGGAGAACCAATCATTTCTAGTCGAGGCCGTAGGCGGTATTCAGACGGTGAAGGCTCTGGCCGTCGAGCCACCGTTGCAGCGCCGCTGGGACGAACAATTGGCCGGATATGTGCAGGCCAGTTTCCGTGCGACCAGTCTGATCACCATAGCCGGCCAGCTGGCGACTTTTATCCAAAAAACTACGACCATTGCCGTCATGTGGGGCGGTGCGTATCAGGTCATCGACGGAGCGCTGAGTATCGGCGAGTTGATCGCCTTCAACATGCTCTCCGGCCAAGTGACCGGACCCTTGTTGCGTATGGTGAACCTCTGGCAGGAGTTTCAACAGGTGGGCATTTCAATACAACGCTTGGGCGATGTGTTGAACACCCGGCCCGAACCTGCATATAGCCCGGCCCGCACAACGTTACCGCGGATCGCCGGGCAGATTACGTTCGACGACGTCACCTTTCGCTATCGTCCAGATGGCCGCCCGGTTCTCCAGCAGGTCTCCTTCTCCCTACAGCCGGGCCAGGTTATTGGGATGGTGGGGCGATCCGGGTCGGGCAAAAGCACCATCGCGAAGCTGATGCAACGGTTGTATGTGCCGGAACGCGGCCGTGTGCTGGTTGATGGGGTAGATCTTGCGCAGGTCGATCCGGCCTGGTTGCGTCGGCAAGTCGCCGTGGTACTGCAGGAGAACTTTCTTTTCAATCGCTCCGTTCGAGACAACATCGCATTAACCGACCCGGGGCTCTCAATGGACCGTGTGATGCATGCGGCCAAACTGGCGGGTGCCCACGAGTTCATCCTGGAGCTTCCGGACGGATATGACACGATTGTGGGAGAGCATGGCTGCGCCCTCTCCGGCGGGCAACGTCAGCGTATCGCCATTGCTCGTGCTCTCGTTGCGAATCCTCGCATTCTGATCCTTGACGAAGCCACTAGCGCTCTGGACTATGAATCCGAAGCGATCATTCAACAGAACATGGCGCAGATCTGCAAGGGGCGCACCGTCATCGTCATTGCACATCGCCTGAGCACGGTTCGCCCTGCCCACCGGATTTACGTCCTCGACAAGGGGCAGATTTTCGAGGACGGGACGCACGATGATCTGGTCAAGCGCAACGGGATGTATGCGCGACTTCATCGATATCAGGAAGGGCGATCCGCAGCAGCGTAACGAGGCAGATGAGGAAGAGAGGATGAAGACGTTATTGCGACATCTGGCGGTGTGGCGTGCGGCATGGCAAATTGAACGGACCATGCCCTCGGCCGTTGTTTCCGGCGGGAGTGCGGTGGAGTTTCTTCCTGCTGTGCTTGAAATTCAACATACGCCGCCTTCGCCGATCGGCCGTGCCATTCTCTGGACCATCATGCTGGTGTTCACGACGGCGGCGGCCTGGTCCTCGCTCAGTCACATTGATATCGTCGCGGTGGCGCCTGGCAAGATTATCCCCAGTGGTCATTCCAAAACCGTCCAGCCATTCGAAACCGGTGTCATTGCTTCCATTCACGTGCAAGACGGTCAAGCCGTTCGTCAGGGAGAGGTGCTGATCGAGATGGATGCGACGCAAAACGGCGCTGATCGGGATCGGGCGCTCAACGAATATCGAGCCGCGCTGGTCGAGGCTGCTCGTTTGCGCGCGTTGATTGCGGGGCACTCCACTTTCGATGCTCCGGAAGACGCTGATCCGCAATTCATGTTGCTGCAACAACAACTCTTGCGGGATCAAGTCGCGGAGCTTTCCGCCCGGGTTGATGCATCCCGGCACCTCATTAGTCAACGCCGGGCGGCGTTGGATGCGACGAAGGATAATATCCGGCGGCTAGAGGCAACTGTTCCGATTGAGGCTGAACGAGCTAAGGCCCATCGTTCTCTGTTAGCACAACAGTACGTGTCCAAGATGGATTATCTCCAATTCGAACAGCAACGCATCGATAGGGCGCAGGAGTTAGCTGGGCAAAAGAGCAAGTTGCGGCAAGATCAGGCTGCGCTGGCCGAGGCCGAGCAAAACTATCATGTCCTTCTTTCAGAGTTTCAACAGAGCAAACAGGCCGAGCTCTCGACCACCGAAACGAAGGTTACGTCACTGCTTCAAGAAGTGCGCAAGGCTGGACAGAAAACCGAGTTGCAGAGGCTGGTGTCGCCGATCGACGGGGTGGTGCAGCAGCTGGCGGTGCATACGGTGGGTGGTGTCGTCACGCCTGCGCAACCATTACTCATCGTCGTGCCTCAAGACTACCCCGTGGAAGTTGAAGCACAGTTCGAGAACAAGGACATCGGCTTTGTGAAGGAAGGGCAGCCAGTTGAAATCAAAGTCGAGACGTTTCCGTTCACCTTATATGGGACGATTCCAGGAAAGGTGTTGACCGTCTCGGACGATGCGGTACCGTTAGACAAGGAGAAAGGCGGCCTGGTTTATGCGAGCCGGGTAAGTATGGATCGAGCCACGATGCAGGTGGAAGGAAAGCGCATCCATCTGTCGCCTGGGATGGCGGTTACCGTGGAGGTCAAGACCGGTCAGCGACAGGTGATCGACTATCTGCTGAGTCCCTTATTGAAGTCTATGCAGGAGAGTTTGAGGGAGCGTTAAGAAATCTGAAAAGGAACTGTGTCGCGCAACAAACCTTCAGGAAGAGGGTTGGTCATGAAGATGAGGTCTGATCAAATTGTCAGGGGCATTATCGTTGTAGGGTTGTTGCTTGTCACGATGATGGTAACCAGCGAGGCGGGGCTCTTGGGGAAAGAAGAGACGCCTGGAGAGCGATTTCGGAAGGCCATTGAGAAAGTCAGGCTAAGTTGTGAAAGCCGGAAGCTGGCTCCGGGGGAAGTGTGTGGAGCGGTGACTAACCTCAAACCGGCTGATCCCTTGGCGACAGAGGAGGGCCGGTTCGCGCACTCAATCAGGATCCCTAATCCGGTACCGGAGGACAGCGGGTACAAGCCGGGAATGACCCCGGAGCAGTATTTTGAACACCTGTGCAAGACCGAAGCGGGGGAGTTCATCTACAAGACCGTGGAGAATGTAGAGGGACTGCTCCAACTGCGACCTCGCGAAAATCCCACAGACTATGAACTCGAACATCTCTATGCAGTGGAAGATCCCTATGGGCATTCTGTAGGGGTACGGGATCACCCTGAAGAGTATTTTGTCCAACCTGCGATAGGCAAGTATCAGTTTCTCGAAATTCCTTTGCCTGAGAGATCCCGTGCGAGTGAAGAAAGAATGTACCTTCGCTTTTACCGAGACAAAAACGCGCGTGCGGGAAAAGATTACCAAACCGCGATCAATGGCAAATTCGTGCGGGTTCCCTACGTCGTGGGAAAAGTAAAGGTTCCTTCTTCCCAGAGCCGCTACGGATACACCTGGCGCGGGGTTGGCCGTCCGCACGATCGAAGGCTCGGAATAGCAGGAGGAGAACTGATCATCCTTGACCTCCGAACCAACGAGGTGCTTGCTGTCAGGCGAGGTTTCGTCCGCAGTGGGTATATGCGAAATATGACCGGAGTTTGGTGGTTAACAGCACAGAAGTGTTCGAAGGAATCGTTGAAGACCGATGTGCAGTTTATTAATCAGGTGTTAAGGCCGGTACTGGGCGCGGAGGAGAGATAAAATGAGTCAAGGTAGTATCTCGACTTGGTTGAAGTTTGCCCTGCAACAAATGGCAGCCGAGTCGTATCTCGATCAAATCCTATTGGGGCGACCTCTTCGAGAGATCCTGTTGGATGGCAACAATGACACAAGATTTGTTGCGCCAGATGCTAACGGCGACCTGCCCGGTATGACGCGGTTTACGAATGCGCTGGCTGATCGGTTCCTCAGTGCCTATCAAATCGTCGATCATCACGCCAACGATGCAACAGGGTTTAGTGCCACCCTGTTGTTTGACACTCAGACCAACAGCTACACGCTCTCATTCCGAAGCAGCGAGTATGCCGCTGACGTCAATGGTGGTGATCGTTCACGCGATATTGTGGGGGCGGATGCAGAAGTCAAGAATGCCGGCTTTGCGTTTGCCCAACTTGTCAGCATGACGCGATACTTTGAGGGCTTGCAACAGGGTAAGAAGAGCGATGGGACAATCGATCCGTCATTGGCTGCCTTCTTTGGCAATTCTCAGAACCAACTTAATGTCACTGGCTATTCCCTCGGAGGGCACCTAGCGACTGTATTCACAGAACTCTATGCGGATCGCGTGGCCCAAACGTACACCTTTAATGGGGCCGGGCGCGGTGAATTTGCCGGTTTACATTTCAACAGCGAGGTACAGGAAGCCGATCGCATACGGGAGATGCTTGCGAACCTTGATGCGCGGTTACGGGCAACTGATCCGTTAGGCTCGCTGTTTGCCAGTGGGGCGACGGCTGACATCTACACCGACGAACGGTATCTGGTCGCGTTGGATGACATTAGGGCGCGCTATCCCACGAGTGGAACTCAAAGTTTGCCTGGTCTGACCGGAGGGCTGACGAGAACCGATGGTGCTTTTGGAAAAATACAGCAGCTCTTTGGTCATGCCCAGACCGGTCAGGATGTTGAGGTGGTCGCCAATTCTGGGGTCCACGCAAAGGTGATCCCTGTTTTAGTCGAAGGGCAGCCACTCATTGAAGATGTGAATGTCCAGAATCCATGGGAATCTCAATATGGCAATAGCCACAGCGTCACTCTCCTTGTGGACTCCCTGGCCATCCAGGAACTATTTCAGAAGGCTGATCCGCAGTTACAGCAATCTCAGATAGAAAGCATTCTGAAAGCCTCCTCAGATCAGATTGCCTCTCCCTATCCAGAACAAGGAACGCCTGTGCCCCCTGCCGAGGGAGACACGCTTGAAAAAGCGCTTGATGCACTGGCCAAGGTGTTCCACGTTGAAGGACCTGCTACTCCTTACGGGCGACTGCCCGGAGATTTCGGCAGCGCAACGTATCGACAGCCGTTTTATGAGCGACTTGACGCCGTTCGAGCGGCGATCGGTGACCAGGTCTTCAGCATTGCGCCATTGATAGGGAAGAGCGCTGAGGAGTTACAATCCTTGGCCTTACTGGAGGATTCAACGAGTCTTGCTTATCGGTTCGCATTAAGGGAGTTAGCCCCATTTGCGGTCCTCGGGGCTAGCGCTTCCTCGACAGAGACACTCTATGCTAACCACAACGAAGCCGGACAGTTGGCACTGCTCAACTCCGAAAGCGGAATGGGAGAATTGTCTCCACAGTACTTGAAGGATCGCGCCGCATTTCTGGTCGAGAAGATCAATGTCAACAGTAACCCAATCGGGTTCCCCTCCATCACTCATTTTAAAGATTTCCAATCACTCTATGAGATTCGTTCGGTAGCACCACAAGGGCCTCAAGTCTTGTTTGGAGGCGAGGTCGGCGAAACTCTCGATGGAAGTGCGTTTTTTGGTGACCATCTCTATGGCGGCGAGGGAGACGATCATCTGTTTGGCTATGGAGGCAAGGACTATCTGGAGGGGAATCCCGGCAACGACATCTTGGATGGCGGCAGTGGCGCCGATACGATGCTGGGAGGAACGGGAGACGACACGTATCTCGTCGACGATTCTGGCGATGTCGTCCGAGAGTATGCCAATAGCGGCATTGACGAAGTGCGCAGTTCAGTCACCTTCACCCTGGACTCCCAGATCGAGCACCTCACGCTGACGGGGAGCAATGCGATTGATGGCATTGGCAACGAGCTAGGCAATATTCTCATCGGCAATAGCGCAAAAAATATGCTGAATGGTGGTGGTGGGCAGGACCATCTCGTCGGCAATGAGGGAAACGACACACTCATCGGCGGCGCTGGCGACAGCGACCTCCTCGAAGGCGGCGTTGGATTCGATACGTACATCTATCGTTCTGGTGATGGGGTAGATCGAATTGAGGACAGTGATGCGCAGGGGCAGATCATTTTCGACGAGCACCTGTTGCAGGGAGGTATTCGGCGTGCCGGTGATGTCGCCAACAGTTATACGAGCCTGGATGGCCGAACCACTTACCTGATGTCCGGGACCGATCTGATCGTGAACGGTGTCCTCATCGTGAACGAGAATTTTCAGAGTGGCCAGATGGGAATTCAGTTGCGCGATGTCTCCCCTATTCCGTCTGATACAGGACTTCCCGCCGGACCTTTTGGGCATGTGTTGGTGGGAGACGGTGAGGATGAGACGCTCATTGCCACTCATCCGTATTCGTATGCCATGTATGGCAACGAAGGAAATGATGTCCTCACTTCTCAGGTGCCGTCAACACATGACTCGTTCTCCGATCTTCGTGATGGTGGGGCCGGTGATGACATCCTGGTCGGTGCTGGAGGGAATGATTATCTCGTTGGCGGTAGCGGTGATGATTATGCCGATGTCTCCGATGGAGATATCTTTCTCGGTGGAGATGGCAATGACATTGCTGTGACTGATACCGAGATAGCCAATTACGCATGGACCCATATCGGCAGCGGCACACACTATATTGACGGGGGCGCCGGCAATGACGTGTTATTGGGCGCCCTTGGCGTTGATGTGTTGCTTGGTGGGGATGGTGAGGATGTTCTTAGGGGAGAAAACCGTCCGGTGGGTTGGATTGCAAAAGTGTATGACGTTGATCTCATCCCACAAAGTGTTTCTATGTTGGCATTTTCCTCGGCTCTAGGTGCAGACGACTACCTCGATGGCGGCGCCGGTAACGACCTGCTTGTCGGCGACGGAGGAAACGACATTCTCGTCGGCGGGGCGGGCGACGACTGGCTGTATGGGGAGTCAGATTTTACCCAGACTATTCCTGGCGATGATTGGTTGGATGGTGGTGAGGGCAATGACCGGCTATTCGGCGGCGCAGGAGCTGACTCGCTTTCCGGTGGGGATGGCGACGATCTTTTGATCGGGGACTTTTCAGAGGATCTCGGGTCTGAAGATATTCTCGATGGAGGCGCCGGAGCCGACGAACTGCAGGGTGGAGGGGGCGACGATATTCTCTATGGTGGCACTGGGATGGATCGGCTTGCCGGGTTCGCGGGAAACGATTTTCTCGATGGCGGTGCGGACAGCGACGAGCTACAGGGAGGGGCCGGCGACGACTCATTGTGGGGTGGACTTGGTCATGATCTTATGACCGGGCAGGAGGGAGATGACGAGCTCTTCGGGGATGATGGAAACGATGAGCTGCATGGAGAGATTGGAAACGATACGCTTGTTGGTGGCGTCGGCAATGATGCGCTCTTTGGTCAGGATGATGACGACCTCCTTTCCGGCGATGCCGGTGATGATTTACTGAATGGTGGACTCGGTAATGATCAGCTTGACGGCGGCGATGGGATCGACGATGTGCAGGGCCGAGAGGGAGACGATCTCATTGTTGGCGGCACCGGCGACGATTTTCTCTACGGTGATGGCAACGACCCCACTGTCCTGAATCTCCTCGGCGGCAACGATACTCTTGATGGCGAGGAGGGGGATGACCAGTTGTGGGGTGGTGCGGGGCAGGATCAACTGTTCGGTGGCGAGGGAGCCGACCAGTTGGTGGGTGATGTGGGAGATGATGCCTTGTTCGGGGATGCCGGTGATGACTCTCTCTTTGGAGACTCGCCGCTATTCGCGGGGCAGGCGGGGAATGATGTGCTCGACGGCGGTGATGGTCACGACGTCCTTCAGGCTGGTGGCGGGGAGGATGATTTGCACGGCGGGACAGGAAATGATCGTCTGATCGGCGGGGCCGGGAGTGACACCTATCGATTTAACCTGGGCGGCGGTGTTGATTCTATCGAGGATGATGCAACGCAGAGTAATCGATTGATCTTTGGTGCTGGTATTACCGCTGAATCCTTGAGGTTGGACGTGGCAACCGGTGATTCTCTTGTCGTACGTGTCGTTAACAGTGAGGATGCGGTTCAGATCGTCGGCTTTGGGCTCAATTCACCCTCCGAGTTTCACACCATTAATCAGTTCGAGTTTGCCGACGGCACGGTGCTGAGGGACGCCGGATTGCTCGCGCGAGGGTTTAACTTGTCCGCGCCAGTGGACGGAGGAACGGTGATCGGTACGTCCTTTGCCGACCATATGCAAGGCAGTCAGGCTGCTGATTGGCTTCACGGACGTGATGGAAACGATGTCCTCATTGGCGGCGAGGGCGCTGATGTGTTGGAGGGTGAGGAGGGCGACGATCTATTAGAAGGCGACGCCGGTAATGACCGGCTCTATGGTGGCGCCGGGGTGAACGTATTACGCGGAGGCGAAGGAAGTGACCTGTTGGTGTCGAACGCGGCCGCCGATCAGTTAATCGGTGGGACCGGTCACGATATCTATCACCTTGCCTCAGGACTTGCCACCGTGTCAGAGGACGCGAATGGAGGCATTGATACCATCCAGCTAGCGCCCAGTGCTTCTCTTGCATTTCAAGCGCCTGACCAGGTGGAGAATGTTCAGATCCTGGACGATTTTTATTTGGAGCCGACCCAGCGAGTAGACCTGGTAGGAAATGTGCTGGACAACCAATTGTCCGGTCCCAACCAGCTTGACGGCCAAGGAGGAAACGACATTCTCATCGGGGTGGGCGACAATACGTTCTTGTTTGACCGTGGGTATGGGCAAGACATCGTGCGGATGGGCATGCAGACGTATGCCCACACAGGGCTCGATCAGGTTCTGTTCGGAGCGGAGATCGCGCCGGGCGATCTCATACTCGAAAATCATGTCAACGATCTGGTCGTTAAGGTCAATGGGAGCACAGACCAATTGACGGTGGAGTCCTTTTTTGTCTCCCCGAGCAATCACGTGGACCAATTTGCGTTTTTCGATGGGACCGTGTGGGATTTGAGCGCGATCGAGAGTCGGGTGTTGACGTTTGTCGGCAGTGACGCCGACGACACGTTCTACGGCACCGATGGGGACAATCTCATTCGCGGGTTGGGGGGTAATGATCAAATCCGGGCTTCGCTGGGAGACGATACTCTCGATGGTGGCGCCGGAAACGACTTTCTGGAGGGGTATCTTGGCAATGATATCTATCTGTTTGGTCGAGGATATGGGCAGGACTCCATCGACGACCAAGGCGATTCATCGGATGTCGACACGCTGCAACTCTTGGACGGAATTACCCCTGGCGATGTCACGTTGCGTGCGACGCCTGATTTTGGCGGCAGTGCAATTCTGACGATAACCAATACTGCCGACCAACTCACTCTTGGCGGATTTTTCGAGTTTCAATCACTCCGTGTTGACCTGATTAAATTCGCAGACGGCACTATCTGGGATTACAACGCGATGCTGGCTCACACTGAAGGCGTGAATCTTGTCGGCGGTGAGGGCGTCGATTACCTCTACGGCAATGTCACGAACGACATCCTTTCAGGGTTGGATGGAGATGACAGCCTCTACGGTGGGGCCGGCAACGATCTATTGGACGGAGGAATTGGTGCGGACAGCCTGAGTGGCGGGTCAGGAAATGATCTTTACATGGTCGATGATGTCGGAGATAGAGTGACAGAACAGGCAGGCCAAGGAACGGATACGATTCAGAGCGGTGTCACGTATGCGCTGGGTGCGAACGTCGAAAATCTTGCGCTTATCGGCAATGCAGCCATTAACGGCACCGGAAACTCCCTCAACAATGTCTTGACGGGCAATGGCGCGGTCAATGTTCTCACTGGCGGCGCAGGAAACGATACGTATGTCGTTGGGGCGGGGGATACGATTGTCGAAGCCGCCGGCTCAGGGACTGACACCATCAGAACCGATATCAGCTGGACATTGGGAACCAATGTGGAAAACCTTGTGTTGACGGGAACCGCCGCGGTCAATGGAAGCGGCAACAGCCTTGCCAATACTCTGACAGGGAATAGTGCCGCCAATATCCTCAATGGAGGAACTGGCGCGGATAAGTTGATTGGCGGGCAGGGCGACGATACCTATGTTGCGGACAACGTTAACGATCAGATTACTGAATCGGCCAATCAAGGCCTCGACACCGTTCAGAGTTCGGTCACGTATACTCTGGCTGCCAATGTGGAGAATCTTACGCTGACTGGGACCGGAACGATCAATGGGACAGGAAACGGGTTGGACAATATTTTGACCGGGAATAATGCCGCCAATCGACTCACTGGCGGCGCCGGGAATGACACCTATGTGATCGGGGCCGGCGATAGTATCGTCGAATCGGTGAATGCCGGTATCGACTGGGTCCAGAGTTCTATCACGCATACGCTTGCCGCGAATGTCGAGAACCTGACGCTTACGGGAACTGCTATCATCAACGGCACTGGAAATGGGCTCAATAACATCTTGATCGGCAATAGTGCGGTCAACACGTTGACCGGTGGCGCGGGGAACGACACGTATATTGTGGGAACAGGAGATACTGTAGTCGAGGCGTTGAATGCCGGCACCGACACGGTCCAGAGCGCCGGAACTTGGAGTTTGGGCGCCAATGTGGAAAATCTGGTGCTGGTCGGATCTGCGGCGGTCAACGGGACGGGCAATACTCTGGCCAATGTGCTCACCGGCAATGCCGGTAACAATGCACTGGTCGGCGGTGACGGCAACGATACCATGGCAGGTGGACAAGGAAACGATGTGCTCAATGGCGGGACTGGAAATGATGTCTTTCAATTCGCTCGCGGGGATGGTCAGGATACTGTGACTGACACGAGCGGGAGCAGCGATCGGCTCAACTTCGGCTCCGGGATCAATCCTCTGGACATCATGTTGAGTCAAAGTGCCAATGATTTGCGCATCGCGCTCTACGGTTCGACCGATCAGGTGACGATTGCCAACTGGTATGGAGGCGCTACTAATCAGATTGAAACAGTCCAAGCCGGTAACGGTCAACAATTGATGAGTACTCAAGTGAACCAATTGATCCAGGCGATGGCGGGATTCACGCAACAGACAGGGTTGAGTTGGGAGCAAGCTGTGGCCCAGCGCCCCCAGGATGTGCAGCAGGTTCTGGCTGCGAATTGGCACTAGCGGTATGTTTCGGTCGCTCCGCCTGTCCGGCGGGGCGACTCCCTCTTGACCGCCTCGTTTTTCGCGCCCTGTCTTGGCATAGTCAGGGCCAATCTCCGGCAGACCCTCCTTTTTCCTGCCGACCGTGTATGAATAGCCCGATATTGCGGAGAGTTGTGGTGTGCGGTTGGCCAGTACCGAAGAGGTACAGCCTCCGTGGAATGGCCGGACCCGGTTTGGGTGGTACAGTCAGGACATCAGCGTAAGGCATGAAACCCGAGTCACTATAGGCCGCCAACTTTTCCGCGTTTGCTAGGAGGTCAATGATGTCGCACCGAACGGTTCTCTCTTTCGCCCTATTGGCAGTTCTCGTTGGTGGCATCCACGGGTGTACGACGATGCAGGCTGGGTCTGCTACCACGTTACCGAGTAGTGCGTTCTTCCCCGTTGATGTGAATGAGCTGAAGTCGCTTCAAACCATCGCCCATGCGCAGGATTCCCGCATGAAGAATTGTCACAAAGGTCCCGCCTGTGAGGATGCCTATTACACGCGTGGCTTGGTCGCGCTCTTTGAGAATCGTGCCGATGCGATTACGGTGTTTCAGGAGCTGCACACAGCCATGCCGAACAGCCGCTATGAGGCGGCGACGACGGGCTGGTTAAATCTCTTGCAGGATACGGCGCCATCCTCCAAGCATCATCAGGCGTTAATGGTTCAGTTGAAGCAGGAAGTACTGCATAATCTCCTGGAGCGTTCTGATTTGACGGCGCTGCGGACTGTGAAGGACCACGACCGGCGGGTTGCGGAGCTCAAGTAATGAGCCAGTTATAGCTATGAGCCTGGTGTCCCGTTCGGCCGGCATGCGTCGCATGCCGGCCGAATCTGTTTCTGTATCTGTCCCCCCATAGTTGTTCTACGAAGTGTCGGGATAGATTGCAGGGGTTGCACGTCTCCGCCAGTTGAGTAAATCCCTCTCCAGTGCACGCTCCTTTACATGTAGTTGAGTTTGCACAGACTCGCGGCTACACTTTGCCTGGGTAAAGTCGGGTTGTGTCTAGGTGTATCCATCGGTGAGAGGTGTATATGCGTCTGTTCAGTATGACCTTCGTGGTATCCGTCATTCTGTTTGTCGGAGTCTGGTCGGTGCGAGCGGCCGAGCCACTGTCTGGGGCGGATGGCCAGGCCGGCGGGGCCGAGGCGATCACAGGGCAGGATGGTGCGCCGATGGTGTTGGTTCCGGCCGGGCCTTTTACGATGGGGAGCAACGATGGGCTTCCCGCCGAGCGCCCCGAACATGTGGTGATCCTCGACGCGTATGTCATCGATCGATATGAAGTGTCGCTGCAACTCTATCGAAAGTTTCTTCAGGCGGCGAGATATGATGCGCCGCCGACCTGGGATGATGAAGCGGCGGAGACGGTCAGCGATCGTCCGGCTGTCGGGATGAGTTGGGAGGATGCGGCGGCCTATTGTGCCTGGGCAGGGAAGCGACTCCCGACGGAAGCTGAATGGGAGAAGGCTGCGCGTGGAACCGATGGCCGTCGGTACCCGTGGGGCCCCATGCAGCCGTTCGTGGACATTGCCAACTACAATCGCGGCGTGTGGGTGAGCGAAGCCATTACGTTGGTGAGTGTGGCCGGTGGGGTGGAAGGGATGAATGTCCGCCACGGGCTGAAAGCCGGGGGGCGGAGTCCGTACGGCCTCCATCACATGGCGGGGAATGCGGCCGAGTGGATAGCCGATTGGTACGATCGTACGTATTACGGCAAGAGTCCCGACAAAAATCCGACGGGTCCTGCTAATGGCGAGAAACGGGTGATTCGTGGCGGGTCGTGGGCCGATTTGCCTGTGGCGTTAAGTGCGTCTGCGCGGGTCTCGGCGGAGCCTGGTTTTCAGGACCGCACCATTGGATTTCGCTGCGCGATGGATGCCAAGAAATAGAGGCAGGGGTGAGCACTGAGGCCTTCGTAAGTTTCCTGGTTCCTGCCTATGCTTGATTCAGGTGCCGCATCGTCTGTTCCACCGCCGAACCGAAAGCACAAGGCCGTTGCCGCGTTCGCGGCAGGGCTTGTGTTCCTGGTTGCGCTGGCGGGGATCCGCAATATCTCGCCTCCATCTGATTCAACCCCGGCTGTCCAGAATATTGACCCGAACATGGTGCCGTTGGTGACGGGGGATGAACCGATTCAGGAGCTCTTTGTCCGTGCCGGCTGTCCGGTTTGCCATCAGATTCCCGGCATTGCAGGAGCGAAGGGGCAGGTCGGTCCACCACTGTGGCTGGGGAAGACCGGGGCGAGTCGCCTGGCTGATCCACAGTATAAAGGGCAGGCGCAGACGGTTCGTGAGTACATTGTGGAATCAGTGGTATCCCCGGGGACCTATGTGGTGCCAGGGTTTCCACCGGATACGATGCCGACGTGGTACGGACGGAAGCTGAGTGGGGCTGCATTGAGTAAAATCGCGTCGTATCTCGAACAGGCGGTGGAAGAGCCCCCCTCGGGACGCCCTTAAGCGGGTGCGCCGATCAATTGCGTGGTGTGCGCTCGCGGAGGAATAGACCTTGAGGATCAGGGAGCAGCAATGCCCTGACCCTCAGCGCTTTTTGCTCCCGCCCTGACCCAGTTGTCCTTGAATCTGGAACCCCTTCTCATCCCGGTCGCTCTTGTCCAGGAGGGCGGCCACTGCGTCATCGCCTTTCAACCCCGCCAGTTTAATTTTCAGACGGAGGTTGTTGGCGCTGTCGGCGTTGATCAAGGCTTGTTCAATGCTGATCTTCCCGGCCTTATAGAGTTGCAACAGCACGTGGTCGAATGTCTGGCAGCCTTCGTCGATGCCCTGTTCCATCGCCTCTTTCAGGGTATCGATCTCAGAACGTTTGATGAGGTCCTTGATGCGCGGTGTATCCAGCATGATTTCGAGTGCAGGCACGCGGCGGCCGTCGAGGGAGGGGATCAATCGTTGAGAGATGATGGCCCGCAGGTTCAATGAGAGCTGCAGATAGATCTGGGCGTGCCGTTCGACCGGGAAGAAGTTCATGATGCGCTCGATCGATTGATTCGCATTATTCGAGTGCAACGTTCCGAGGCAGAGGTGTCCGGTTTCAGCGAACGTGATCGCGGCTTCCATGGTTTCCGTATCCCGGATTTCACCGATGAGAATGACGTCCGGTGCCTGACGCAGGGTATTTTTCAACGCGTGCCCGAAGGAATGGGTGTCGAAGCCGACTTCGCGCTGGGTGACGATCGATTTCTTGTGGTGATGGACAAATTCGATCGGGTCTTCCACGCTGATGATGTGGCCCGCATGCACCGTGTTGCGGTGGTCGATCATCGCGGCGAGGGACGTGGATTTTCCGGAGCCGGTCGCGCCGACCACCAACACCAGACCCCGCTTGGTCATAGCGATGTCTTTGACGATGGGCGGCAGGTCTAGCTGTTCGACTGTCATGATCTCCGCTTTGATATGACGAAACACCAACCCGACGTTGCCCTTCTGTCGGAAGATGTTGACGCGAAAGCGGCCGAGGTCTTTGTAATAAAGGGCAAGGTTCATCTCCATTTTTTCTTCGAACTCACCTCGCTGCTGGCCTCGCATGAGGGCCAGCGCCAGCGATTCGAGTTGCTCGTTCGTGAACGGCGGCGCATCGGTCCGATGTGTCGAGCCATGGATGCGATAAATGGGGGGCGCATCGACGGTGAGATACAGGTCCGACGATTCCTGCTTGACCATCACTTCGAGAAGCGTGCGAACATCCATGAAATGCCTCTTTCCAATGCCGTGGGAAACCCGTTTCGTTTGCGCCGAGTGCCCGTTTACGCGGCGCCTCCTGCAGCGGCGCTAAAGAGATTGGGATTCATGCTGCGCGATTGAGCTTCAGCTTTTGTCACCAGCCCTCGTGTGACCAGATCGACCAGGGCCATGTCCATGGTTTGCATCCCATCTTTTTGGCTGGCCTGCATGATGCCGGGAATTTGATGGAGTTTGCCTTCGCGGATGAGGTTCCGCACCGCTGTGGTACCGACCATGATTTCCACCGCCGCAATCCGGCCACCACTCTTCTTCTTCAGGAGCGTCTGGGTCAAGACTGCCTCCAGCGTTTCCGAGAGCTGTGCGCGGACTTGGGCCTGTTGGTTCGGAGGGAAGGCGTCGATGATGCGGTCGATGGTTTTCGGGGCGCTGGACGTGTGCAGGGTCGCAAAGACCAAGTGTCCGGTTTCGGCAGCGGTCAACGCCAGCTGGATCGTATCCAGGTCTCGCATTTCGCCGACGAGAATGATGTCGGGGTCTTCGCGGAGTGCGGCGCGGAGGGCGTTGGCGAACGACAGCGTGTGGACGCCCAGTTCCCGCTGGTTGACCAGGCATTTTTTGGATTTGTGAACAAACTCGACCGGATCTTCGATCGTGAGAATGTGTCCTTCGAAGGTGTTGTTGAGATAGTCGATCATGCCCGCGAGTGTGGTGGATTTCCCGGACCCGGTTGGGCCGGTCACCAGGATCAGGCCTTTTTCGCGGTCGCAGAGCTGTCGGAGGATCGGCGGCATGCCGAGTTTTTCCAGGGGAAGAATCTCCGTCGGAATGGTCCGGAACACGGCGCCTAAGCCGCGCCCTTGCACAAAGACGTTGACGCGGAATCGGGCGATGTCGCCCAGGTCGAAGGAGAAGTCACACTCCCGGTGTTCTTCGAAATTCTTCCGTTGCGCGTCACTCATCATGTCGTAGATAAGCGCGTGAGTTTCATCCTGGGTCAGGGGAGGATGGTCGAGTTTCTTGAGATCGCCATGCAGGCGGATCATCGGTGGTTCACCGGCGCTGATGTGGCAGTCCGAGGCGCCCTGTTGGACGCCAAAGGTCAACAGTTTGGAGATATCAATCATCGGATCACTCCATGCAGTGAGAGAATGTATGGATAAACGAGCGTCGCTATGAGTAGAGGATCATGGCTCGTCAGGTTGATTCGATCATGCCATAGGAAGGTGAGAAAGCAAGAAAATACCCAGAAGAGACGAGGGCGAAACGGTGGCCGGCGGCCGCTCTGCAAAGGGCGATTGGTGCTTAGATCATGTTGAGCGTGCGACCTGCCTGTGCGAGTGCCGTCAGCGCCTGGTCGATGTGCTCATCGGTGTGATCGGCGGTGATCGTGAAGCGAATCCGGCTCGTGGACGCCGGCACCGTCGGTGGGCGAATGGCGGGGGCATAGACTCCCAGTGAGAGCAGTGTGTGGGCGAGGTTCATTGCGCGATCGGGATCGCCGACGATGACCGGACTTCCAGACAGGACTGCCAGGAATATAGGCATAGATGACTTTGCCAAGAGAAAGAGACATACCTATGGCAGTGTTATCGTAGACCATGACACAGGCGAGATTTTGGAACTGATAGACTCTAGAGATTCTTCGATTGTGGCAAATGTCTTGAAACAATACAAGAAAGTCAATAC
>OBID01000255.1_pt1 | contig 23156 bp, 21 predicted proteins | sample 1519781 | NCBI WGS metagenome assembly OBID01 (sample SAMEA3991478, study PRJEB22521) | metagenome | biome: anthropogenic terrestrial biome; feature: sewage plant; material: sludge | place: Sweden | collected 2012-09-26 | reverse complement strand
CGGCTTGAATAAAAAAGATATCCCCAGAGGACATTTCAGGCATTTGACTGACAAAGAAGTGACACTGCTGAAGCATTTTGGCATAAGAAAAAGAAAGAAGTAGTTGGGAAGAATAACAGTTTGGTCAAAGGATTTTTCCAAAACTAGCAATCAGAATAATTTGTTGTAGCGTTGGCAAAGGCGAGGACAGCAGAAGACAAGTCTTAATTGCTGCCTTGCTTGCTGCTCTTGACTTCTGTTTTTGCGAAATATAATAATCGGCTTAGCCCAGTATCTAGTGCCAATCTTGCCCAGTGTAAATTATCTTTTTGTGAAACTCAATCTACCCAACCTATTTTTTTCTTTTTTTTTGGTTTTTTAAGCTCTATCATTCTTTTTTCAAGGATTAAAGAATCAATATTTACATAGTTTTTCAAATAATAGCCACGACCCTTTTTTAGGAAATTTGCAATTATTAAAAAGATTATAGTATTTTTGAAAAATGAGAGTTGAGAGAAAGAACAATCAATTATTAATCTACTTAAGCGATGATATAGGGGCATCGCGCATTCAAGACATCCTGGATTATATCAAATATGTTGAACTAACCAGCACATCAACTGTCACCCAAAATGAAGTGACTAATCTAGTAAAGCTAGGAAAAAAAGGCCGTTGGGCCAGAACTAAAAAATCGTTAGGGTTACATGCCCAAAATAGTAATTGATACCAATATTGGATTTAGTGGAATGTTAAACACCAATAGCAATATAGGAATGATCCTTATTGAAGGGAGACAATTCTATGAGTTTTTTGCTCCGGATTTTTTAAAGGAAGAGCTTTTTAAGTACAAGTCAAAAATCAAGATAATAGCAAAATACAATGAGAGTAAGTTCGATGATATCTTTTTACTTTTATTTGGGCACGTTACGTTTATAGACCATCGAATTTTGCAGGACGAAATATATTATTACGCTGAAAAATTATGTAAGCATATAGATGAAGATGATACGAATTTTGTAGCATTGAATGAATATGTTCAAGGACGAATATGGACCGGTGATTTAAAACTTATTAAAGGATTAGCATATGCCGGATATACTCGCTGTGTTAAAACTGCTGACCTTTTACAGGAGTTTAAACTAAAAATAAATAAGTAGTATCTTTCCGTTTGAGACCATTATAGGCGTAACGCACTATTGTCTTAAAGTAAACTTTTTTATTACCTATGTTCGTCCATTCCTTATTTAAGAAATATATTGTTTTTTTAACGTTGATAGTGTTTGTCGGTACAGCGTTCAGTCAAGCGCCCATCCTCATCTCCATAGAAACTAAAGACAATGCCCTCATCCTGGCCACTGACCTATCTAACCGGCTACTCACCACATATTTTGGAAAACGACTCCACCAGCCAGGCGACTACAGCCTTATTGCCTCCCAGACTCGAATGAATGATGGCAATGCCGGTGTCTATAATAATGTATATAGTTCGAGTGGTTCCACCAACCTGGTAGAACCTGCCCTTCAGGTCACCCACGCGGATGACAATACCTCGCTCGAGCTTAAATATCTATCACATGCCACCCAGAAGATCGATGACAATGTCAGCCTCACAACCATCAAGCTCAAAGATGAAGTCTATCCCGTAGAAGTCACTTTATACTACAAAACCTATGCCCTGGAAAATGTCATTGAACAGTGGACTACCATCAAAAATAATGGTACCTCAGGCATTGAACTCGAAAAATACGCCTCTGCCAACTTGTATTTGATCGCCAACGATTATTATCTCACCAGCTATCATGGGACCTGGGCACAGGAGATGAGGCCCGAACAGGAAAAACTCACCCATGGTATCAAGACTATAGACTCAAAGCTGGGCACACGCGCCGATTTGTATGCAGCCCCTACTTTTCAGCTTTCATTTGACAGGCCTGCTACTGAAGAAGAAGGCAGTGTCTTGCTTGGCCAACTGGCTTGGTCAGGCAATTTCAAACTTGACTTTGAAGTCGATTCTTACCACCATCTCAGACTACTGGCAGGGATCAATCCACATGCTTCCGAATATCCCCTGGCAGCAAAAGAAGAATTTAAAACCCCTTCGTTTATCTATACTTATTCTGACAAGGGCAAGGGACCAGCCAGCATCAACCTGCATCGTTGGGCCAGGAGATACCGGCTTATGGACGGAGCAGGACCTCGCATGACCCTGCTCAATAATTGGGAGGCGACTTATTTTGATTTTGATGAAAACAAATTGGTCGGACTATTTAAAGGTGCAAAAAAACTAGGTGTGGATATGTTTCTTCTGGATGACGGGTGGTTTGCAAATAAATACCCACGTAATGGAGATAATGCAGGCCTCGGAGACTGGCAGGAAAATGTAAAAAAACTACCTCATGGCATCGGCTACCTTGTCAAAGAAGCGACAGCCGCCGGTGTAAAATTTGGCATCTGGGTCGAGCCGGAGATGGTCAATCCTAAAAGTGAGCTGTACGAAAAGCATCCTGATTGGGTCATCAAAGAAGCCAGTCGTCCCGAACAGTATTTCAGAAACCAACTGGTCCTCGACCTGACCAATCCCGCTGTTCAAAATTTTGTTTTCGGAGTATTGGATACCTTATTTACCAAAAATCCCGGTATCGCTTTTATCAAATGGGATTGCAATGCCGTCATCTATAATGCTCATTCTCAATATCTCGAAAGGACCCATCAAAAACAATCCAAACTATATGTAGACTATGTCAAAGGACTCTACAAGGTATTGGATCGTATCAGGGCGAAATATCCCAAAGTAAACATGATGTTATGTTCTGGCGGCGGAGGTCGGGTAGATTATGAAGCTTTAAAATACTTCACAGAGTTTTGGCTCAGTGACAATACGGATCCTATAGAGCGCGTCTATATCCAGTGGGAAAACTCTTATTATTATCCTGCGATCGCCCATTGTAATCATGTCACCGACTGGAGTAATGCCGGTATGAAATATCGATGTGATGTAGCTATGATGGGTAAGTTGGGATTTGACATCGTAGTGGACAAGTTGAGTGAAAATGATTTAAAATCTGCTCAGCAGGCCATCTCAGATTATAACAATATCAAAGCCATTGTCAATTATGGTGATCTCTATCGTATGGTCAATCCATTTGAAGCAGATTATGCCTCTTTGATGTTTGTAGATGATACAAAGTCCAGGGCTGTCATGTTTAATTATCTCACGACCAATAGATATGATTATAATTATACTGTCGAGCCTATAAAACTAAAAGGACTAGATGCTAATAAAAGATACCGTATCAAAGAGCTCAATCTCTATCCAGGGACCAGGTCTATGATAGAGGAGTCGGTGACCTATTCCGGCGATTTTTTGATGTCCATAGGGTTTAATCCCAATATATCACTTAGGAGGAAAAGTGTAGTATTAGAGATCAATGAAGTGAAATAAATCGATCATGGCAAATAAAAAAAAAGCTTACCATCTTTCCCATCGATGCGCTCTAGTGGTCAAACTAAAAAAACCTTTTTTTGATTGGGCAGATATCGAAATGAATCAACTGTCAGAAGATATGATGGAGCCTGATGTTTACCTCATTCCTGATTTTGAAGAACATAAAGATGTAAAGGGCTGGATAAGGAGAAATTATGATGCTGTTTTTAGAAATATACTTTTCGGAGTTTATACTAACGAAGCTATGTGGCCTCAGAACCGAACCTATGACCTGTTTTGTAAATGGGTAGATTTTTCAAGCCATTTGATGGTGTGGGAACTGGAATGATTTTAGAGTTGCAAAGCAATTTCATTATGTGCCCCTTTTACAGCATTCCATATTAAGTCCTAAGGAAGCCTAACAATCCCGAAGTTTTGGGACTATTTGCCCAGGGGTTTAAAATCAGCGATGAATCCGGATAAATTGATCAAGTATGAATTCAAACTTACGTTAACACAGACGGATTGACACAATGTAGTATCGTCCCACTTTTCAGATAAGAGATGATGTTTTCAGCAGCCAATCTCGACATCCCATCCCGGGCCTCCATGGTCGCAGATCCTATATGAGGCAATACACACACGTTCTCCATCAACAATAAGGGATTGTTCTTATCCATGGGCTCGGGATTGGTCACATCGAGTCCGGCTCCCCAGATAGTACCAAAAGTCAGTGCTTCGATCAGATCGGTCTCATTGTGCACCCCTCCGCGGGCTGTATTGATAAAAATGGAAGTTGGTTTCATTTTGCTAAAAGTTCCTTTGTCAAATTTGCCTCGGGTTTCGTCACTCAATACACTGTGCACGGACAATACATCACTCTGAGCCAATAATTCATCGAATGTTACGAGGTGAGCGCCTAATGCTTTTTCTGCTTGTTCATTGCGACTGCGATTACAGTAGATGATCTTCATATCAAATGCGCCTTTGCATCGTTGGGCCATGACCATACCTATCGCTCCAAGCCCAAATATCCCCAGGGTCTTGCCTTGCAGTTCCTGGCCGAGATGCGCAGTGGGCTGAAAAGCTCCCCAGCCACCATCAATGATTTTTTTATAATTGAAAAAAAACTTTCTGGAAACAGCGATCATCAGGCCAAAGGCTATATCTGCCGTAGCATCACTGAGCACCTCGGGAGTATTGCCTACAGGTATACCCAGGCGGGTGGCCTCGGGTATATTAATATTGTCATAGCCTACTGCAAACTGTGAGATCATTTTGAGATGCTTACATTCATTCAAAAAATGAGGATCGATTTTGTTTTCACCCAGGCTTAATAAGACATCGGCATTTTTGCAGGCTGCTATCAGTTCATCCTGTGGGATTGGATAGTCGGCTTTCCAAATCGTAAGATCATATCCTTCTGCTTTGAGGAGATTGATACCATACTCCGGTATTCTTCGACTGATAAATATTTTAGTGTTTTCTGACATCGTATTATTGCTTAAAGCCCGAAGATACTAACTCATGGATAATTCCTTTATGCCGGAAAGGTGTGTACTGAAACATATGACGGAACTGCAAGAGTCTCTGCGTAATAAATTCCATAGTATCAGTACGGTCTCTCTTAAAAATACCTAATTTCGTCCCATGAATTTATTCGATGTATATCCTCTCTACGAGATCGAGCCGGTGAGAGGTCGTGGTTCTTATGTATATGACCTTAAAGGCATAGAATACCTGGATTTTTATGGTGGCCATGCGGTGATTTCGGTGGGCCACTCTCATCCGCATTATGTACAACGGTTGACCAAACAACTTCAAAAACTTGGATTTTATAGCAACAGTATCATCAACTCACTTCAAAAAGAACTTGCGACCAAGCTCGGTAAGATGAGTGGATGCGATCAGTATCAATTGTTTTTGGTCAACAGTGGTGCTGAAGCCAATGAAAATGCCATCAAACTCGCTTCGTTTCAAAATGGACGCAAAAAGGTACTCTCCTTTAAAAAAAGTTTCCACGGACGCACCTCCGCTGCTTGCAATGTGACCGATGACCCTAAGATCAAGTCGGAAATCAACAAAACATTTGAAGTCACTTTTTGTGAGCTCAATGATATCGAATCCAGTGTGGCAGCCATCATGACCGAAGAATATACTTGTGTGATCGTGGAAGGCATCCAGGGCATTGGAGGTATCCACCTTCCTTCCGGTGAGTTTTTGACAGCATTGCAGCAAGCCTGTAAAAAGACAAAGACTTTGCTCATACTGGACGAAATACAAAGTGGCTATGGTCGCAGTGGAAAGTTTTTTGCTTTTCAACACCACGAGGGTATCGAACCTGATATGATCACGATGGCCAAAGGCATGGGCAATGGATTTCCAATAGGGGGCGTACTCATCCATCCGGATATAAAACCTAAATATGGCTTATTGGGCACTACTTTTGGGGGCAATCACCTGGCATGTGTTGCAGCTTTGGCTGTTTTGGAGATCTTCGAAGACGATGATCTTATAGCGCATGCCGCCCAGGTCGGAGAATATCTGATGGCGGAGATGACCCATATCCCTGAGGTAAAAGAAGTCAGAGGCAAAGGCCTGCTAGTAGGCGTACAGTTTGAAAATGCCATCGCCGAACTCAGAAAACAACTAGTATTTAAAGAACGGGTCTTCACAGGTTCTTCAAGTGATGCCAATGTACTCAGATTATTGCCGGCTTTAAATATACAGATAGACCAGGTAGACCAGTTGACAGAAAAAATAAGATCAGTGCTGAGATCGATTTCGGATAAAACTCCCGGCTTCCGGCCGGTGAGCAAGGCTCGATAAGCCCTGTATCCTTTCCCATTTTTTGTACATCTATCCTCTAATACATTATAATGAAGCGATTTATTTCTATACATGATGTCCCAGACAAGGAGGCTTTATTACAGGCTGCCCTGGGTCATAGTGCGGATCCATTCCGATACGAATCTTTAGGCAGACATAAAACGCTGGGTATGGTTTTTTTTAATCCCAGCCTGCGTACGCGCATGAGTACCCAACAAGCTGCCTATAGACTGGGCATGCAAGTCATCACGATGAATGCCGACCAGGGTTGGAAAATAGAATTTGAAGATGGAGCCATCATGAATGCAGATAAAGCGGAGCATGTACGTGAAGCTGCTGCCGTGATGAGCCAGATGGTGGATATTATAGCCATTCGATCCTTCCCCGGGCTGGCAGACAGAGACCGGGATTACAGTGAGGAGGTTATGTACCAGTTTTCAAAGTACGCGACTGTACCGATCATGAACCTGGAATCTTCGACCTTACACCCCTGCCAGTCCCTAGCCGATATGATTACCCTGGAACAATACCGCAAAAAGGAAAGAAAGAAAACCAAAGTGGTATTGACCTGGGCACCTCATATACGTGCCCTGCCACAAGCTGTAGCCAATAGCTTTGCACAGTGGGCACGGGGTTACGAATACGACCTGGTGATCACCCATCCTCAAGGCTATGAATTGGATACTCAATTTACCGCAGGAGCCAAAATCATCTATGATCAGGATGAAGCCCTGTCAGGAGCAGATTTTGTATACGCCAAAAACTGGAGCGCCTACCATGATTATGGCAAGATATTGACTCAGGACCCTTCCTGGATGATCACGGATCAAAAGATGGCTTTGACCGATCAGGGTTATTTTATGCATTGTCTACCCACCCGCCGCAACCTGGAGATAGCGGATGAGGTATTGGATAGTAATTATTCCCTAGTTATCAAACAAGCTAAAAATCGCATCCACGCAGCACAAGCGGTACTTCAAAACCTGTTGCCAAATCAATAGGAGTGGTCGAACTCTGAACGATCAAACTAGGAGCTGAGGATTTTTAGTTCCACCCTCTGATTTTTGGCCCTGCCTTCCCGCGTAGCGTTAGTGTCTACCGGTTTGCGTCTACCATAGCCTACATAGGTCATACGCTCTTTTGGGATGCCTTTTACTGTCAGATATTCCGCAACAGCTTTAGCTCTGAGCAAAGAAAGACTATCACAAAAATCATCTTTAGGAAGACCATTGGTATGTCCCCCGATTTCAACTACCAGGGTCTGATTGAGCATCAGATAATCGAATATATCATCCAGCGCTTTCAAACTGTTGGGTGGTATACTATCGCTATTGGCTGTAAAATATAAATTATTTATTTTGATGATTTCCCCCACTTTGGGTTTGGGAACAAAATGTGCTGATGACTGGTTGGCTGGAGGAGTAACTGCAGGAGCTGGCAGAACAGGAGGTTTCGGTTTGGCTACTGCAGCGGTAGTTTTAGGCGGCTCGACAGGGGCATTGCAAGGCACCGGTACAAAGGCGGAGGCATTGTCCAGAAGTATATTCCCGTTATATGGAAAAAGGACGGGAGTTTTAAAAAAAGCCTCCAACATGATGTATTTATAGTTAGTCTTGGGTTTGATCCTAAAACTGTATTGTTTCCACTCAAAATGGTCCACCGGATCACTTTCTGCCAATAATTCTGATCGGCCACAGGATATATTGCCTCCCCAAATCCTGAGCACCGCTGGAATGTCAAAATTGTAAACTGTGTCATTCAAGCGCATTGGGATGGGCAGGTCCCGGTTATTGGTTCCACTGCGGTATTGCTCGGAACTAGAGAGATAGATGCTAAAATTGTAACATTGACCCCCTACGAGTGGGGATTCTAACATCTGGCTCACTCGCTCCCAGGTATCGTTATGCCTCACTACCAGTCCCATATAGGTTCTGCCATTAAAAGCAGGTTTACTCACTTGCCAGAAATTGCTGGGATGTACATCAGGAGCAGATTCCCCGGTAAAGCCACAATCAGTCCAGCCCATAGGGGGTGAGCTCTGTTTAGGCGTGTCTTCAAAAGAGGCATTGACCAGTCGTATCGAATCCACCGTCTTTGACTGACTATAAGCCTGTGCAATGAGTGATAAAAAGCAATAGGAATAAATACCGAAACGCGAAAGTATATTATTCATGTATGGTGCAAAAATAGGGGAATGTTTAACAATATAAAACTCCTCACTTGGGTGAGCTATGAAATTGAGTAATTATTGTAGAAAAACATGAGCTTGACTGATAGAATCAGGGAATAATTTATATACGGTCCACCTCGTACGACATTCCACATCTTTACTGGTAGAATCACGAAAATGCGTTCAAGCCGGTTACATCCATGCCGGTAATCAATAGATGTATATCGTGAGTGCCCTCATAGGTGAGCACAGTCTCAAGATTCATCATATGACGCATGATGGGATATTCGTTGGTGATGCCCATGCCTCCGAAGATTTGCCTTGATTCGCGGGCTACAGTGAGGGCCATATGCACATTATTTCTTTTGGCCATAGATATTTGGGCAGGCGAGGCTTTGCCTTCGTTGGCGAGGACTCCCAGGCGCCAGGCCAACAATTGAGCTTTGGTGATCTCTGTAATCATCTCAGCGAGTTTTTTTTGAGTTAATTGGAATTGACCGATGGGTTTGTCGAACTGGATGCGCTCTTTGGAGTATCTCAGTGCTGCATCATAACAATCCAAAGCAGCTCCGATAGCACCCCAGGCGATGCCATACCTTGCCTTTGACAAGCAAGCCAGGGGCCCTTTAAGTCCTTTGATTTCGGGAAACACCTGTGACTTAGGCACTTTGACATCTTCAAACACCAATTCACCGGTGATAGAGGCTCTTAATGACCATTTGCCATGAATTTCCGGGGCAGAAAAGCCTTTGCTGTCTTTTTCCACGATCATGCCTCGGATGAGCCCTGATTCGTCTTTAGCCCAGACTACCGCAAGATCGGCAATTGGAGAGTTGGTAATCCACATTTTGGATCCATTGAGGATATAGTGGTCTCCTTCCTCTTTTATCCTGGTGGTCATACCCCCGGGGTCCGATCCATGATCTGGCTCTGTCAGTCCAAAACAACCGATCAACTCTCCGCTTCCCAATTTGGGGAGATATTTTTTCTTTTGTGCTTCACTGGCGTATTTATAGATTGGGTACATGACCAGAGATCCCTGTACGGATGCCATCGAGCGTACCCCGCTATCACCGCGTTCGAGTTCCTGCATGATCACCCCATAGGCTATTTCGTCCATGCCCTGGCCTCCGTATTCGTTAGGCAGGCTGGGACCAAAAGCTCCGATTTCTGCAAGCCCTTTAAACAAATGGGTAGGGCATACAGCTCTTTCGGCGTAGTCCTCAATGATTGGACTTACCTCTCTTTTGACCCAATCACGAATGACCTGCCTGGCCAGTAGATGATCTTCACTAAGCAAATCATCTACCTGGTAATAATCATGGTGTTGATAACGGTCTTCTTTTGCACTCCTTTTCATTTGGTGGTCTTAAAAGATGAATGGATTACAAAAGTAAGCATTCGTATGGGAGACCCAACGTGAGAATATTATCTTTAGCCGTAGAATGAATCAAAAGATAGGGATAGAGGGGATCAGGTTATTTGCCCATCATGGTTACTACGAAGTAGAGCGTTTGACCGGTAGAGAATTTGTCCTCGATGTATATATAGTGTTTAACCCTTTTGAAGGCCCCATTCATGACGAATTGGTAGACACGGTCAATTACGAAGAGATCTTAAATATCTGCACCCTGGAGATGGCCCAGACCTCCAAATTATTAGAGCCGGTAGCGGCCAGGATCTGCCAGCGAATAAAACTCCTATCCAATATGGTACTTACTGTCACTGTCCGGATCAGCAAACAGTTTCCAGTGCTGCCAGTTCAGATCGATCGTTTTTTTGTTGAAATCACTTTGTGACGATTTGATCCAGCTTGCGTCCTTAAAGAGTAAAATCAGAGTATTAATACTTTTATAACTAACTAAATCGCTTATTGTGGCGTTGAATAGTGTAAATTTAGACCATATGAAAAAATTCTTATTTCTGATGATTGCATTGTCTATGGCGATTGCCTCTTGCGCACAGTTTTCAAAGCTAAAACTCCCCAAATTAAGTACTGGCTTGAGCATAGAAGAGATCGGAGGAGGTCTCAAAGAAGCGCTTAACAATGGTATCAGCAAAGGATCTGATCTTTTAAGCCAGGTCGATGGCTATTATCAAAGCCCTTATAAAATATTTTTGCCTGCAGAGGCTACCAATGTCATCAATAAACTCAAGATGGTGCCTGGATTTAATGACCTTGAGCAAAACTTAACCCTTCGGGTCAACCGCGCTGCAGAACTTGCTGCGCAAAAAGCTAAGCCGATATTTGTCAAAGCAATAAAAGAAATGACTTTTCAGGATGCGACCAATATATTGATGGGTGCGGATACATCTGCTACCTTTTATCTTAATCAGCATACCTATGCACCGTTATATTCAGAATTTCAACCGATTATCCTGGATGCGCTCAACGAAGTGCATGCCGCAGATTATTGGGAGACGGCAGTGACCGCGTACAACAAAATACCTTTAGTAAAGAAAACCAATCCAAAATTGGACGATTATGTTGCAGCTCAGGCACTCAATGGCCTTTTTGCCATGATCGCTAAGGAAGAAATCGGTATCCGTAAAGACATCAGCCTACGTACTTCTGATTTACTCAAGAAAGTATTCGCTAAGCAGGATAAAAAATAGTCCCGCAGCTTTTATTAAAGGATTAAATCGGAACATTCGGATCCTTGCTGGAAGCCTCCGGAATCAATTCAGGACTTTTGCTTAATGTGTACTTTTTAATCCTATCAAATCGTTGCTGTCAAATTGCTTGCTTTTTACCTTTTGGCCTCGTGCATCAATTGGTATTCACCCATCTGCCTGGTAGAAAGATCCATGCTAAACTGACAAGGATCTAAATTTGTGATAAGCCTCAATTCATCGCCCAAAAGTCAATCACCAACACTTTATCCAGGTGTGGACCCAATACTTTACCAAAAGCTTTGTGTTCCGGATGTATCAGATAGGCATCCCTATCCGCTTCTGATGTAAATGTGAGCACAAAACTATGGGTAAAGCCTTCATTATGATTTTCAGGACTGTTGTTCGTGCCCCACTCATAACCTTTGATTTGACTTATTTTAGAGGGCAGAACTCCAAAAGCGGTCTCTACTTTTTTGATATCCTCCGCCGAACTGGCGTCCTTAAATTTGAACAGGACTACGTGGCGTAAATTTTTAGGCTTGTTGGTTGAAGTGAGATTGGATTGTGACTGCATCGCTATCGGAAGAGTAAATAAAAACACAAAAGATAAAATTAAGAATTTCATTGATTAGATTTTTGCCATGAAGATATTTCTTATTTAGTAACCAAATGCATTGAATTCAGAAACCAGGCCTTGCTTGGATAAAATTATTATTCAACAACATCATGGCATGGAGTTATGTGAATTATTTGTTATACTATGTTGAGTATAAGCTAAGAATATCCTAAAGTCATAGTTCAAAACTTCCTTTCCGTCGAATAATTTATCATCTGCACAATTTAGACTGATACCTTGGGGTTTAAAATTGCTTAAACCTTAAACATGAATTCCATCGAACAGTTTTTCCTGATGTGCTCCGGTGCCAATGCCACCATTCTCAAAAAAAGCCCCACCGATATCAATAAATATATAGGTATCGGTGCTACGATTTTTTTTACTGGCTTGCTGGCGATGATCTCGGCGAGTTATGCGATCTATACTGTCTTTGATAGTTGGGGAGGGGCCATTGCTTTCGGTTTGGTATGGGGGCTCATGATATTTAACCTGGACCGGTATATCGTATCCTCGATGAAAAGGCGTGGCACTTTTGGCAGTGATTTTATGACCGCTTTGCCTCGTCTTGTGCTGGCAGTCATCATATCAATCGTCATTTCCAAACCATTGGAATTAAAAATATTCGAGAAAGAGATCAATGCCGAGCTCATCAGCATGGAACAGGAGGTGTATAAAACCCAGGAATCCAAAGTACAGGATCGCTATCAAAGTCAGACCCTGGCACTCCAAAGCGAGATCGCTTCACTAAAAGCAGAGATACAAGTCAAACAAATCAAACGAGATGAACTGGCCGCCATCGCTCAGCAAGAAGCTGATGGCACCGGAGGCTCAAAACAAAAAAACCTGGGTCCTATCTACAAAGCCAAAAAAAAGGATGCAGACCAGGCAGATGCTGAACTAAAAACGTTGATCGCACAATATCAGCCATTGATCAATGACAAAGAGGCTACCATAAAAGCTACACAAGAGTCTATGACTGCAGACATCCATGGATTAAATAGAGCTGGCCTCGGTGGTTTTGCCTCCAGGATAGATGCCCTGTCCCGACTAGCTGCCAACAGTCAGGCAATCTGGATAGCCAGCCTTTTTATCATGTTGCTTTTTATCGCCATTGAAACAGCTCCAATCTTTACCAAACTGATTTCTGCCCGCAGCCCCTATGATTATCTATTGCACAAACACGAACATGTATTCGAGATGAATCATAAACAATTGACTTCGATCCTGGCCACTTCTACACAAAACAAAATATCTCAGGAAAATGAAATCGATACATTTAAAGCGCAGACCCGCATTCGGGCTGAAAAACAACTCATAGAACATGCCGTTAAAGAAGAGGTAGATCGACTAAAACGAGAACCAGCCGGCTGGAAAGAGTGGTGGGCAAAAGGTCTTTTTATCAACCGGCCGGAAGCCAATTTGTAGTTTTTAGTTGTTTAAACCCAACTACTTTGGGTTATTCCTCCGTCTATGGTTATATGAATAGAATGATAGGCATATGCTTCCTGACTTTGTTTTTTGCTTGTGCTAAGGATCAAAGCGCTGATCAGGGTATTTTAGAAGGCAAATATTTTACCAATCGATTATTAGATATAAGTTGTGCTGTAGTGCCTGAAGACAAACTGCCCTTTCTGCAAGTACTTAAATCAAACTCCTCTGAATACGAATTTGTACTCACCCGATTTAATCCGGATAGGCAAATCTCAAAATACCCTGGCATCACGTTGCAAACAGATACAGCAGATCAATCACTATTATTCTATCGTGGTGATCCGGCAGGTAGCTGGAAGAATTCTATCCTGGCCGACAATCATAAACTATTGACTTTTTCGATTCAGTTGGCAGACCAGTGGGTGTATTTTGTAGGAGTGAAAGAAGAATAGTAGCTTCTTGATCCGGGACTTTATTTTACCTCCAACAGATCTTTTTCAGGTAGGGCCGGATATTTGGTATGAGGTTCCGTTTGATACCAAAACACCGTGGACGCTATATCGTCCTGAAGCGGTAGATATCTTCCATCACTGCGCCAGCCTAAGGCCTGAATCGTCACTTTGAGATCTTTTTCAAATCTGATAGGATCGGTGATATGCCATCGGTACAATCCAAATCGTTGGGTGATCTGGTAGTGACCATCTCCTTTGATCACCTGGTGCATGCCCGCATAGGGCGTATTGAAAACGGTATAGTCTACTGTTTCTACCCCGGCGGCGTTTTTAGTACGGGTGTCAAAATCGTAGGACCCGCAGAAATAATCTTCTGTACCTGTGCCTGCAATGGTCGGCCATTGCTGATCTCCATCCATATAAAATTTGATTTCACCTTCACCCCACCATCCATTGTCCAGAGATCCATAAGCTATATATGTGCCGACATAATGCCCTTTTCCTTTTATGCCATCGACCAAAGTATAGACTGATTTGTAGGGCAATCGATTGGTCCTGCGGAATTGTGCATGAAAATAGCCTGCATCCGGCGCTACCTCGGTAAGTGAATAATCAACCTGGTAATACAAGATCATATCTTTTTCGTCTATATTCTCCATAGTGATCTTGCATTTTTTCCTGAATGGCATTGGCCAATAACAATTGAATGCGCTACCGGGATTGACGGTAACAGCCAGGGAAGACAAAGGCGCATATTTACACCATCCCATTCCAAAAAAATCACCCACCGGTACTTCTATGGATGGTTCAGTTTCATCATCCCAATAAAATCTAAGTATGGAAAATCTCCAATTGCCGGTAGGGGTCATCCAGATGTGTTGTATGGCTCCGGGTCCGGTGATTTCTGCTAAAGTAAAGGTGGTCTTAGAAGCGATTTTTACGCTTGGACTTACCTTCCATCCCTGTCCCAGGTCACGGGATGCCCTGGAGCCGGTGCCTTCTGTCGCCATTCCTGCTTTGCCTTTTTCACCAGTAAAGTTTTCAGGGCTGATAGACCTGGTCCTGGCATCAGATAGCCGAAATAGATTGCCCATGTTTACGCCGATGCCATCAAATTTGGTTTGGGCATGTATACTGATACTAAAACATAATGCCAGTAATAAAGTGATTTTTTTCATATTCATTTTTTTTGGATCAATGAAGTTAGCTAAGATTTTTATTATGATGGATGCCGTATATATACTGAGTGTAGGATAATATGCATCCAGAATGAAATATTTTTCTTTCAGGCATGGGGGAACGCAAGCGTTTTATGTACCTGGTCAGGCGCACCCATAAAAAGTGTATGATAAGGAACTCCTCTATAGCAGGAATTATATCGGAGTGAAATTTTGAGGATTGCGATGGTGCATCACATTTCAATTCTGACAGTACAATACGAATCAACGTTATTTCTTCTTTTTCTTACTCGACTTCGCTTGTTTATTAAAGTCCAGTGCGAGGTCAATCCAAAAGTTAAAGTCTTTCTGTGATTTCATGCCGGTCTCATCAACGAGCACGTAGCCTTTCATAGGTCGGTGCGTGAAGTCCATGGTGCGGCACCCGGGTTTCTCTATCATCTCATCATGCATGGTTGGGTCTATCCGGCACATCAGCTCATCTTTGATGATGCCCACACACATTTTGTCATTATACATAAAGGTGAGCCCACCCATCATCGCTTTTTCTTCTACCTTGGATAGGGTGGCGAATCTTTTGCGGATGCGCTGTGCTAAATTTTCGTCGTAGGCCATAGTTAAAATTAAATTTTTTTTGGCTGAATTAATTATACCGGCAAGTATTTTTTTGATTAGCTATGATCTCAGGATGGTGAATTGAATCGCAGAGGTATCTTTCTTCAAGCAATTATTTTCAAAACTTCAGAAGCGTTGAAGCCTTATCAAACTACTCCTTATTCGCTAACTGGCCACATGCCGCATCGATATCTTTCCCCCTGCTTCGCCGCACAGTCACATATACTCCATGTTTGTACAGGTAATTGGTGAATATATCCAGGCGATCCTGGGTCGTCTTGACAAACGCTACACCTCCTATAGGATTGTATTCAATGATATTGACTTTGACTGGGAAGTTTCTTTTGCACAGACTGACTAAATGTTGGGCATCCAACAGCGTATCATTAAAATTATTGAAGGCTATATATTCGTACGTGATATCGTTGCGGGTCTTGTAATAGAAGTATTCCAGGGCGTCCATGAGGATCTCAAGATTATTAGATTCATTGATCGGCATGATCTCATTGCGTTTGATATCATCGGCCGCATGGAGGGATAGTGCCAGGTTGAACCTCACCTGGTCATCCCCCAACTGTCGGATCATTTTGGCGATCCCGGCAGTACTGACTGTAATACGATTAGGGCTCAGGCCTATCGCCAGATGGTGCGTGAGTAATTGGGTACTACGTATGACTTCTTTGTAATTGAGCAGCGGCTCGCCCATGCCCATATACACGATATTGGAGAGTGGCGTAGCATATTGTTCCAGGGATTGCTGATTGACTAAAAAGAACTGGTCAACGATCTCTGCAGCCTCCAGATTACGCAGTCGTTTCATTTTACCTGTAGCACAAAAACTACAGGTCAGACTACAGCCTACCTGGGTCGATACACACACCGTATACCGTTTGGATTGCTCCACCGGGATGAGCACCGACTCTATTTTATGACCATCATGCAGGACAAACCGGGATTTGATCGTACCATCAGTACTTACCTGGGATTTGTCCAGCTGGATGGGCTTGAATGCCGTCAATGACCCTAGCTTTTCTCTCAATGCCATGGATAGGTCGGTCATTTGCGCTATCTCAGCTACCCCTTTTTTCCAGAGCCATTGATAGATTTGTTTTGCCCTATATTTTGTCTCTCCAATCGATAGCACCCACGCCTCGAGTTGATCGAGATCCATGGATCGGAGGTCTATTGGCTGTGACATGAGGCTGCAAAGATAAGCGCTCTACGCTCTATGATCAGACTAATCTGTGCCCATACTGGTTTGTAATAACATCAGAATAATATTCCATTATTGCCTTTAACATTTACAATTTATTTAATAATATTGTGAAATATTAAATAAATACGAATTATATATCGAATATGCTGTATTCTCATTCTTTTGTGAGTAAATATTGATACCAGTACTATTATTGCATTATCCAATATATTTTTTGCCAAATGAAATTTTTTTAGACTGGACTACCTCTTATTATTATTGCGCCTACATTTGCCGCCACCCCGGATTTTACCAGATACATATATCTTGTATGTTTAGGGTGAATCAGAAGACAAAATATATTATGAACAGCGTATTAGAACCTCATTTGCCGCCCCCTAACGGCAAAAGGATAGTAGTGATCGGAGGGGGATTTGCAGGGATAGAATTTGCCAAAAAACTGACTAGTCGGGATTTTCAGATCGTACTGCTGGATAAAAATAATTACCATCAGTTTCAACCGCTTTTTTACCAGGTTGCGACCGCAGGTATAGAGCCTAGCGCGATTTCTTACCCATTCCGAAAGTTATTTCAGAACAAACCCAACTTCCACTTTAGGCTGGCAGAAGTATTCCATATAGATACTGTGACCCATGTCCTGGAGACCTCCATCGGTGACATCACCTATGATTACCTGGTGCTGGCCATGGGTGCGCAGACCAATTTTTACGGCAATCCATCTCTTGAAAAACACACTTTCCCATTAAAGTCAACGACGGAATCACTTGTTTTCAGGAATTCGATTCTGAAAAAATTTGAAGATGCATTATTGGCGAAAACTTATGAAGAAAGAAAAAAACTACTTCAGTTTGTGGTGGTCGGAGGAGGTCCTACGGGGGTCGAAGTGTCGGGAGCACTGGCAGAGATGAAAAAATTTATTTTACCCAAAGATTATCCTGAGGTGGATTTTGACCTGATGAAAATCTTCCTCATCGAAGGGTCAGACCGTATCTTGAGTGCTATGAGCCCCGGCTCATCCTCTACAGCCAAAAGCTATCTTGAAAAATTTGGTGTAGAAGTCTTCACCAATAGGACAGTCGCTCATTATGATGGATCCGTGGCTACCTTATCGGATCAAAGTACCATTCAAACCAGTACAGTGATCTGGGCTGCCGGTGTCAAAGCTGTCCGAATCGATGGTTTGAGACAGGAAGTATACCTGCCAAATAATCGCATTAAAGTAGATCCTTACAATCGGGTGACCGGGTATGATAATATATATGTACTCGGTGATCAGGCGGTAGGGGTGACGGCGATGCCGCAGGTAGCACAGGTAGCTATACAACAAGCATGGAGGCTGGCCAAAAATCTCAATAAAGGATTTGATCTTGCCAAGTGGAGACCTTTTAAATATCATGATATGGGTACCATGGCGACCGTAGGGCGTAATAAAGCAGTTGCTGAGATCTACGGCCTTAAATTTTCAGGATTTGTTGCCTGGTTTATCTGGATGTTTATTCACTTGATTTCATTATTAGGCTTTAAAAACCGGTTGCAGACTTTGATCAATTGGGCCTGGAATTATTTTTCATATGACCAATCTTTGAGATTAATGATCAACTCCCACAAAGAACCAACCTTTCTACGCAGCCCCTCATCCAAAGCCTTCCGTCAAGTTGCTTCTACTCAGGCGAAAGAAACAAAAGATGGGTCCAGACCTTCCAATGAACGAATATTAGCTACAAATCCTTAGGTATATGCTTCATAATACCAGCCTGGGCTGAGCCATTAGTTCTTTAGCAGCTTACTTCTATAGGATTTAATTAACGTAACTTTGCCGCGCGAGCAAATTTTTGACTATAATACAACCAAGTGAATAAATTCGAAACATTAGGCATAGAACCTAATCTGGTGAAAGCCATTAAAGATTTGGGATTTGAGACCCCAACTGAAATTCAGGAAAAAGCAATACCGGTATTACTCGGTGGGACCAATGATTTTATTGGGCTGGCTCAAACCGGTACCGGCAAGACAGCTGCTTTTGGGTTGCCCCTCCTCCAATTATTGGACGCAAGCAAAAAATATCCCCAGGCATTGATCATCTGCCCGACGAGGGAACTTTGTATGCAGATCAGCAAGGACCTGATCACTTATAAAAAGTATACCTCCGGCATCAATACCTGCGCCGTCTATGGAGGTGCTTCGATCGTCGATCAAATCAAACAGATCAAGCGCGGTATCCAGATCGTCATCGCCACACCAGGCCGCCTCATCGATGTGATCGAACGCAAAGCCATTGACCTCAAACACATCCAATATATCGTCCTGGATGAAGCTGATGAAATGCTCAATATGGGATTTAGAGAAGATATCGAGCATGTGCTGCAACATACTCCTGAACGGGAACGAATTTGGCTGTTTAGTGCCACGATGCCTACAGAAGTTAAAGCAGTCAGCAGGCGATTTATGAAAGCTCCTTTGGAGATCACTATCGGCAAAATCAATACGGCCAATATCTCCATCGATCACCAATTCACCATGGTCATGCACAACAACCGGTATGAAGCTTTAAAAAGGCTCATCGATTTTAATCCTGGTATGTATGGTCTTATTTTCACCCGCACCAAACTGGATGCTCAAAACATCACGGAGAGCCTGGTGAGAGAAGGATATGATGTGGATGCACTCCATGGTGACTTGAGCCAGGCGCAGCGTGATAAGGTCATGGCAAGATTCAGGTCCAAAGAGTTACAGTTATTAATTGCTACTGATGTTGCAGCCCGGGGTATTGATGTAAAAGGGATCACCCATGTCATCAATTATGAATTGCCGGACGATCCTGAAGTCTATACACATCGAAGTGGCCGTACCGGACGAGCAGGTCTTAGCGGGATTTGTATGAGCATAGTGACCCCTAAAGAGCGCAGCCGGATCGAGCAGATCGAACGGTTTGTCAAAATGCAGTTTCACCGATTTGATATTCCTTCCGGAAAGGATGTGTGTAGAAAACAGTTCTTTCACTTTATGGATAAAATGCTTGCTGCTGACATCAGTCATGGTGATTATGAAACCTATTTGCCGGATCTCAAAGAAAAATTTGATCATATATCCAAAGAAGACATCCTCAAACGCATGATTGGATTTGAATTTAATCGATTCCTTCAATATTATGAGAATGCAGCAGACCTGAATATCAAAAAAGAAGATCGCTCGAGGGCTAAACTTAAATCGGGTCCTGTTGGCAGATCTTCCTCTGGCAATGACCGTTCAAGATCATATGATAGCGGAGGTGGCAATGCCAATTATAAAAGAATCTTTGTCAATCTGGGTCAGAAAGATGGCTTTTACAAAGCCTCATTTCTTCAGTTTATCCTGGACACCAGCAATCTTAATAAGGAAGTATTGGGTAGAATAGATATGAAGACGCTTGGCAGCACCTTTGAGATAGAATCTTCTTCCGCTTCAAAAATGATCAAATCGCTGGATGGTAAAATGTACAAGGGCCGAAGGATCAAAATGAATGAAGATAGGTAAGGAAGGGTAGTGGATAATTGGGGCGGATCAATTCAGCATTTCCGATACAGTTTTGAATAAATATCCTTTGTCCTGGAGATAGCGGATTAGGCCCGGGACTTGTTTAAAAAATTTTTCATGTCTGGTACTTCCGGCACCAATATGCATCAGCAGGATAAAACCATTCAAGCCTGAAGTTGAGTTCATGTCATATGCTGTGATCGAATTCCATATAGTTAGGTTACTTCTAAAATTTTTATCCTGATCACCCGTATAATCTGCATGACTCAATGTACCTGGTGTATAATTGATCAATTGATATCCAGCTTGTTTTGTCCATGCAGCTATGGCGTCGTTATACCACTCATACGGGGGTAGAAAAAAGGTAGCTTTGGATATGTCCACACCGATCTTTTTCATCGATAGATAGTTTTGTGTAAGATCTGCTTCAAATTGCTGCCGGGTCACTAATAGACTGTCCCGATGTGTCCAATCACAATATAATAGATGCTGGTCGGAGTGCCCTCCCAGGTAATGACCATCCCTGATCAAATTTTGAATACCTTTTTTAAATGATGGATGCCGGTAAAACCTGCCAGTGAAGAAAAACGAAGCCTTAATCTTCGACTTTTTTAAAGCCCGTCGCACCAATTTTAATCCTTCTCCATATTCGTCACCGGAAAAAATAATCGCGATTTGTTTTGTAGTCGAATCACCTCGCACGATAGCCCCGTGATCATATTTTAAATCTCTTTTTGATTGGCCTTGGAGCACATGAGGTATCCAGACCATCAGGAAAAAGAAAATCACAGTATGCAGTTTACTCATACGAAGTCAGGCTTCCGCATTGCTCAACTTTACGGATCTTCAAATTCCCTTCTTCAATCATTGACCACCTTAAATACCCAGGCGTATTTCCCTTTAACTTTTTTTGGTAAAGTAATCAGGTAATCACCATTTGAAAGTTGCGACCAGGCTAAAGATTTTTTGGATCCAAGCAGATAGATTTTGGACCCTGCTTTGGGATGTATATCATGTATCGTGGCGGTAGGACCATTCAGCTGATCAGTGATGACATAAGTATATTTGCCATCCTTGCTTTCAGTGAATTTTAAATGTTCTCCTTCTTTATAATTTTTCCTGCTTCGGGTGTTATAGATAGACTCACCATTGGTCTTTAGCCATTTGCCCATCTCTTCCAGTCGATCTACGCTTTCTGCAGGGATGAGCCCTTCTGCGGTGGGGCCTACATTGAGCAGATAATTGCCCCCTTTGGCAGCTACATCGATCAGGTTGCTGATGAGTTTTTCCGTAGCCTTCCAGTTATGATCATTCTTTTTAAAACCCCAGGTATCATTCATCGTCATACAAGATTCCCAGTCATAATTAGAGGTACCCTCGAGAATCTCCTGTTCCGGAGTGCCAAAATCTCCGGCAGCATCCGCATATTCATTCATGCCATTCATACCTTTTCGTCCTTTACCGATACGATTATTGATGATGATATTGGGACTCAGTTGTTTGATGAAATGATAGAGGTCTTTGCCCTGATCTTCTGTCCACTCAGGGATCCATTCACCGTCAAACCAGAGTACGGCAGGATCGTAGTTTTCGATGAGTTCTTTGATTTGAGGTTTGAGATAGTTTTCACGATAATTAGCCCAATCGGGGTTTTCTGTATTTTGATGGGTATAGTTTTTCTTTGATTCTGCATCGGGCTGATGCCAGTCCATGATGGAATGGTAAAAACACATTTTAATTCCTGCTGCTTTGCAGGCATCGGTCAGCTCTCTCAAGATATCCCTTTTGAACGGGCTGGCGTCCATAATATCATATTGAGTCACTTTAGAGTCCCATAAGCAAAAGCCATCATGATGTTTGGAGGTAATGACGATGTACTTGACACCGGCACTTTTAGCGATGTCTACCCATTTTTTTGCATCAAATTTGGTAGGATTGAACTGGTGCACAAATTCTTCATATTCCGCCGTAGGTATATTGGCACTATGCATGATCCATTCACCAATGCCTTTAGTCTCTTCTCCTTTGTAGATCCCTGCGGGAACAGAGTAAACACCCCAGTGGATGAACATGCCAAACCCAGCATCCCGCCACCACTCCATGCGGCGATCCCTTTCTGCTTTGGACTCCTGCATTTGAGAGAATGCCATCCAGGGTAAGCTTAGCATCAGCAGAAGCCATAAATACGATCTTTTCATTGTAATGTTGGTTGATATTTTACTCCAAGATAAATATTTTTATCATGCCAGGTGATATTCCACTTTAAGGAAGCACATTTTGCCAGTTAGATTGCATTGGGTTTATTTTAGCTTGTTTTACATATAGCTTCGAAAGGGGATAGTGAAGCTTCCTATCCCGCGTAAGATTGCGATTTATAGTCACCATCTGACCTATGCCGGTGGTGGGGAGCGATAGACTAAATCTGAGTATCAACCATTGCCGGCCCTTCTTTTTTCTTCTTCTACTCCGGTGCTCCTTTGCCTGGCTCTCTGGATGGTGGTTTTGCCAAACCTATGTGTCCAAGACAAGGTAGCCACCCGACTATCCCAGGTCCGATCTGTAAAAAAATCCATATTTTGATACTGTACGATCACTGCAATATGATTGGTGGTAAATAAGTCTGAGACCGAAAGCTTGAAAGTCGATTTTCTATTGTGGGTAGTTTTGGCTAGTCCCGCCGTAACTTGAGCAAGATCCTTAATGATAAACAGGCCCCAGGCATTTTTTGATTGGTAAAAACTATTTAGCTCTGCTGACCAACCCTTTTTCCCCAGCACAAAACTATTTGAGAAGTTGAGATCAAATGCAGTGTAATCATTGTTTAATTGGCCTCCTTGCAGTGGACTGTTATACACATTGTAATAGACACTTGCCGCCATATTAGCTGTATAAAACTTTTTATATTGAAGCGGGATAGATAAACCGAAATTGTAATTTTCAAAATCCTGCAGATTAGCAGGGATCTGGTACGATATTTTTGTTTGATCATCCTGGCTAAAAATATCCGTGATGGTTGCATGACTTTTGGTATAACTCAGATTGGTTATATATTTATTTTTAAAAGTATGATTGAGTTCAAACACCTGGGATGATACCGATCTTAAGAGATCGGAAGAG
>OBID01000254.1_pt1 | contig 23228 bp, 16 predicted proteins | sample 1519781 | NCBI WGS metagenome assembly OBID01 (sample SAMEA3991478, study PRJEB22521) | metagenome | biome: anthropogenic terrestrial biome; feature: sewage plant; material: sludge | place: Sweden | collected 2012-09-26 | reverse complement strand
ACACCAGTCTATCTGACTGCCACTGCAGGAACAACTTACAACTTCTATGCTACCAGCAACGATATCAATGAAACTAATAACAATGGATTCGTCAAGGGAACGAAGGAAGACATAGCATACGTAGCTGATACATATCTTACTTTAGGTCAGATAACAGGAGGCACTACTTACGGATTCTATATGTATAGTAATTCGGAAAGCCCTATCAAAGCCAACACCTGCTACATCAAAAAAGCTGATATCCCAGCAACAGCCAAGGGATTCACCCTCAGTTTCGACGGCGGCACCACCGCCATCGATGCAGCCACCGCCACGGCAGAACCAGCCATGAAGGTGTACTACGACCTGCAGGGCCGCCGTGTGCTCAACCCTACGAAGGGACTTTATATCGTGAACGGAAAGAAAGTAGTCATCAACCAATAACAGAAGGAGAAACAAGAAAATGAAAAAATCGATATATACCAAACCGACAAGCCGTGTGCTCTGTATGAACGTGACCAATCAGCTGCTGCTTGAGACTTCAGTCCCAGTCGACTCCACCGGCAATACTTCAGGCAACTACAGTAAGCGCCACGGTTACGAATACGAACCGGAGCCTGAAGAGGGGAACCAATAACGTTATTGTCTGCCGCCACCCCCGGCGACAGTATGAGCAAAGGTTTACAAAGAATCTTTTTACTTTCACCGCCCGCAGGTATCTTGATACTTGCGGGCGGTAATTTTTATACTCGATTTTATACTCGAAGGTGGGGAAGGGCGCGGTCGGGTATTATTTCCTGACGTAGTCGGTAAATGCATACTGATACTGGTGCTTCTCGTCTGTGGAATGCTCTTCTTTCGATTCCAACTTCCAATCCTTGTAATCGGGGAAGAACGTGTCGGCTTCCGCCGGTGTGTCGTCGATCTCGGTGAGGCAGAGGCGGTCGGCGATATCTATCGCCTGACTGTAGACGCGGGCACCGCCGATGATGTAGATGTCCTCGTCTTCACGACAGTGGCGAAGGGCTTCATCCAGCGAACGGTAACAGTCGCAGCCGGGAATGTCGCGCATCGTACTGCTGATGACAATATTGCGGCGGTTGGGCAGGGCTCCCTTGGGTAGCGACTCGTAGGTGTTGCGGCCCATGATGATGGTATGGCCCGTGGTGAGCGCCTTGAAGCGTTTCAGGTCGTTGGGCAACCAGTATATCAGTTTGTTCCTGTATCCGATAGCTCTGTTGCGGGCTACGGCGGCTATGATGTTTATTCTCATTTTCTCTTCGTTTTATACGGCTACTACACCGGATATGTGTGGCCATGGATTATAGTTCTCGAGTTCGAAATCTTCGTATTTGAAATCGAACAGGTTCTTCACGTCGGGATTGATCTTCATCGTAGGCAGCGGACGCGGCTCCCTTGTGAGTTGCAACTTCACCTGTTCCAGGTGGTTGAGGTACACATGCGTGTCGCCGGTGGTATGGATGAAGTCGCCTGCCTTGAGACCGGTGACCTGAGCCATCATCTGGAGCAACAGGGCATACGAAGCGATGTTGAAAGGTACACCCAGGAAGGTGTCGGCGGAACGCTGGTAGAGTTGCAGACTCAGTCGGCCGTCGGCTACATAAAACTGGAACAGACAGTGGCAGGGTGGCAGGGCCATCTCGTCTACTTCGGCGGGATTCCATGCACTGACTATCATACGGCGCGAGTCGGGATGATGCTTGATAAGGTCTATCACGTTCTGTATCTGGTCGATGGTGCCACCTTGATAGTCTGGCCATGAACGCCACTGATGACCGTAGACCGGTCCTAAGTCGCCGTTCTCGTCGGCCCATTCGTTCCATATCCTTACACCATGTTCCTGAAGATACTTCACATTGGTGTCGCCCTGCAGAAACCACAGCAGTTCGTAGATGATAGACTTGAGGTGCAACTTCTTGGTGGTGAGCAACGGGAAACCGTCGTCGAGGTTGAATCTCATCTGGTTTCCGAATATACTGACGGTGCCTGTTCCGGTTCTGTCTTCTTTCCTGACTCCTTCTGTCGTGATGCGGTGGAGCAAATCCAAATACTGTTTCATATCTTATTGTTTTTTAATTGTCGAATGTGAGTACTTCCCTGTCGTCGGCGGGTATGTGGGTGCTCTTGATTTTCCACTCCTGCGGGTAGAGATTGTTGGCGCGGTTGCCGATATTCTTCTCAAAGCCTAATGGCGCACCGTGGTAGGTGACGAGTACATAGCCGCGGGGTGTGCCGACGGGCAGGGGTACCGCTTCCTTGCGCAGGTAGGCGATGGCTTCGTCGTAGGTGAGCCGCACACTGGGGAATATATCCCGGTTTATCTCTGTAGACAGCGCCAGCGGATGGGCGGGGATGATATCCTTGCCCTTGACGGTGCCGAGAGGAATGCCTGCCGAGAGGATTTTCAGACTCTTGCCGGCGGCATCATATACCGTCCGCCATGCTTTGGGTATCGCTGTGAGGGTGTCGCCCTGACTGATGATATCGAAATCACTGCCGTCGCGGAGCCATCGGGCATATCCCGTGAGGTCGGCGGCTGTCTTCTGCGGTCGGTTGCGCTTGTCTTTCCTGATTCTGTCCTTGATGTCGCCGACGGTGGTGCCGGCATCTTTTCTCAATACCGCCATGAAGAGGCCTTCGCCTCTGGTCCTGCCCGGTATGAACCGGTATACGGGAGCCGTGAAACCGTCGGACAGTGAACCGGTGATGCCCCAGTCGGCATCGGTGTCGACAGGGAGGAAGGAGGCACCTAACGTTTCGGCTATCCATTTCACATTTTCCTCGTTCTCCTTGGTGTTGAACGTGCATGTGGAATAGACGAGGATACCGCCGGGTCTGAGGCACGGCCATATATCACTGACGATCTCGCGTTGCCTGTGCTGGCAGTTGTCTACATTCTGCGTGCTCCACTCCTGGATGGCGACATCGTCTTTGCGGAACATGCCTTCGCCGGAACAGGGTACGTCGGTGAGTATCACATCAAACAGTAGACCGGACTTCTGGTAGTCGATAGGGAAATTGTTGGTCACGATGGTATCTTTGTCGCCGAATTTGGCTATGTTCTCGGTCAGGATGTTGGCCCGGTTGCGCATCGGTTCGTTGCTGAACAGCAGACTGCCTCGGGGCAGTACGGATGCGGCTGCGGTGGATTTCCCGCCGGGAGCGGCACAGAGGTCGAGCATGGTGACGGGGCTCTTGACATACTGCGACAGTACATGCGCCACAAACATGGACGATGCTTCCTGTACATAATAGTAGCCGGCATGCAGCAGGGGGTCGAAGGTGAAATTGGGACGGCGACAGAGGTAAACACCTTGCAGATGTCCCTCGCACCATGGTATGTGGTGGACCGACAGCGGTATATTCACTTCGGACGCGCTGCATTTCAGGGGATTCACCCTGATACTGCTCGGCGTGTCTTGCCTGAGGGCAGACTCGAAGATGCTGAAGAGCGACTCGCCCATCAACTGTTTCGTGCTACTGACAAAATCGGCTGGTAATACCATCGTATTCAATGTTTGTCTGCAAAATTAAGAAAAAATATTGGTTATCGGAAAAAATTGATGATAAATATCATCCTAGAACCAATCATCCTTGGCCGACTGCGAATCGTCTTTCACGGGTCTCGGTTTGGGAGGGTTCTTCAGTTTACCGTTTTTGTCGAACAGACCATAGGTGGTGCGCAGGACGATAAACTCGGTGCGACGGTTCATCTGGTTGCATATTTCCTGTTTGTCCTTATCCAGTTTGCTGATCATTTCGGGGGTAAGTACATCGTTCTCCTTCAGCCAAGGATATTTCTCGGTAAGTTTCTTTCTGATCACTTTCGGTTTCTCCTTGCCGTAACCTACAGGTGACAGACGGTCTTTGGCTATGCCGTGGCGTATCAGATAATCCACCACTGCCTCGGCACGCTTCTGGGAAAGAACTTTATTGTATGAAGCCGAACCACGGTAATCGCAATGGGCTCGGAGTTCGATGGTGACGTTGGGATTCTCGTTCAACAGGGTTATCAGTTCGTCAAGAGCCTTGGTCGACTCAGGTCTGAGCGATGCCTTGTCGAAATCATAGAAGATATTGTCGATGAGCACGGGTGCCGTGATAGATGCCAAAGGGAACTGCAACACATATTCGGCCGATTCTTTGACGGGTGACACGCGCAACTGTTCTTTGTGATTCAGATATCCCCGGCAGGTAGCCAGAAAAACATAATCGACATCCGGATTGATCTCCTGCGTGAAAGAACCGTCGCCCTTCACGTTGATCTTCAGATTGGTACCGTCGTTGCCCACCATCCTGACCATGGCGGCAGGCAGTTCGTAGGCTTCCTGTTCGTACACCCATCCCTTGACGGTCTGGATGATTTCCGGTTTTTCGAAACTGTAAATATGGTCCCATCCGCGCGCGTCACCTCTGTTGGAAGAGAAGAAACCGCGGTTGTGCACCCCTTCGAACGTCATACCGAAATCGTCTGCCTGCGAATTGAGCGGATACCCGGGATGACTGATTTTCCATGTCTTGTTGACGGAATCCTGTTTGGCGATATAGATATCCAGTCCGCCCATTCCGGTATGACCGTCGGACGAAAAATAAAGGTCGCCGTTGGGGCGGAACGTAGGAAACTCTTCGTTGCCGGCAGTGTTGACAGGTGCGCCCAGATTCTCCACGCCACCCAGTCCGTTGGTCGTCAGTCGGATGCGCCAGATGTCAAGTCCTCCCAGTCCACCGGGCATATCTGATGTGAAATACAGCCATTGTCCGTCGGGAGAGATGGCGGGATGCGCATAACTGGACAGTGAATCTTTCGTGATATCCAGTTTGGTGGCTTTCCCCCATGCCGCATCCGAACGGCCTGATGTACAGATGGTAGCATATCTCGGATATTGAGGGTCGGTAAGACACTGTGTGAGATACATCGTATGACCGTCGGGCGTGAAGGCGCATGCCCCTTCGTCATATTCGGTGTTCAGTCCCGACTCGATCGTCTGGGGTTTCCCCCATTTGCCCTTGTCGTCTTTCTGCGAATAGAAGATATCGCCGTTCTTGGTGCCGGTAATCCCGCTCAGTTCATCGCCTTGCGCCTGGTTGCGGGTAGAGGTGAAATAGAGTTGGTTGTACTCGTCGCCATAAAGCATCGGACTGTAATCGGCTCTTCTCGAATTGAACGCATCCATCCTCTTGACGATGTACGGGGAAGGGTTCTTCTTCGCAAGCGGGGCCTCCCGTGAGGATTTCAGTCCTTCCTTGGCCAATTCGTTGGCGGGGTCGTTTTCGAGAATGTCGCTGAATGTCTTCTCCGCATTCCTGTAATCCCCGTTCTTGAGATACATCATACCCAGGTTGAGATTTGTCAGGGTGTCGTTCTGCTTGTATCTGACAGAATTGACATAAGCGGCGATAGCCCGTTGGGTGGCGTTGATGCGCCGGTAACATTCCGCCATCTTCAGAGCCCGTTTGCCCCTGTTTGCCCTTTCGTTGGCAGGTGTACGTGAATAGGCCAGTTTGTACTGTTCGGCGGCATCATAATATTCGCCCAATGCGAAGAACTTATCACCTTTCTTCACATTCTGCTCCGCTCCGCACGAAATCAACAGTGCAGAGAAGACCGTAAATAATATGATGGCAAATCTATGATGCATTACTACTTAATAACTCCCGTTTTTGCCTTTTATTGTATCGTCTGTAGGATGAGGACCGGTTGACACCGTCTATTTGCGGAAAGGTAATACAAATTTGCATCCCTCTTTCCATCTACTGCAACCGTAAGCCGATTTCCCCTTGATAATGGTTCCCTTGCCGCACAATGGACAAGGTTTGCCTATGATACTGTCGTCGGGCTGGAGAGACTTGGCGGGGGCAGTCTTGGAAACGGTCCTGCTTTTCGGGGCAGAACTTTTTTTGCTGATCCTCTTTTTCAGGTCGTCTTCGGTGGTGACGGTGACGTGCCGGTTGCTGTTGTCGGTCAGCACATCTTTCACAATATCGGATATCTGCGCTTTCAGTTCTTCAATAAACTGGGACGCGTCATATTTCTTATGTTCTATGTCGCGCAACTTCTTTTCCCAGATACCGGTCAGTTCACAACTCTTCAACAGTTCTTCCTGTATCGTGTCGATCAGTTCGATGCCGGTAGGGGTGGCAAGGAGATTCTTACGTTCACGTTTGATATAATGACGTTTGAACAATGTCTCGATGATGCCGGCTCTTGACGACGGTCTTCCGATACCGTTCTCTTTGAGTGCAGCCCGCAGTTCTTCGTCGTCGACGAATTTGCCCGCCGTTTCCATCGCACGGAGCAACGTGGCTTCGGTGTAATACTTAGGCGGTGTGGTCCATTTCTCGGTAAGGGTAGGGATATGTTCGCCGCTTTCGCCCTTAACAAACGAGGGAAGCGTCCGCTCTTCGTCCGCATTCTTGTTATCATCGGCATCCGATGTCTGCACATCCTTGCCGTATATCACCCGCCATCCGGGGTCGAGAATCTCTTTTCCGGTAACCTTGAATTCAATCTCGTCCACTTTTCCCAATACCGTGGTGGTGGAGAATTTGCAGTCGGGATAGAACACACTGATAAAACGACGGGTTATCAGGTCGTAGACATTCCTTTCCATATCCGAAAGGTTCATTGCCGGCACACCGGTAGGGATGATGGCGTGGTGGTCGGTCACCTTCGAGGTATCGAATACCTTCTTCGATTTCGGCAGTTTCTGTGCGGCCAAGGGAGCTGTATATTGTTCGTAACCTCTCAGACCCTTCAGTATTCCGGGACATTTAGGATAAATGTCATCACTCAGATATTGTGTGTCTACACGGGGATAGGTGGCGAACTTCTTTTCATAGAGAGACTGTATAAGATTCAGTGTGGTCTCGGCACTATAACTGAATTTCTTGTTGCACTCCACCTGTAATGATGTCAGGTCGAACAGATGCAGGGGGGCTTCCGTACCTTTCTTTTTCGAGACATCCGTGATAACGAACGGTTTGTCGGTAATCAGTTGGAAAGCCTTTTCACCTTCTTCCTTTGAGTCGAATTTACCTTTGGTGGCGGTAAAGAGTGTATCGCGGTAGATGGTAGACAGTACCCAGTAGGCTTCCGGTTTGAAATTGTCTATCTCCTTTTGCCTGTTTACAATCAAGGCAAGGGTAGGGGTCTGCACCCTTCCGATAGAAAGGACCTGTCTGTTCTGTCCGTATTTCAGGGTATAGAGTCGGGTGGCGTTCATGCCCAGAATCCAGTCGCCTATCGCCCTACTCAGTCCGGCGAGATACAGAGGCTGGTATTCGTTTTGGTCTTTCAGTGAACCGAATCCCTCTCTGATAGCTTCGTCGGTCATCGATGAAATCCAGAGTCGTCTGACAGGACATTTAGCCTGAGCTTTCTGCATCACCCATCTCTGTATCAGTTCACCTTCCTGACCGGCATCACCACAGTTGATAATACTGTCGGCCGCCTGCATCAGTTTTTCGATTGTCGAGAACTGTTTACGAATGCCCTTGTCGTCGATTACCTTGATACCGAAACGTTGCGGTATCATAGGCAGAGCACTGAGACTCCATCTTTTCCAGTTGGGTGTATAGTCGTCAGGTTCTTTGAGACAACAGAGATGACCGAATGTCCAGGTCACCTGGTATCCGTTGCCTTCCATATATCCGTCATGACTACTATTTGCGCCAAGGATTCTTGCTATATCTTTTGCTACACTGGGTTTCTCTGCTATACAAACGACCATTTTTTCTTTTTTTGTGCTTGCAAAGATAGTGCAAATCGAAGACAATACAAAAAGAATTTATTCTTTTTTATTGTTGAGATGCAGCCTATCTTATCGAAAGATAGTGCAAAAATTCGATTAAGTGAAGCTAATGGGAATTTATTTCCATTAGTGAGCGTGAGAATTTTATCCAAATCGAAGACAATACAAAAAGAATTTATTCTTTTTTATTACTTTGTGAATTTCATCCTCACCTCAATACAGCTCAAATAAATTTGGCTATATTTCGGTTCGTCGAAATTTGTTGAGATGCAGCCTGTCTTTATTCAATAGAGTGTTCCAGTGGTAACTTTACCCAGAAAGTGGAACCTTTTCCAACAGTGGAGTCTACGCCCACTTCACCGTTATATAGTTTGGCTATGGCTTTGCAGATAGACAGACCAAGTCCTGCCCCCTGGACAAAGGAACCAAGTTTTTCGAATCTTTCAAACACGGCATCTACCTTATCTTGCGGGATACCCTTGCCTGTATCTTCAACATATATCTTGATGCCGTTATCAAAACATTGGTATCCCATTTCCACATGACCTTGTTTTGTGTATTTGAAAGCATTGGTTACAAAATTTGTTATAATCTGGGATATTCTGTTCGGGTCAGCATTGATGATGCAATATTTTTGAGGAGCATTATATCTGAAGTCAATGGACGTGTCTTTATACAATCCTTTCAGAGAAGAATGCAAATCGTGTATGAGATTTGACAAATCAAAATCTACATTCTCTATATCCATCGTTCCTGATTCGATTTTGGATAAGTCGAGAATGTCATTGATGAGTCTTAAAAGCATATCATTGTTCTTGTTGATGAGAGAGATGCATTGATTTCTTTCTTTCGGATCTTCTACCTCGGGAAGAAGATTGGAAAAACCGATGATGGAATTCAGCGGTGTCCGTATTTCGTGACTCATGTTGGCAAGAAACTCGGATTTCAGTTTGTCAGACTGAAGAGCACGCTCTTTCTCCTCCTCTAGTTTGAACTGTGTCTTAACCATTTCCGTGTTGTTAATACGGATACCGACGTAGCGTTCTACAAATCCGGTACGCTCGTCTATTCTGAAAGGTGTACTGATCATCGTACAATACATCCATTCATTCATCTCAGGCAATTTGAGTCGCGCATCATTGGTGATAATTTTGTTTTCACCTTTTATCATACTGTCAATGCGGTCTTTCGTAATACTGATATCATCCGGGTGTACAAAAGTTAGAAAATCATACAGATCTTCTGATTTTACTTCATAACCTCTCATTAAAGGGTCGTTATAATTCCTAAAAGTCTTGGATATGCTATCTATTTCCATGTAAACCATGTTGGCGGATTTGATAGCGATATCGATTTTCCGTGATGACTCCTCCAATATCTTTTGCGCATTTATCTGTTCTGTAACATCTTTATATGTGCCGATGATGTTCTTGACATGATGTTTGGATGCCTTGGCGATGCTGATATGAATCTCAACATATTTCCAAGCTCTTTTTATAGTGTCATACTGTCTGAGAAGAATCATATTGTCATTTATGATTCCCTTGGAAGCGTCATGAATAGCTTTCTCGATAATCTCAATATCGTCTTTGTGTATAGTATCGAATTCATCTTTCTTGTATTTTCCTTCTTTCGGAAAATGATCACCTTCTACATTGTAGAATTTCTCTTCCCCCACATCGTATCTCCAGACTGAGATGTCTCCCGCTCTCAAAGCGATAGACATTCTTTCTGTTTTACGTCTTAATAATTTTTCCGTTTTCTTGACTTTCTTGCGGAGGATAGTGATTAGTACATATAGGATAAATGACAATAAGACCAGTGCTCCTATCGTAATATACATAAATGGAGATGATTCCTTTTCCTGATATTGATCCAGCCATCTTTCAGAAATCTCGTCGAAAGTACCATCTTTTTTCATACGGTAAAATTCCTTGCCAATTTTATCTAGTATCTTTTCGCTATTACCTGCGAAACAATATTCAAGAGGTGCAAGTTCTGTTTCGATGACCTTAAGATTGCTTAATTTATCTTTTTTGATATAATAATTAGCTGTTTCCATCACACAGATGGCTGCATCGTATTTGCCTTCGGACAACAGTCGGAGTTGGGATTCGTTCGATTCTACGGGAATCATTACACATTTCAGACTTTCATTATGGATGACATCTTCGGGGACGGACGATCTTTTCACAAGGATACTTTTCCCATTCAGGTCTGATAATATCTTTATTCGGTGGTCGTTTTTCCTCGTTATGATGCAAAGGCTAAGAAGTTTGACGGTGGAACCGTACTTATAAGTTTTCGCTCTGTTGTTGTCGTATATCATATTGGCAAGATCAGCTTTGCCGTTTTTGATATCAGCGAGTGTGGCGGGCCATCCTTTTAATCTTATTTCATACTTTAAATGGAGCCTTTTCATGATGGTCGTAATCAGTTCGATATTGTATCCGTCAGGCTTTCCTTTCTCGTTGATGTATTCGAAAGGAGGAGTGCTCCAATTACCTTCGATGATAATCGGACGTTTGTCTGGAAGAGCTAATAATTCGTTGCAACATAATATTGTAAGAAATAAAATAAAATACTTTTTCATAATGTAATGTTTCATACTACATGACAGGTGATCCTGTGAATCCATCTCACACAACTTAAGGTAAAAGTTGACTTTATACATGGCAAATATAAAGAAAACAATCAAATAAACAAAATAATCATAAAGTTTTTTTTCTTTATTATACTTTTGAATGATGACAGGATATGGTAAATAGTGCGATTATGGGTAAAAATTGTTCATTTTATCGGTAAAAAGATTAATTTATGGTTTATTAATCGTATGATTGTATATTTTTTTTTGATAATTCGAACAAAACTTATAAATTTGCAAACGTTTTCGGTCCGTAATCGAAATATTTGTAAGAATATGAGTAAAAATATTATTAAATATAATATGAAAAGACTTTTCGGATTGCTAGTGCTTGCGTTTACTGTATCGCCATCAGTAGCTCAACAGGTGTTGAGTCTTGACAGTTGTCGGTCCTTAGCTTTACGCAATAATAAGCAATTGGGCATATCCAGAATTAAACAGGATGTAGCGCATAATGCACGTAAGGCAGCTTATACCAAATATCTGCCACATGTGAATGCGCTGGGGAGTTACCTGCATACGAGTAAGGAAATCTCCATACTGAACACGGAACAGAAAGATGCTTTGTCAAATATCGGTACCAATGTAGGTACTTCTCTGACGAGCGACATGACTCCCGTGATAACGCAGTTGGCTCAATCGGGTGTTATTACAGTTCAACAGGCGCAGGCTCTAGGTAAGGGGCTCCAGAGCGCCAGTTCATCATTGGGAACCGCATTGAATCAGGTAGGAGAGAAGATCCGTGACGATTTCCGCACGGATACCCGTAATATCTATACGGCATCCGTCATGTTCACCCAACCGATATATATGGGTGGCAAGATCATTGCGGTAAACAAATTAGCCGAGTATACGGAGCAGTTTACATACAACGACACCGAAGCCAAACAACAGGCGATCGTTTATGATATAGACAACGCATATTGGACGGTGGTTTCGCTGAAGCATAAACAGAAATTGAGCAACAGTTATCTGAGCTTGGTAAAAAAGTTGGATGACGATGTGAACAAAATGATAAAAGAGGGCGTCGCCACGCGTTCGGACGGTCTGAAGGTTGATGTAAAGGTCAATGAAGCCGAGATGATGCAGACACAAGTCGACGACGGTCTGGCATTGGCCAAGATGTATCTGTGCCAGTTGTGCGGTCTGCCGATCAATGAAGACATTACCCTGACAGACGAGAATAAAGATAATCTGAATGTCGTTGAAGCCCAATATAATAAGGATGTAGAAACGGCGATGACCGCCCGTCCTGAATTGAAAATGCTTCAGAATGCTGTGGATATGAGCAAGGAAGTGACCAAAATCGTCCGTGCCGACTATCTGCCACAACTAGCCTTGACAGGTGGATATACCTTATCCAATCCTAATGTATACAACGGATTCGAGAAAAAATTCTCAGGAATGTGGACTGTAGGTGTCATGCTTACTGTTCCGGTATGGAACTGGGGTGAGGGTGTGTACAAAGTGAGAGCATCAAAAGGTACAACGACGATAGCCAGCATGGAATTAAGTGATGCCAGGGAAAAGATAGAACTGCAGGTCAATCAGAACGCATTCAAGGTTGACGAGGCGAACAAGAGATATGTCATGGCATCGAAGAATACGGAACGCGCCGACGAAAACCTTCGTTGTGCTACACTCGGTTTTAAGGAAGGAGTCATTCAGAGTACGACAGTGCTGGAGGCACAGACTGCCTGGCTGCAGGCTCAATCCCAAAAGATAGATGCAGAAATAGAAGTTAAACTTACACAGGTTGGTCTGAAGAAGGCACTGGGTATATTACAATAAACATTATGTCAGCAAAATCACAACATAACAACATTCTACTTGCGATAGTAGGATTTACTGCGGTAATCATAGTTGTCGCTGTAATAGGTTTCTTAACATTAGGACGTACACCTGAAACGATACAGGGACAGGTTGAAGTGACGGAATACAGAGTATCGAGCAAGGTACCCGGACGTATCCTCGAATTACGTGTAAAGGAAGGTGACTATGTGCATGCCGGTGATACACTTGCCATACTCGATGCCCCGGATGTCAAGGCTAAAATGACACAGGCCCAGAGTGTAGAAAGTGCCGCTTCGGCAGTGAACCAGATGGCTGACAACGGAGCGCGCCAGGAACAGATCAGGGGCGCTTTTGAAGTTTGGCAACAGGCAAAAGCCGGTCTTGAGATCGCCCTGAAATCATACAACCGTGTACAGAGACTGTTCGATGAAGGTGTGATGAGTGCCCAGAAGCGTGATGAGGCTTTCGCCAATTACAAAGCCATGCAGGCACAGGCTCAAGCCGCAAAGAGTCAATATGACATGGCCATGAACGGAGCCCGTAAAGAGGAAAAGGAAGCCGCCGCCGCCAAAGTCCGTCAGGCAAAAGGCGCTGTGCAGGAAGTGCATTCATATATCAACGAAACGGTGCAGATAGCACAGATGGATGGTGAGGTAAGCGACATTTATCCAAAGTTGGGTGAACTGGTAGGTACAGGTTCCCCGATTATGAGTATATCAGTCATGAAGGATATGTGGGGTACGTTCAATGTACGTGAGGACCAGCTAAAAGGACTGAAAATGGGTGATACATTCACTGCATACTGTCCGGCTTTCAGTAAGAATATCAAGATGAAAGTCTACTATATGAAAGACGAAGGTTCTTATGCTGTATGGAAAGCGACGAAGAGCAACGGACAGTATGACCTGAAGACATTTGAGGTGAAGGCGCGTCCCGTAACAACAATAGAAGGTCTGCGTCCGGGAATGTCATTAATCATCAAAGATAGATAAGGAGTTGTAATAGTGCGCGTATCAGTTGGCATAAAGAGTATACTGAATATAGCATGGAGGGAGTGCGGATTTCTGAAATCAAATCCGATATATCTCTTTTGTATGATAGTCTTTCCTCTATTGGTGACGTTCTTTTTCACATCACTGATGAACGACGGACAACCGATGAAAATGCCTGTGGGTGTAGTGGATATGGATAATACCACAACCAGTCGTGCCTTGATACGCAAACTGAACGCTTTTCAGACGACTGATATCGTAGGGCATTATGCCAATGTGAATGAAGCCCGCAATGCTATTCAACGTAATGAAATATACGCTTTCTTGTATATCCCCGAGAGTACAACCGATAAACTGCTGTCAAGCAGACAACCTAAGATATCTTTTTATTATTCTTATACGTCCCTGACAGGAGGAGCTTTGCTCTTTCGTGACCTGAAGACTATCTCCACACTAGGTTCAGCCGGTGTCGGATCCTCTACCATGTCGGCAAAGGGTTATACCAGTGACCAGATCAAGACATTCCTTCAACCGATAGCTATTGATTTGCATCCTATCAGTAATCCTTGGGTCAATTATAACATCTATCTCAGTACGATGCTTGTTCCGGGATGTATGATGATATTTATGTTTCTTATCACGGCTTATTCTATCGGTACGGAACTGAAGTTCGGACAAGCTAAAAAATGGATGCGACTGGCCGGTAACAATCCCGTCATCGCCTTGACAGGTAAGATGCTGCCGCAGTTTATCATCTTTCTCACAATATTCTATACATACCTCTTTTATATATTCGGGGTGTTAGGATTCCCTCATCCCGGTGGAACAGGTATGATATTGCTGCTCGGTTTTGTTTCTGTCATCGCATCAGAAGGTTTTGGCATATTCGCTTTCGGAATCATGCCGTCTCTGCGTATGTCTATGAGTATCTGTTCTCTGTGGGCGGTACTCAGTTTTTCGATGGTCGGTTCAGCATTCCCTATAGAAGGTATGGACCCGGAACTGCAGACATTGGCAAACCTTTTCCCTTTGAGACATTATTTTATGATATACCAGACTTGTATATTTAATGATTTTCCTTTGGCAGACGCATGGATACATGTCGTAGCGTTATTGGCATTCGCCTTCCTACCATTCTTAGTACTGAAAAGAATCAGAAAAGCGATGCTGGAGTATATTTATATCCCTTAAATACAGATGGAGAACGAAGGATTTTTTCATAAGATAAACGAAGGTGTACACGATATGTGTTACATTTGGGCTAAAGAGATGAAAACTGTAGTCCGTGATGAAGGTGTGCTGATATTCTTCATATTGGTGCCGCTCTTTTATCCCCTTCTTTATTCATGGATATATAATAACGAAGTGGTAAGGGATGTGCCGGTAGCTGTCGTTGATATGTCACACAGTGATAAGAGCCGACAGTTTATACGTGAGTATGATGCCACACCGGATACCAAAGTGGCATATTATTGCAATAGTATCGACGAGGCTAAAATATTGGTTGGAAAACAGCAAGTGCGCGGAATATTGTTTTTCCCCCCAGATTTTGCAGCCAATATCAACCGTATGCAGCAGGCTCATGTCGGTGTGTTCTGCGATATGAGTATCATGCTTGATTATAAAGCAATCTATCAGTCGGCTACGGCAGTGGCAAGTGATATAAACACCAAGATACAGATACAGTTGTCTGGGAACAAAACTGACAGGGAGGACGAAATAAGTACCAAACCGCTTGATTATGACCAGGTGTCTATCTTCAATGTTACGGGTGGTTATGGTAATTTCATCATTCCTGGAGTACTTATGTTGATATTGCAACAGACACTATTGTTGGGTATCGGTTTGTCGGCAGGAACGGCTCGTGAAAACAACAGATATAAAGACCTCGTACCTGTAAGTAAACATTATCAAGGCATATTCAGAATTGTACTTGGCAAGTCAATGTGTTACTTTATGATCTATGCCATCTTGTCTGCATACATCGTACTTGTCGTGCCAAGGATGTTCCATTTCGTTTCTATCGAACATGCATCCGATCTGTTGGGACTGATGATCCCGTATCTGTTGTCGTGTATTTTCTTCGGGATGACACTGTCCTGTCTCGTGAGGTATCGTGAGAATGTCATGCTGTTGGTGATATTCACATCTGTACCTTTCCTGTTTTTGGCAGGTATATCGTGGCCGCAGAGCGACATTCCGGGTGTATGGCGTGCCGTGGCATGTCTGTTCCCTTCTACCTTCGGCATAAGGGGATTTGTTCGTCTCAATTCCATGGGGGCCACACTTCCTGATATTCAGGAGGAATATCAGGCTCTTTGGATTCAGGTTACCGTATATTTCTTCCTGGCATGTCTGGTATACAGATATCAGATTATCAGTGCGAGAAAGCATGCTATCGAACGGTTGGATAATATGAAGAAGAAAGTATTACTAGCCAAGCATAAAATAAAGGAACCTTTAACGAGCAACGAGTAATTTGCAACCAGTTGTTACCCGGACTTTCCGTTTTTCAGCTGAAAAAACACGTCACAATATCACGAACGGTGTATATTGTTGAAAAATAGTAAGATATCATTCTGAAAAACTGAAATATACCTCACAAAACCCCAAAAGAACATCACGGAAATCGACTCTTTCGAAATCGGTGACAGCGTGATTATACAATATTTAGGCCTAAATTTGTTTCAATCCCAGTGCTTTTGAAATGCATTTCCATTGGTTTCGCATCAAATTTAGGCCTGAAATTTGTTTGAAAGCGGTGGATTTAATGATCGTAAGCGGTGGAATGGAAGTGTGAAACCGATATTTGGGAATTCCAAGTTCATGATAATGGAAATGCAAATATATGGATACGCAAACAGAACAGATGACGTTTTTGCGACGTTCCGTGATATTATCATTCTCTTGAAATTCCAACAAACAGGGAAGTAGCGATGTTATGACGTTTTATCTGTTTATTTTACCTGTACGATTCTTGTGGGGCCCTGATCTTTATTTCTCCGATTTGTAACGGTTACGACCGATTGTGCCAGATTAATAAATGCTTGACCGGTAACACTGTCTACCTGAAGAGCCGACGGTTCGCCTTTGTCGCCATTTTCGCATATACTTTGTACCAGAGGAATCTGGGCAAGCAGAGGCATATCCATTTCTTTTGCAAGATTTTTGCATCCTTCTTTACCAAAGATATAATATTTGTTTTCCGGCAATTCGGCAGGTGTAAACCATGCCATATTTTCCACCAATCCAAGTATAGGGACGTTTACCTTGTCGTTGCGGTACATATCGATACCTTTACGGGCATCTGCAAGAGCCACATTTTGAGGAGTACTGACAATGACGGCTCCGGTAATAGACAATGTCTGCAATAATGTCAGATGGATATCACTTGTCCCTGGAGGTGTGTCGAGTATGAAATAATCCAGTTCGCCCCAGTCGGCATCTGCTATCAATTGTTTGAGTGCGTTGGAAGCCATGCCGCCACGCCATAGTGTGGCAGTGTCGGGATTGACAAAGAAACCGATACTCAGCAGTTTGATGCCATATTTCTCGATCGGTTCTATCAGGTCGCGCCCGTCCTTGTTTACCGCACAGGGACGCTCGTCTTCTACCTGAAACATCTTTGGTACGGAAGGACCGAATATGTCTGCATCCAGAAGGCCGACTTTATATCCAAGTTTTGCAAGGGCAATAGCCAAATTGGCAGCTACCGTACTTTTACCCACGCCGCCTTTACCACTGCTCACAGCAATGATATTCTTGACGTTGGGTAGCATTTTTCCCACTTCAGGACGCGGTTTCGATTTTGTTTCGATATCGATAGTAACCTCTACATCCTTACTTATGTTATAATGAATGGCAGCCTCGGCAGCTTTCACTGTCGACTTCAGAAAAGGATCCGTGTCTCTGTTGAATATCAGAGAGAATGAAACCTTCATACCGTCAATACGCAGATTGTCGGCAACCATTTCGCTTTCCACTAAGTTCTTTTTTGTACCTGGATAAGTCACCGTGGCAAGTGCATCCATTATCAGTTTTGGGTATAATGTCATATTCTGTTATATTATTCAATAATATAATATCAAATATTGTGCCAATGTATGACCGTCCAGACAAGAAAAACAAATATACATTTTGCTTTTCTATGGATTTGCAGTATCTTTGCCTCCCAAAATGATAAAAAAGCTATATGAAATTATTAATGGTATTATTCGTTCTTCTCGTTTCACGCAATGTCATGTCGCAAAATGATAGTCTGAAATACTTTCCCGATAACAAAAGTCATACCGATAATACTCATAAACTAAAACTTGCGCAAATGATAGCGCCTGTGCTATGTGTCGGTGCCGGTGTGGTAGGAATTGGTAACGACTGGGTGGAATCACAGGACAACATAATAAGGGACGGATTGAAGGGCAATAACAAATTGACGATTGACAACTATATGCAGTATGTACCTACTGCATCGGTCTATCTGTTAAACCTCTGTGGTGTAAAAGGCCGCCATGATTTTATAGACCGAACAGTGATACTTGGTATGTCGTGGCTGATGATGGGGATGATTACAAATACGATGAAATTATCCTTTGGAGAACGACGCCCGGATGGCAGTTCTCGCAATTCTTTTCCTTCCGGTCATACGGCAACAGCCTTTATGGGAGCCGAATTCCTGTATCAGGAATATAAAGACGTGTCTCCATGGATCGGAATCTCAGGATATCTGGTTGCTTCGGCAACAGGTTTCTTCAGAATGTATAATAACAGGCATTGGTTGGATGATGTCATAGAAGGTGCCGGTGTAGGGATGTTGAGTACCAAATTGGCATATTGGCTTTATCCCAGAATATTTAAAGGAGCACATTGTCAGAAGAGAAACTATAATGCACAATTTGTCGCAATGCCATATTATAATGGTCATGATATGGGATGCTCGGCATACGTGAATTTCTGAAATTCATCGTTTTTTGAACGATTTCGTCTCAAAAGAAGGTGATAAACCATATTTTTTTAGTTACTTTGTGCCCGATTAGGAATATACTATCATATTTTGATAACAAATGATTGAAGCATTACAGAACATAGACGCGTCACTGATGTTGTGGTTGAACGGTTTTCACAATGACTTCTTTGATGTATTCATGTTTACCGTCTCGAATAAGCTGGTATGGATACCGCTATACATTTCAATATTTGCAGTAATCGTAATGAGATATGGCATCAAACCTAAATTGCTATATATATTGGCTTTGTTCGGTATATGTTTCGCCTGCTCCGATTATGTATGTGCATCTGTCATCCGTCCGATATTCTGTCGCCCGCGACCGGCCAATGCCGACAGTCCTATATACGCCCTGGTCCATATCGTCAACAACGACCGAGGCGGTTCGTATGGATTCCCGTCATGTCATGCCGCTAATTCATTTATGCTTGCCGCATTGGTATCATTGGTGTTCCGTCGCCGTTATCTCACAATCTTTATGTATATATGGGCTGTCATACATTCCTATAGTAGAATATATCTGGGACTGCATTATCCAGGTGATATACTGACGGGGGCGCTATTGGGTACGGCCATATCTTTCACTTTTTACTATATAATAAAGAGATTTATCAGTTATGACAGTGAAAAGAAAACATTCTATCCTTATACCATAATATACACGGGCATCGCTATATTTTTGATTCTAATAGTCATGTCGTGTATATTTGATATTGATTTCTTGTCAAAGACGGCTATGTTCAGATAATAGAACTCAGGCCATGGAATTGATTTTCCAAGAGGCCAGTTGGTCGGATTTAATAATAGGTGAAAGGGCAATAACAGCAGTCTTTCCGATCCGTTTCCTTAATATATAAAACTCGTTCACCTTGTCAGCATCATCTTTGTTTTTGATGACAGGGAACCCTGCCTCGGCACGCATCATATTCGTTTTACTGGCAAGAGACAGTTCATAATATAGTCTTACATAGCAAAACATATCAAAATAACATTCAGGTGCAAACTGTTCTTTGATCGACAACATATATTGTCCTGTTTTAGAGGCGGAGAAATGTCCTTGTTTCAAGGCAGTCAGCATCGTAACTTCGGCAGACAATTCATCATCCATCCATTTGCCTATACTTTTCTCGTTGTAAGAGAAAAGCAAAATAGTCCACAGTGAAATACTGACGATGGTGACAAGTAGAAGCAGAATCGGTTGAATGGTCACGGCATTGTAAATAGTATGGAATACAATGGCAGGTATCGGTGCAATGCAATATAATATTGTGAAATGATTCTTGCTGCCGGCATACCAACTAAGTAAGGTGGCTGTACTGATAACACAACCGCAGTGCATGATAGCTGTACCAAAGCCTCTGATTAACATGGTGCCCAACAACATATCCGGGTTGTAATAAATGTATACGATGTTTTCGATAAACGAGAAACCCGCACCAATCGCTGCACCATATATCGCCGCATCGATAAAGAAAGCACATTTGCGCATCCTTATCAGAATGACAATTCCCATTCCTTTGATGCCCTCTTCTATGATCGGGGCGGCAAACAGATTGTCAGACCATTTGCCTATAATCGTTATACACAGATAGGCTACGGCAACCGAAAAGCACCCCCATACGAACGAAGAAATTAGCATGGAAGTCTTAACGAGAGAAAAACTGTCTAACCATACCAATAAAAGTACAAAAATGATTGGAGGTAGAAGTGTAACGATATAAAGCATATTGATTGTCTGATTATAGGGTTAACAGTTTGAGAGAAAACATCCATTGACCTTTGTCTTTATCGAATCCGTGCAGCATGTGCGCATATCCCACACTCCAAGTGGTCTTAAGGTATGAGAACAGCACCATTTCCAATGAGCACTGTCCACCGATATTGATATAATTCTCCCGATAACTGTTGAACGGGTCGGTAGCCAAGAATGTGCTGAATGCGGTAAACTGCAGATTCTTAGGATACAGGATAGGTATACCTATGTTACTGAAACGTATCGGAGGAGCAATCAGTTCACCGGTGAGTTTACCATATTCCCTTGCCGCAATTTCATCTATCTCGGCACCGGGCATCGCCTCTGTCTCTCTGTACAGATAAGCCTTGCGGTAATCTACATAATTGTTGCGGAAACCGCCAAAATAGGTATATGCGAAACTTGAGTTCTCGTCACCGAATACCTTGCCTGCGGCTCCTCTGAGCCAGAATGATAAGTTGCGAACAAACGGAATCAGGAATCCCTGTTCATACGTGGCGTCAATCTGATTGAACATCTTGCCTCCTACCAAATAATTACTTAATGTCGCTGACCATTGATATCCCGACTCATACTGGGCTGCCCCGGTAGTAGCTCTCACTTTATTGGCACCGATGCCGAGCGTGACACTTTGCATGTTGTTTACATCTACTGATATATTCTGATACAGAGGCATTGCGTCCAAGAGTCCGTAAACGCCAACGTTTGCATACCAGTACCAGCTGAACGGTTCTTTCAGTACATAATTACGGTTGTAGGTGACACTTGCGGAATATCCCGAACGTCCCACTTTTGTCGGACCGAACAAATCATAGAAGTCACTCTTGTTCAGATAAGCGTCCGCACTCCAGAAACCATACGACCAGTTGAGTCCCAAGTGGATCTTCTTCCATGTCTCATGATTGGTCCATGGTGATATACCGACAAAGGTTTTCAAACTATGATATCCCAGCGGGTCGGCAAAGTTCATCCTGTAACCGGCCACGACGGTACTCTTGAATCCTGCGATGTCGGGATATGCACCTGTCAGTTTTAATTTATGTATGGAGTAGTAATCCGTCACTGTCGTGTTGTAATGAGCAGTGTCTGGCATGTTTCTGATATCCTTTACCATGTCGGTCCACTCTTTGAGTACCGGATTCTTGTCGTAAGCGACCTGTCCCATAAATGTAATAGGGTTGGCATCGTACAAAATGTTGCGGTGCAGTGTGACAGGTCGTAGACCTTCGTGTGAAAAAGACATGGCGAAGATGGAATCCTTATCGTATTCTATAGGAGAGTATAGTCCGGTCTGTACATTCGTAAGCAGGTCGAATTTACCTGTATTTCTGTTGATTTGCCATAAGTTGGCTACACCTGTATAATAGGATGTGCCTATCACACACGAGTCGTCCAGAGAATAACTGTATTGATTGAGTGTAGTACCTTGTTCATGAAATATTGTCTTGAATTCCAGATGCCCCAGATCCATACCTTTTATGTCAAATTCGATTAGCGACTGTTCACCGTCCAGGCGGTTATAACAGGCCATCAGTTTACTGCCGTCGTGTGATATCGTCAGGTCGCTGATAGTTTCTCCAAACTTGAAAGTGTACAGGGCTATTTCTTTGTCCAGGTTATCACTGAAGTATACCAGTGTGACTTTCCCTTCGTTTTGCATGATTCCATACAGTCGTTTGTTCATCTTATTGTATACGATAGAAGACACACGCGTAAGGAGCTTTTTCTGCAAGCGTTTTCCTGTTCCCATATCATATACGGAAAGTCCTCTGAATGAATTGTTCTGTGTGGTTACAAAGAGTCTATCGCCTTCTTCGTCGACAGCCACGTAGCATACGTTGTATATAGTACTGCTTTCTACCGGTGCCAACTTTCGCATTTTCCCGGTTTCCCGGTTGATGGCACATACATGCGATAGTTTACCGGGGTAGTCAACACCCATGACAAACTCATGGCGTTTGCTGTTGTACACGACATTGGATGCCGATCCCATATTTCGTGCCAGCGGTTTCGTTTCAGTTGTCGGATATTTAGCTATAGAATCAAGATTCTCTTTCTGAAAAACATATTCGTAGTCTCTCCATTCATTCCAGACAGATGAAAGACTTCTGCCATAAACTCTTTTAAACTGATTCATGAACATCGTGCGCGTACCGTCTTTTCTGTTGAAGAAATCAAGCATTTTAGGTACACCATATTTCAGAGCCAGATAATTGACGAACCGGGTACCGTACAGATAAGAATTGGCTCCCATCTGGAAGTCCTTTGCGTTACCTTCCGCATCAAGTCCCGTGACAGTATACAATGTCTGATTGTCATGAATCAGCGTACGGAAAAACATTTCGTCATAGTTGCCTAACGAACGACCGACACCGCCGTTAAGCCAAGTCTCCATAAAGATGGCGATACCCTCTTGGTACCAGCGGGGCGAATACCAGCGTGGGGTGGTCAGATAACTGGCAACAGCCGACAATGGAGAGCGGGCGTTGACAGAAACCTTGCCCAGAAAAATCTTTCGCCATAACGCATCCCTTGAAGCTGTCTTGTCGCACATTGCCACATGCGTCTGTTCATGGTTGAACAAATCCTGAAAACGTTCCGTGTTAGGCATGATGTTATAGTGAAGACTAGGCGGCGCGACATAAGTGCTGATAAAGTTGAACGGTGTGACACAGGCTCCCCCGTTACCGTCATCCTGCAGGTCGTTGAGGAAAACATACGTTTTTTTAGGTTTATACCCCCACAATGCAGAATGGGCATAGTAAGCACGGTAATAACTTTTAAGCAGGTAAGGAACAAATGGCGAGAGATAGTCCCCCGCCATGATGATGTTTACATCTTTGTTCTCAACTTGTTTAAGAAATTTCTGTGCATGTATTGCCGTAACCGACAGAACAAACAATATGATTGTGGTCAGCGTCCTTCTTTTCATCGATTATATTATTATGGTATAATAGGTTTAGGTAGATAAGGTTCTAGTACAATCATACTCATCAATTCAGTAGTATTCATAACATGGGAATTTATGGATTTTTTGGAAGCATTTCCATATCCCATCTGAGAAGGATCCATCCCTTTCGCTTTTCCTAATGTTTTTTTGTTTTGCATAGAAACTATATTATTACTCATTTCATGAAAACCACTCTTTATTTCTTTCTGAGTATTCACATTCACGCCAGCCCTGGTAATTGGTCTGGCAAAGACTAAATTATTGGCGGCAAAGCCTAATGAGGCTATTTGCATTCCTAAAGTATTAACGGATCTTACGTTGTCGCCGCATGATGTGGCTATG
>OBID01000253.1_pt1 | contig 23298 bp, 19 predicted proteins | sample 1519781 | NCBI WGS metagenome assembly OBID01 (sample SAMEA3991478, study PRJEB22521) | metagenome | biome: anthropogenic terrestrial biome; feature: sewage plant; material: sludge | place: Sweden | collected 2012-09-26 | reverse complement strand
GAGACCATCGTCAATTCAGAAATAAGAAAAAGACAGGAAAAGTTACTGTAAGAGGTAAACTCAGTGAAACAATGGAACAATTCCTTTTGAACAGTATATGGAAACAAGCTGGATGGAAATAATTACAAAAATAGTATGATAAAGATTATGGAAAAAGTATTATGTCATATAGAATGGAACGGTTCATGCTATTGGATTAGCAATGATACCATAGATGGAGTCATTGGAGCTTCGGGTAAAACTTTAGATGAGGCAAAAAAGAATTTTAAAGAAACATTGGATTTCGATATAGAAGCATCAGAATCTTATCATGATGCACCTCCCGCATTAAAGGATGGCAATTATGAAATAGAGTATGTATACGAACCTTCGGCTTTATTAAAAACATATCAGCATTACACTACTCTTGCCGCTCTTTCTGAAGCTACTGGTATAAGTCAGCGCCAACTCAGCTTTTATATGAATGGAAAACATAAGCCCAGACCTGTCATGATAAGTAGAATCAAGGAAGGATTCAGAAGCATTGTAAACCAATGCAGAGAATTGGCTGTATTATAACGGACATATATACGAAATGTGGTGCCAGGAGTATTTCATTGTACTTCAGGCACCACTATAGGATAATCAGTATTTATCTTATCTCTTATCCTGCACACCGAATTTCATCCATTCTTCCTGCGGATAGTAGCCTTTGATGATTTTTTTCTTCTCCGCAAAACTGTCTTTGACGTTCTGAAGGATCTTATTCATGGTCTTCACTTTGGCTGAAAGTTCTGCACGGATGGCATCACATTCTTTATTGGCTGCAGCCAATTCTTTCAGTTGACCATCCATCCCGTCCAGGTCGGACGCACTGATGTTGCGATTCTGCACTTCTCTGAGATTCTTACGTAAGCCATCGATCAGCACTTGGCTCTTTTCAATCTGTAAATCAATTGTTTTTGACATAATTTTTTTGTTTTTTGAATTAAAATCGAACACAAATATAACAAAAAAAGTGGATTTTGTGATATCGTAAAATGTCGATTTTTCAGAAACTTTAAGTCTAAAAAGGCTATGATTTAACTTTTATTTTGTACTTTTGCGCCCAAAATATCACAATGAGAATAGACATTATTACAGTACTGCCTGAGATGCTTGAGGGCTTCGTGAATGAATCGATTCTGGCCAGGGCTCAGAAGAAGGGACTGGCGGAGATTCATCTGCACAATCTGCGCGACTATACATTGGACAAATGGAGACGTGTGGACGATTACCCTTACGGCGGTTTTGCGGGCATGGTGATGCAATGCGAACCTATCGACAGGGCTATATCGGCTCTGAAGGCTGAAAGGGATTATGACGAGGTCATCTTTACTTCACCGGACGGTGAACAGTTTGACCAACATGTGGCCAATGACTTGTCGATGAAAGGAAATATCATCATTCTGTGCGGTCACTACAAGGGTATCGACCAACGGATACGCGAACATCTGATTACCCGCGAAATCAGTATCGGTGATTATGTGCTGACGGGCGGTGAACTGGCGGCGGCGGTGATGGCAGATGCTATCGTAAGACTGGTGCCGGGGGTTATCAGTGACGACCAGAGCGCACTGTCTGACTGTTTTCAGGATGATATGCTTTCGGCTCCTATCTATACCCGTCCTGCCGACTATAAAGGTTGGAAGGTTCCCGATATCCTGCTGAGCGGTAATGACGCCAAGATCAAGGACTGGGAGATAGAACAGAGTTATGAGCGGACCAAAAGACTCAGACCAGACCTGCTGAAGTGATACAAAACTTTTCACCCAACTTATAACCTTCTTCATATAGGGCTTCCAGTTTGGTGACATCTTTCTCTATCCGCCCCACTTCCATCTTACGTTCCGGACGAATGCAGATAATCTGACCCGACTCCTCCAGTTGGTCTATCATATCCAACTGTCTGTCGTAGGCCTCGCACCGATGACTTAAGACGACACGGAAACGGGGATAGTTTTTGTAGAAGAAATATTTGATTTTGTGATCAGCTTCCGTACTGCGATATCCTTTGTTACGGGTAAGCACGACCACATTCTTATGATGGCCTTGTTCCATCGCTCTCATCACAGGGATACTGTCTACAATTCCTCCATCCAGCATCGGTATTCCGTCTACATCCACGATTTTACTGACATAAGGCAGACTGCTGCTAGCACGTACGGCATCCAACAGTCGCTGACGGTCGTCTTTCACATGCAGATAACACGCCTTGCCCGTAAGACAGTTGGTGGTTACCATCTCGAAGACATCCGGATTGTTGAAGTAAGTGTCAAAATCATAAGGCAACAAAGTTTTGGGGAAATCTTCGTATAAGAGTTTGGTATCAAAGATACATCCTTGCGTTACCAGATGGCGCAAACCGATATATTTATACTTAGCCAAATAATCAATATTGGATATGCGGGCTCGACGGGGCTGATGGCTCATATATGACAATCCGTTGCAGGCTCCTGCGGATACTGCCACCACGTAATGGAAATATAGGTTATACTTCATAAATGCGTCGAGGACACCACTGGTGAATACCCCACGCATACCTCCTCCTTCCAGTACAAGTCCTGTGTTTCTATCAATTTGCATAAATTCTGGTTAATTTTTCGCGCAAAGTTACTAATTTTTCATCTAAATTTATTAACTTTGCCCTGTTAATTAATAGAATTTATCATTATGTTCAGCAAAGAAACATACGTAAGCCGCCGCGCTCAACTGAAGAAGCTCGTAAAGAGTGGCATTATCATTCTATTTGGTAATAACGGATCACCATCCAATTATCCTGCCAACGTATATTCTCCGTTCAGACAGGACTCGTCATTCCTCTACTATTTCGGTCTTAACCGCGATGGTCTGGCAGGTGTGATAGACATCGACAATGACATGGAGACTCTGGTCGGTGACGATATCGATATTGAAGATATCGTATGGTACGGTAGTGTAGAGAGTGTACATGATTTAGCCGCACAGACCGGAATAGGCAGTTCGGTTCCTATGAAGGATCTGAAAACGATATGCAACGAGGCTATGAGACAGAAAAGACAGATCCACTTCCTGCCGCCTTACCGCTTTGACACCAAAATACAGATTTTCGACCTGCTGGGTATTCATCCCAACCAACAGAAGGATGCAGCTTCGGTAGAACTGATCATGGCTGTGGTGAAGATGCGCTCCACAAAGGAACCTCAGGAAATAGCAGAACTGGAAAAGGCTGCCGAAATAGGTTATCAGATGCATACGACCGGTATGAAACTGGTCAAACCGGGTATCGTGGAACATTATATAGGTGCTCAGATAGAAGCAGTAGCCAATGCTTACGGTTCGAAGGTGAGTTTCCCTACCATCTTTTCCCAGCATGGTGAGATCATGCACGGGGTTCCGTCGATGGCAAAACTGGAATCCGGCAGACTGGTTATCTGTGATGCCGGTGCCGAAACAATGGACAGCTACTGTTCTGACAACACTCGTACATATCCTGTAAGTGGAAAGTTTACACAGAGACAACTGGAAATATACAGTATCGTGGAGGCTTGTCACGACTATACGCTGCAAGTAGCTAAACCTGGCATCAAATGGTATGACGTACATAAGAACGTCTGCAGAATGATGACGGATAAACTGAAAGATCTGGGACTGATGAAAGGGGATACGGAAGAAGCTGTAAAAGCCGGCGCACACGCGATGTTCCTGCCTCACGGACTGGGTCACATGATGGGTATGGATGTGCACGACATGGAAGGTCTGGGACAGAACTATGTGGGATTCGACGATGAGATACAGCCGTCTACACAGTTTGGTACCAACTGTCTGAGAATGGGACGCAGACTACAGGAAAACTTTGTCATGACCGACGAACCGGGTATCTACTTTATCCCGGCGCTGATCGACGACTGGAAGGCAAGCGGACACTGTAAGGAATTTATCAATTTCGACTTACTGGAGACTTACAAGGACTTCGGCGGTATCCGTATCGAAGATGATATCCTTATCACCAAAGACGGTTGCCGGTTTATAGGAAAAGAACTGATACCATATCATCCGAAAGATGTGGAAGAGACAATGAAGAATAATTAAAATTATCTGATAAATATTTATGAAAAAAATGATGGTATTGGCACTGGTGGCTCTATTGACCATGGGTGCAAACGCTGAAGTGAAAAAAGACTCGGTAAACAAAAACAAATTCGTGTTTACGACAGTCAAGGAGAACAAAATTACTAGTATTAAAGACCAAAACCGTAGTGGTACGTGCTGGGACTACTCTACACTGAGTTTCTTTGAGAGTGAAATCCTGAAAAAGACGAATAAGACATACGACCTGTGTGAGATGTTTGTAGCCAATAAGGATTATCTTGACCGCGCCACGATGTCAATACGTATGCATGGTGATGTTTCTTTTTCGGAGGGCGGTAGTTCATACGATGTTCTTTATTGTATGAAAAACTATGGTATCTGTCCTGAAACGGCGATGCCGTTGCCCGGTACGCTGTATGGCGACACGCTGGCCAACTTCGGTGAATTCTTCAAGGCGATGACCGCTTATGTGGATGCAATCGCCAAGAGTGATTCCAAAAAACTGACGCCCGCATGGAAGACGGGACTGCAGGGCATCATTGAGGCTTACCTCGGCAAATGCCCTACTTCATTCTCTTATGAGGGTAAAACTTATACACCGCAGTCTTTCGTCAAAAGTCTCGGTATCGACCTAGACGACTACGTAAGTATAACAAGCTATACACATCATCCTTTCTGGACTGAATTCCCCGTCGAAGTGCAGGACAACTGGAGATGGGCTCCTAGTTACAATGTCCCGATGGAGGATATTATCAAGATCATGGACAACGCCATCAACAACGGTTACACCATCGCATGGGGCGGCGACGTGACAGAAGACGGTTTCACACGTAAAGGACTGGGACTGGCCCTAGACCAGAAGAAAGTCCGCAGTATGGTCGGCACAGATGCTGACAAATGGTTCAAGATGTCCAAGGATGAGAAAAAAGAAAAACTGGATTCCATCGGTGTCAATGCACCGGAGATCGTTCCTACACAAGAAATGCGCCAGGAGGCTTATGACAACTGGGAAACAACAGACGATCATGGTATGCAGATATACGGTATCGCCAAAGACCAGAACGGCAAGGAATATTATATGGTGAAGAATTCATGGGGCAAATACGGTGACTACAACGGTATCTGGTATATGTCCAAAACATTTGCCAAATATAAACTGATGGATATGATGATCAACAAGAACGCCATTCCAAAAGACATACGCAAAAAACTGGGTATTTAACCATATCTGAAAGGTAGGAAAATGAAATAATGGTATCGTTATTTCATTTTCCTATTTATTTTTTTCAATCGCTGTTTTTTCATATTCCTTTTCGTCGTTCCTGTCATTTATCAATTATTGAATATTAATTTTTATTTTTTTTCTCTTTTTCGTTTTTTATTTGTAACTTTACACGCTAATTGGCATGAAAGAAAATAAAAAACTATATAATGAATTTCAAATGGAACTACGAAACACCTACATCAGAACAACAAGAAGCGGCTAACGAGTTCGGAGAAAAACTTGGTATTAGTCCGATACTGGCGCGCCTTCTATTGCAGCGAGGTATAGACACGGTTTCGGCAGCCAAACGTTTTTTTCATCCACAATTAGCAGATCTGCTCAATCCTTTTCTGATGAAAGATATGGATGTAGCAGTAGACAGGCTAAACGATGCTATGGGACGCAAGGAACGCATTATGGTGTATGGAGACTATGATGTCGATGGATGTACAGCTGTGGCTCTGGTGTATAAGTTTCTGCAGCAATTCTATTCGAATATTGACTACTATATTCCCGACAGATATGACGAGGGATATGGTGTAAGCAAGAAAGGAATAGATTATGCTCATGAGACGGGTGTGAAATTAATTATTATTCTTGATTGCGGTATTAAGGCAATCGATGAAATCGCTTATGCCAAAAGCCTAGGTATTGATTTCATTATCTGTGATCATCATGTGCCGGATGACGAGATGCCGCCTGCGGTGGCTATCCTCAATCCTAAACGTAATGATAATACGTATCCGTTCTCCCATCTGTCAGGATGCGGGGTCGGTTTCAAGTTTATGCAGGCTTTTGCCAAAAACAATGGCATTCCTTTTTCCAATCTTATTCCCCTACTCGACTTCTGCGCTGTGAGCATAGCGTCTGATATTGTGCCAGTCACCGATGAGAACAGGATTCTCGCCTTTCACGGACTGAAACAACTGAATCAGAATCCGAGTATAGGACTGAAGGCGATCATCGATATCTGCGGACTGAACGGCCGGGAACTGTCGATGAGTGATATTGTGTTCAAGATCGGACCTCGTATCAATGCTTCGGGACGTATGGAGAATGGCAAGGAGAGCGTGGACCTGTTAGTCGAGAAAGATCTCAACCTGGCGTTGAAAGAGGCTCGGAATATCAATGAATATAATGAGCAGCGCAAAGATATTGACAAGCAGATGACCGAGGAAGCCAACCAGATCGTCGCTGAACTGCAAAAGCAGAAGCATCATTCGAGCATCGTATTGTATGACGAGAACTGGAAAAAAGGGGTAATCGGTATCGTGGCTTCCAGACTGACAGAGATTTACTTTCAACCGACTGTCGTGCTGACCCGTGACGGTGATTTCGCTACGGGTTCGGCGAGAAGTGTGACGGGATTTGATGTGTATGCGGCTATCAAGAGTTGCAGGGATATCCTGGTCAACTTCGGCGGACATACGTATGCCGCTGGTCTCACGATGAGGGTGGACAAGATAGAGGAATTCAAGAAACGTTTCCAGGGATTTGTCGAAGAGCATATCATGCCCGAGCAGACAGAAGCCATCCTGAATATCGATGCGGCCATTGACTTCAAAGACATCAATAAAAAATTGCAGACCGACCTGAAGAAATTTTCCCCTTACGGTCCCTGTAACACCAAACCGCTGTTCTATACCAGTCAGGTTTATGATTACGGAACCAGCAAGGTGGTAGGCAGGGAACAGGAGCATATCAAACTGGAACTGGTCGACAGTATGTCGAGTAATGTCATGAACGGCATTGCCTTCGGACAGAGTGCTTCGGCCAGATATATCAAGTCGAAACGCAGTTTCGATATTGTCTATACGATAGAGGAAAATCTCTATAAACGTGGTGAGGTTCAACTGCAAATTGAAGATATACGTCCATCGGAAGAGTGAACTACAGGGAAATTCTAAGGTCTTACTTCGGATACAACGACTTTCGTGGCATCCAAAGTGAGATTATCGAAAGTATCGGGGCCGGGAAGGACACTTTGGGACTGATGCCTACAGGTGGAGGCAAGTCTATCACTTTTCAGGTTCCTGCTCTCGCGATGGAGGGTGTGTGTATCGTTATCACACCACTTATCGCTCTGATGAAAGACCAGGTGGCTCATCTGAGGGCACGGGGCATCAAGGCGGCGGCTATCTATTCCGGACTTTCCAGGGAGGAAATCATCACCATACTCGAAAACAGTATTTTCGGGGGGGTGAAAATTCTGTATATATCGCCAGAAAGACTGTCGTCCAGATTATTCCTTACCAAACTGAAACATATCAAAGTCAGTTTTATCACTGTCGACGAGGCTCACTGCATCAGTCAGTGGGGTTACGACTTTCGTCCTTCTTATCTGAAGATTTCTGATATCAGAAAGACGATCGGTAAGGAGATTCCTGTGTTGGCGCTCACCGCTACGGCTACACCGCAGGTGGTCAAGGACATAGAGGATAAACTGGGATTTACGGAGGATAACGTGTTCAGAATGAGTTTTGAACGAAAGAATCTGGCCTATATCGTACGCGTCGCCACCGACAAGCGCAAGGAGATGATCCATATTCTCAACAGTGTAGGCGGCAGTGCCATCATTTATACAAGGAGCAGAAAGAATACGAAAGAGATAGCACAGTTGCTCAATGACAACGGGTTAAGTGCCACCTTTTATCATGCCGGTCTGGACCATACGGTGAAGGATGAAAGACAGAAGGCGTGGCAGGGAGACCAGATAAGAATCATGGTTGCCACCAATGCGTTCGGTATGGGTATCGACAAACCGGATGTCAGACTTGTCATCCATATCGACTGTCCTGATTCTATCGAGGCGTATTTTCAGGAAGCCGGTCGTGCAGGAAGGGACGGATGGAAATCGTATGCCGTATTACTGTATAATGACAGTGATAAACGGAAGTTGGACAAGCGTGTCACAGATACTTTCCCTGAAAAGGAATACATCCGTACCGTTTACGAACATCTGGCCTACTTCTATCAGATAGGCGCCTATTCGGGCGAAGGACTCACATTCCAGTTTAATATCGATAAGTTTTGTCGCACATTCAAGCACTTCCCTATTCAGGTAGATTCTTCGCTCAGAATACTTCAAAGGGCTGGTTATATAGAATACGACGAAATAGGTGATGATGCCGCAAGGGTGATGTTCCTGTTGGGTAGAAATGAACTGTATCGGTTGGAGAATCAGACGAAGAACGAGGAGACTGTCATTACGGCGTTACTCAGATGTTACGGTGGTCTGTTTACCGATTATGTGTATATCGATGAGGCTTTTGTGGCTCAACAGGCGGGACTGAACAAACAGGAAGTCTATCTGATTCTCAAGAATCTGAGTGCACGTCATATATTACATTTTATCCCTCAACGGAAGATGCCTACAATCACCTATACCACTTGGCGCGAGGAAGGTGACAAACTTGTGATCGGTGAGGATGTATATGAAAAACGTAAGGAACAATACAAGAACAGGATCTATGCGATGATCGAATATGCTTCCAACGACTATACGTGCAGAAGTCGTATGCTTCTGAGATATTTCGGTGAGAAGAATATTCACGACTGCGGACAATGCGATGCCTGCAATAATCACAACGGTGACAGACTAAGTGAAAGTGAGGCCGACGATGTGAAGAAAAGAATTTTGTCGGTCCTTGCAGATGGCAGTCATCATCCGTTCTCCGATCTTCTCAGTCTTCATCTGCCTGATCGCATTATCAACGAAACAATCGAATATCTGATAGACGAAGAAATAATCAGGACCGAAGACGGAATGCTCTATAAAGACTGAAGAAAATAAAAAGAGGTGCTGAAAAAAATCAGCACCTCTTTTTGTTTTTATCTAAAGAAAAATTAGTCTTGACCGTTGTTTTCAGGACGGAGTTTACGAACTGTAACAGCTGTACGCCACATTTCGCTCTCGCGCATTGCCTTCAACTCAGCGTTCAGTTTCTCACGATAGTCTGTTTTAGAGTTGCTGTCGATAGAAATCTGAGCTTCGTTACCAGTCTTTACTGAGTAGTACAACCACTCCATAACCGGTTTGATAGCGTCGTGGAAACGAGGAGCCCAGTCGAGAGCACCGCGCTGTGCTGTTGTAGAACAGTTGGCATACATCCAGTCCATTCCCTTTTCAGCGAACAGAGGCATCAAGCTCTGTGTCAACTCTTCAACTGTCTCGTTGAATGCTTCCGAAGGAGAGTGACCGTTCTCACGGAGAACTTCATACTGAGCAAGAAGAAGACCCTGGATAGCACCCATCAGTGAACCGCGCTCACCTGTAAGGTCTGATGTAGCCTCACGATGGAATGTTGTCTCGAACATATAACCTGCACCGATACCGATACCGAATGCGAGTGTACGCTCTTTAGCGTTGCCTGTAGCATCCTGGTATACTGCATAAGAGCAGTTCAGACCACGACCTTCGCAGAACATAGTACGAAGAGATGTACCAGAACCCTTAGGGGCAACCATGATAACATCAACATCCTTTGGTGGGATTACACCTGTACGGTCGCTCCAGTTGATAGCGAATCCGTGTGAATAATATAGAGCCTTACCTGCTGTAAGATATTGTTTGATTTTAGGCCAAACCTGAATTTGTCCTGCATCTGAAAGAAGCATACAAACGATTGTACCTTTCTGAGCAGCCTCTTCGATAGAGAACAAAGTCTTACCAGGTACCCATCCGTCTGCTTTTGCCTTATCGTATGTCTTGCCTTCGCGCTGACCAACAATCACGTTGAATCCGTTATCACGCAGGTTGCATGCCTGGCCTGGTCCCTGAATACCATAACCTAGAACTGCAATTGTTTCATTCTTTAATACTTCGCGAGCTTTCTCCAATGAAAATTCTTTGCTGGTGACTACTGTCTCTGTAACGCCACCGAAATCCATTTGTGCCATAATTATATATTTTTTAATTTGTGCAACCTATCTCAAGGTTGCGGGTTTAAACTTTTTTCTTTACTTTTTTGTTTCGAGGTGCAAAGTTACATATTTATATTGAAATATCAAAAGAAACTTTCAATCTTTCACAAATTTAACCTTACATCTGCAAGTTTCTACTTCATTTTCGCTTTTTTCTTCCGATTTAGTAATTCTGATGCAATACTCTTCTTCGCCTGTTTTTTCACTATAGAAGTGTAGTTTGTCTCCAAAATGACTTTCGGCCACGTATGCTATTTCAAATCTTTTCAGTCGGAATTCACTATATTGCTTCAGCGGGAAGAGGTCTAACACATGTTCGATGTATTTGATACTGTTGATATGTCCGTTCACATCCACATCATTATAATGTGTATCGATCGTCCTCACCAGTTGGGCTTTATCGTCCATCTTTACTCTCGAACTCTTTTCTATCGGGCATTCCTTTTCGGTATCTATATAGTCTACGATTTTCCCATCATGTATCTCCAGTATATTCTGGGGCTGACGGGTCTGTGTATCTATCATCGCCCACACACTGCGACCATACCCGTATACCTTACCGTCTTCTCCTTCTATCTTGAAGTTACGGTTGGTGAAATATCTCATAGCTCCCTCTATCCATGTTTCCACAAAAAACTTGGTATACTGACTGGGCATGTCGGTCAGTTCCAAAGCCAGACGCGACAGCACCCACGTTTTGTGTATCGGATTCAGATAAGGCATACCGAATCCGCGCGCATAAGAGTGAAAGTCGGCTGCATTGAGCATATAGTTACCCAGATGACCGAACAGGAGATGGTGGGTAAAATCACAATGGAACGGTTCTGCCATAAAGGGATACCGTCCTACCTTACTCGTTTCTATCATTTTTCTATCCGTTCTACTATGTTATTCTTTGCGTGATGCTTCTGCTTCGCGTTCTGCCAGAAAATCGCTTACATGTTCTTCCGTACTGCGTGTGACGGCGATACGGCCCGAACGGGTATACTGCAGGATGCAGTCAAACTTGTCCAGTTTGAAGTACATACTCTGTATATCTTCCGTCATACCGCTCAGCATTACGATGCAATAGGTGGGGTTGACCTCTATGATACGGGCATCATACTTACGTATGGTACGTGATATATCCGGATTATCGAGTACCACTGGAGTAGACAGTTTGTACATACCCACTTCACGTATGAAGAGTTGGTCGTCGATATAATAACTGGCCTTCACCACATCTATTTTCTTTTCTATCTGTTTGGTTATCTTGCGAATCTGCACTTCATCGTCGCTCCATGCCGTAATCGTATACTTATGTACACCTTCTATACTGGAGGCTGAAACATTCAGACTCTCTATGTTGACCTGACGGCGTGTGAATACTGCTGTGATCTGATTCAGAATACCTGCAATATTCTCTGAGTAAACCAGTAATGTATATAATTTTTTCTCGTTTGATTCCATAATTCTATATATTTATTTCCAACAGCATTTCGTCTACAGATTTCCCCGGAGGAGTCATAGGCAATACATTATCGTCTTCTTTGATGGCGCATTCCAATAAATATGGACCGTCTGTGGCGAGCATCTTGTCTACGGCTTCTTTCAAGTCCTTGCGGTCTACGACCAGACCATAAGGGATGTGGTATCCATCGCATATATTCTTATATTGAGGATTCATCATTTTTGTAAATGATTTGCGCTGTCCGAAGAACATGTCCTGCCACTGGCGTACATTGCCGAGATAGTTGTTGTTCAACAGGATGATCTTGACAGGAGCCTGCTGTTCCATAATGGTACCCAGTTCCTGTATACTCATCTGCAGTCCACCGTCTCCGCAGAACATACATACGGTACGGTCGGGAGCTCCGAATGTAGCGCCGATAGCTGCCGGCAGACCGAATCCCATTGTACCCAGTCCACCGCTGGTTACGATACTGCGGTTCTTTTTATATCTGAAGTAGCGACTGCTCATCATCTGGTTCTGACCTACATCGTTCACCAGTACGGCATCTCCATGGGTAGCTTCGGCAACAACATTTGTCACCTCGCCCATCAACAGGGGTCCTTCGGTAGGATGGATGGCTGGTTGTATAACCCTCTTGTTCTCTTCGTCAAAGAGAGGTTTGAAAGAGTCACGCCATTCCCTATGCTCGTTCTGCTTCAGCAGTTTGGTAATAGCCGGGAGTGATTCCTTGCAGTCGGCTATCACGGCAACATCGGTTTTGATATTCTTGTCTATCTCCGACTTATCTATATCGAGATGTATGATTTTAGCCTGTTTGGCATAAGTGCGTGGATGCCCTGTCACACGGTCGCTGAAACGCATACCGATGGCTATCAGCACATCACATTCCTGTTCTTTCACATTCGGGGCATAGTTGCCGTGCATACCCAGCATACCCATATCCAGAGGGTGTCCGGTAGGTAATGCCGAGAGTCCTAACAATGTACGTGCTGCTGGTATATCAGCCTTCTCGAGAAAGTCCATCAATTCTTTCTGCGCACAACCCAGTTCCACGCCCTGACCTACCAGTGCAAGCGGTTTTTTGGCCTTGTTGATCAACTGTGCCGCCTTGACCACCGCATCATTGTCCAGTTTGGGATAAGGTACATAACTGCGTACGAAATCCACATGTTTCGGTTCATACTCGGTCGTGGTGACCTGCGCATTTTTAGGGAAGTCGAGCACAACAGGACCCGGACGACCGGAACGTGCGATATAGAACGCGCGACTTACCGCCCACGCTATATCCTCCGGTCTACGTATCTGGTAACTCCATTTACTGATCGGTTGAGCCACGCCTACGAGGTCCACTTCCTGAAAGGCATCATTACCCAGAGCTGCGACACCTACCTGACCGGCTATCACGATAATCGGAGTACTGTCCATCATGGCATCTGCCACACCTGTCAGTGTATTGGTGGCACCTGGTCCGCTTGTCACGATACAGACACCCACTTCACCGCTCACTCGGGCATATCCTTCGGCAGCATGGGCAGCACATTGCTCATGACGTACCAATATATGGTCAAAACTCTTTTTTTCTCCTCTTGTGTAGTCGTAGAGAGCATCGAATACAGGCATGATCGAACCGCCCGGATAACCGAAGATGGTCTTAACGCCCTCAGCCTTCAATGATCTCATCAGAGCCTCAGCTCCTGTAATTACTTCCTTACTCATATTTATTCAGTTAATCTATGATTCTTACTCCACCCTTGTCTGCCGAACTTACGCTTTGGGCATAAGCGCGCAAAGCCTTGCTTACTACACGGTTACGTGTAACAGGCTGTTGTGGGCGCGCTGCCAGTTCTTCGTCAGACAGTTTTACATTGATGGCGCGGTTTGGAATATCTATCTCTATGATGTCTCCGTCCTTGATCTTACCGATGTTACCGCCGGCTGCCGCTTCGGGTGATATATGACCGATACTCAGTCCGCTGGTTCCGCCTGAGAACCGTCCGTCTGTGATCAGTGCACACTCTTTACCCATGTGCATACTCTTGATATAGGATGTAGGATATAGCATCTCCTGCATACCGGGACCACCCTTCGGACCTTCGTGTGTGATGACGACGCAGTCGCCCTTCTTCACCTTACCGCCGAGGATACCGTCGCAGGCTGCTTCCTGTGAATCGAACACCACTGCATGACCGCTGTACTTCCATAGCGAGGGGTCTACACCGGCTGTCTTCACTACACAACCGTCTTGTGCGATGTTTCCGAACAGTACGGCGAGCCCGCCGTCTTTCGTATACGCATTCTCAAGATCACGGATACATCCCTCTTTGCGGTCTGTATCAAGACTTTCCCACTGTGTGTCCTGACTACCCATCTGGGTAGAGAACTTCCCTGCTGGGGCACTGTGGTATATTCTGCTGGCCTCGGCATCGATGTCAGCAACGGTAATATCGTATTTTTTCAGTTGTTCGCCCAGTGTCTTACCGTCAACGCGTTTCACATTGCCGTTGACCAGTCCACCCTTCTCCAGTTCGTTGAGGATACCGAAGATACCACCGGCGCGGTTGCACTCCTGTACGGAATATTTCTGTGTGTTCGGAGCCAACTTGCAAAGACATGGCACCTTTCTGCTCAGCATATCGATATCGCTCATCTTGAAGTCGACCTCACCCTCCTGGGCTACAGCCAACAGGTGGAGAACGGTATTCGTACTACCGCCCATGGCGATATCAAGCGCCATCGCGTTAAGGAAAGCGTCACGGGTCACTATACTGCGCGGCAGTACACTTTCGTCACCTTCTTCATAATATTTCATGGCGTTGGTTACGATCTGGCGGGCTGCATCCTTAAACAAGCGGATACGGTTCTTATGTGTGGCAAGGATTGTACCGTTACCTGGCAGAGCCATACCGATAGCTTCAGTGAGCGAGTTCATCGAGTTGGCGGTAAACATACCCGAGCAACATCCGCAACCCGGACAGGCACAACCTTCGATCTTCTGCATATCCTCGTCGCTGACACTTGTATCCGCACCTTTAATCATTGCTGTAATCAGGTCGGCGTTCTCACCTTTCCATTTACCAGCCTCCATCGGACCACCCGAACAGAATACTGTAGGGATGTTCAGACGCATTGTAGCCATCAGCATACCCGGAGTGATTTTATCACAATTGGAGATGCATATCATCGCATCCGCCTTATGGGCATTGACCATATATTCCACAGAGTCGGCTATGATATCACGACTAGGCAGCGAATAAAGCATACCGTCATGTCCCATGGCGATACCGTCATCGATAGCTATCGTATTGAATTCGGCTGCATAGCAACCCATGGATTCTATTTCCTTCTTGACGATTTGTCCTATTTCATGGAGGTGAGTATGTCCCGGCACGAACTGGGTAAAAGAATTGACGATTGCAATAATCGGTTTCCCGAATTGTTCCTGTTTCATACCTGTGGCTACCCATAGAGCTCTGGCTCCGGCCATCTTTCTACCTTCTGTGCAGACTGCACTTCTCAACTGATGTTTCATTGTAGTAACGTTTTCTATTTCTTCGCGATCATACCGCTGTTCATTTCAAAATTGAATGCAAAGTTACTCCGTTTTTCTGTAAATACCAACGATTTTTCGGTAAAAGTTGACCAAAATGACAAAATCGTAAGAAAAAGTATTAGAAAAATTATAATTTAAAACAAAACTTGCACTATTCTGTTTCGATTGTGCAATAAAAAGAAAGAGGACTTGCCTATACAGTGATAAGCGAAGTCCTCCTCTGGTCTGAAAATTAAAGTTTTATAGTTAAATATGTAATTTTAGGTCTATTCCTATCTGTACCGGATTGCCGAGTTGGGCGAAAGTACGTTTTGTTCTGTCGGCACTGGCCTGTACTGCGAATGTATTGTATTTCGTGTCGGTCAGATTCTTTCCCCATATACTGATGGTAAGCAGTTTACCGAATTGAGCGTCTACGTGGGCGCCCAGTACGGCGTACAATTTCTGATAACTGGTATTCGATTCGTCCCAGTAAGTCTTACCGTTCCCGTTGACATTGGCTCCCAGTACGATAGCGGTCAGTCCACTGTTCCTGACATCAAACCGATAGTCGGCGGATGCCGAGAAAGCGTGCTGCGGCACATAAGGCACATAATTGTTCTTATAAGAAACTTCCGTATATTTGCCGTTCACCTTCACGCTGTCGGTATAGTCTTTGAATACGGCACGGGTAAAACTATATGTCGCAGTCCAGTCCAGATGATCATTGAACGCACTGCCGCGCAACGCCATTTCCACACCGCAACTGGTGCTCTTACCGGCATTCACCATCATACGGCCGTATCCATAATTGCCTGCCATGACAGACAACTGCTGATTTCTGATTTCCATATAGAAAGCGGAGAAATCGGCATGCACCTTGTTACCGAACAGATTGAGATGCGTACCAGCCTCGTAGTTCCAACTGGTTTCCGGTTTATAACTGATGGTATTGTTGATATTCTCATAGTCGGCATCGGTATGAGGCACGTCATAACTGCTGCGCTGGGCTTTTAGACTGTTGGCATTCAGTTCGGTCTGCAGTATGTCCGAGAACATCTGAATATTGTATCCTCCGGCACGGAATCCCTTGCTTACGGTAGCATATACGTTACTTCCGTTATCGGACAAACGATAGTTGACGCCTATCTTCGGCAACAACTGGTCGAAGTGGTTGTCGGCATTGTTCTGAAGCAGTGATGTGAGATTGTTTGTAGCGCTCGTACCCATCACGTTAGCCGTCATGGCCATGATCGCTTCGGTATCATAATTCACCTTCACCTCACTGAAGTCATAACGCAGTCCCAGTGTCATCGTCAGTCGATCGGTGATGTCTATATTCGACTCGTGATAGAATCCCAGATTAAACTGCGGTGTGTGGAATTCACCGGGCACCACCATCGATACGTTCATCGACACACCGCCCGCCCGTGCTATGGCGGCTTCGGCGGCAGCCTGAGAGAGTCCCCTGGCCATGAATGATTTTACCATCGCATTGTACATGGATGTCTGTATGCCTGAGGCGATAGACGAAGTGGTGCCGTCGCCAAAGTAGATCGGGGCCTGTGTCTTAAGCCATTGGTATGAACCGAACATGCCGAATGTCCAGTGCCATCTGCCGGTATGATTGCTCTTCAGCGTAAACTCCTGCGTGCAGGCGTTCTGCAACTGTCGTTGCTCCATATACATATAGTCTGTCGGCAGATAGTCGATATCCATCAGCATATTGTCTTTGAGAAACTGCCAACTGCTGGTCGAAAAGAAATCAAAACCCTTGCCTGCCACCTTCACGTTCAGTCCCATGTTAAGCATGTTACGGCGGTACGTACCCTGGTAGTTGGTATTCGGGTCGGCCGTCACGCCCGTCTCCGAATCATATTCGCCATAAGGGAAACCGTTCTGATGTACATATTGGTAATCGGTGATAAAGTCTACATCCACCTTTCTCGTCGGTTTGAACATCAGTCGCAGTCGTCCTCCCGCCTCGTCATAATTGTCAGCCTTTTCACCGTTGAAAGTATTTTTGAAAAAACCGTTGCTGCCGTTATAGAATCCGGCAACAGAGAAAGCGAACCAGCGGTTTACCTTATTATATGTGGCGATTTCCGCCTTACGGTAGAAGTGGGTACCCACACCCAGATTGATATCAGTACCCTGATAGTCGAAAGGATTCTTGGTAAACATTCTGATCAGTCCCCCCTCGGTGTTCTGACCATAGAGTGTACCCTGCGGACCACGGAGCACATCCACACGGTCCAGTTGGTAAGTATGAAAGTTGTACGCATTCTTGCTCACAATCGGCATCCCGTCTACATACATACCCACAGCCGGGTTGTTGATTCTCGAACCGATACCTCTTATATACATAGATGAGGTAAGACGTGAACCGTAATGGGGCATGACGAACGACGGCACATATTTGGCCAGATCGGTGATGTCGTCAACCTTCAACTTCGACAGTTCCCTGTTCGTAAACACCGATGAACTGAGCGATTGCTGTCTCAGTCGGTAACTCTCTTTCGGTTGTGCTATCACCACCACTTCATCCAGGTCGAATACATGCGAAGTATCCGGCATCAGCATTTCATTCAGTCTGTCACTAAACGAAATAGCGTTTGCAGAGATTGACACTACAAACAAGGCAAACGCGACCATCATCTTTTTATCCATTATATCTATTAAGTATTGATTTTTCGGATGCAAAGGTACAGGGTTTGATTGGAATGTGCAATCCTCATTTATGATGATTTTTACGATTTCTTTTGTTGTTTCATATTTTATTTGTAACTTCGCACCCACATTAACTTACAATATGTAAGTAAAACCAACATTTTGTAACCAAAAACAAAACATACATTATGAGTAAACAAAAGAAATTCATACTGACAGAAGATCAGTTGCCTAAACAATGGTACAACATTCAGGCTGATATGGTCAACAAGCCATTGCCTCCTTTGAACCCTGCTACCAAACAGCCGTTGAAGGCTGAAGACCTCTACCCTATTTTCTGTGAGGAATGCAGCCGTCAGGAACTGGATACGGAACATGCATGGATCGACATTCCTGAAGAAGTGCAGGAAAGATATACTTATTACCGTTCCACACCGCTTGTACGTGCTTATGCACTGGAGGAGGCGCTCGGTACACCTGCACATATCTACTTCAAAAATGAAAGTACCAACCCACTGGGCAGTCATAAGGTCAACTCGGCCATCGCTCAGTGCTACTATGCCAAAAAAGAGGGCGTGACCAATGTCACGACCGAGACGGGTGCCGGACAGTGGGGCGCCGCCCTTTCTTACGCCGCTAAGACGTTCGGACTGGAAGCTGCCGTATATCAGGTCAAAATCAGTCTGCAGCAGAAACCGTACCGTGGTATCATCATGCGTACTTTCGGTGCACAGGTCACAGGTTCACCTTCTATGTCTACCCGTGCCGGCAAGGATATACTGACAAAAGACCCTACCTATTCAGGGTCTCTGGGTACAGCCATTTCAGAGGCTATCGAACTGGCTACCACGACACCTAACTGTAAATATACACTGGGTTCGGTATTAAGTCATGTCACCCTTCATCAGACTGTCATCGGTCTTGAGGCTGAAAAACAGATGGAGATGGCCGGCGAATATCCTGATATGGTCATCGCCTGCTTCGGTGGCGGTTCCAACTTCGGCGGCATTGCTTTCCCGTTCATGCGTCATAACATTCTCGATGGCAAACAGACTGAGTTTATCGCTGCCGAACCGGAGAGTTGTCCTAAACTGACAAGAGGTAAGTTCGAATACGACTTCGGTGATGAAGCCGGATATACTCCGTTGCTGCCTATGTACACACTGGGCCACGATTTCCACCCTGCCAACATACATGCCGGCGGTCTGCGTTATCACGGTGCCGGTACCATCGTTTCACAACTTATCAAGGATAAGATGATGCATGGTGTGGATATTCCTCAATTGGAATCTTTCGATGCCGGTATCTTATTCGCCCGTACCGAAGGTATCATCCCCGCTCCTGAGAGTTGCCACGCTATCGCAGCTACCATCCGCGAGGCCAACAAATGCAAGGAAAGCGGCGAGAAGAAGACTATCCTCTTCAATCTTTCCGGACATGGACTCCTTGATATGACAGCTTACGACTCTTACATCAACGGCGACCTGCGCAATTTCTCCGTTACCGACCAGGAGATACGCGAGAACCTGAAAGAGGTGGATGAAATCAATAAGAAATAAAGGTTTGATTCATCATACAGATAAAAAAGCATCCGATGTTATCATCGGATGCTTTTTTATCTGTTAAAACCAAATTTGTAAAACAAAATTCCACATTATATTGTCTAAGAAGTTTTTGGCCAATCATCTGTGTGCGATCTGCCGGGTATAATATTAGTATTTATACCGACGTACAGAACAAAAAACCGACTATTCTGAACAAATTAGAGGTCAAGATACAAAGCAATCAGCAATAAAATTTTTCGCCGTCGTGCGAGAAAAATTGCGCACCGCCAAAAAAAAAATTCCTTGAAGGAAAATAAATTTCCGCAGTGCGCAATTTTTCTCGCACGACGGCGAAAATGACAGAAACACATAAGGAAAATATTGTCAAATAAAATTTCGCTCATCTATCTACCGATACCTATTGTTCCCAGTCGCTATAGCTACGTCGTTTGGCTCCGGCAGAGCTTTGGTCTCCACCGGTGAGAGTACCACCGGTAGTAGGACCTGCCGTTCCGTCGCTCATAGTACTGTTAGACGTTGTCGTGCCTGCCAATATCTGATATTGCTCTTTAATCACTAATATTTTCGTATGGGGTGCGATATATGTCTTTTTCATTTCCGTTATCATTTTATTTATTGATATATTTTTTGCCATTCTTGATGACAATCCCCTTATAAGACTCATTGACACGCTGTCCGGTCGTGCTGTACAAGGCATCTGAACTTGCATTCCCGTTGATGACATTGACCGTTTCGATATCCGTGGCGTTGCCACCGTCGAAAGACATGGAGAACGATTTGGCATTGGCTGTATTGGCGGCATCACCTGTCAGTGTGAAGTAACCACGCATTCCGTTCATCTGTGTGCCTGTTGATGGATATTGCAGCGTTGTGCCATCAGAACTTAAGAACAGTTGGCTCTTATTACCTATGGTCAATGCGAAGGGACTGGTTATGCCCGTGAACGTGACGCAGGTAGTTGTGGTAGGTGTGGTGGCAGATGATATCGTCACATCAGTGAATGAGGGATTAGCCACTGTGTTCTGGGGTTTTATCAGATAAGGCACGCCAGCCTTGATACCGTCTGTCACAGCACCGAAGTTCATTGCCACAGTGCCATTACTATAGCTGGAACTTACTAGTTCATCTACAACTGTACTTGCACCGAATGTATTGTTAATAACAGAAGAACTGATATTAAAAGGAACGCAGAAGGAATTCCATTGACCTGCTTTTAATGTGCGGGTAAGGTTTGCCTGAATGGTCACCCCGTTCATCAATGTAATCAAGCTTGAATTATCTGATGATTCAGCGAGCGTAACAGAACTTGGTGTGGCTATCTCGAAATTATTATAACACATCATTTTTGTATTTGTAGGAGCTACTAAAATAACTTTATCCACTATGCCGAACGTCGATAGAGGAAAGTTTCCCGTACCATTCAATGTATATTGCGCTGGCATTGATCCTACCTCTCCGGGAACATTCAATGAAACAGAACCGACACAATTGCCATTCAGATATCCATAAACAATCAGGGGATCGTCTATAATCTCACTTAGGCTAACACATTGTAATCCATTGAATCGAAAAGGTTTACTACTTGAGATGGATAAATATTGGGGCCAATTACCAAGATAATATAAATTAGCCATCTCATTTCCCGTATACATACTACTAATGCCGCTGAATGAATCCATATAAACAATTTCTGCGTTCGCAGTCCCTTTTTCGGCATCGGTCAATGTAGTGGACTCTTTGAAAGTTATTACGTAATTACTGATATCATTACAATATTTGATTTGAGCAGCAGCATTATCTGTTATTGATGTACCAAAATCAAGAGCATTGTCTTCACTGTTTGTAGATTTAAATGTTATCGTCCCCTGTCCTCGCACAAGCAGCGAGAACATCACTAATGTAAAAAGTAGAATTTTTCTCATTCTTTCTCATTCTTATTAAGGTCTCGTAGGATATAGACCTTCTGTACATATAATATAATTAATTGGTAAATAAGGCATCATGTTTTCATGAGATTGTCCGCCTGAGTTATAACCAATGGTACTATCCAATAATTGTTTAGTCGTTGTAGGATTGGTTTTATAAATATTTACATTAAAGTTTGTTTTACCTTCTGCAATCATGGAATTATTCGTTGGAACTAAAGAGTTAGCGAGAGTATCTGCAACATTCATACTATGTCTATGTGCGGGGATTTGACCGGCAGTCAATGTTACTGATTCGGAGCCACCGCTTGTGCCAAGAATTCTGTTAGTCAGATTGGTTCCTTGGCCACATCCGATAGGTGCACGTCCTCTCAGATCAGGCAATGCGAATGTCGTAGAACCATTGCCACCGTACATAGTACCTATTATTGAATATAATGCTGTGTACTGACTGATCTGTAAAACAGAGCCATCACAGATTCTCCATCCTGTAGGGGCAAAATTACCTGCAAATATCTTTAAATCCCAATATATTCATCTTGGGCAGATAAAGAACATGCGTAACTAATCACAAACAATAAAGTGAAAAATAATTTTTTCATAATAAGACTGTTTTAAATTAATAAATTTATTAAGTAAGGACCTCTTCACAAGAGGTGCGCATCATAGATAAAATAATCCTTGTCGACGACAAATATAGATATTATTCTCAAAGCGACCAAATATTTTATAATAATAATGCAAAAAAACTTTTTTAAAAGAATAGCTTTTTATTAATGTAAGTATATTACAACACACTGTATTTCAGCTTGTTATTAAGATGTGCACACCTCTTGTGAATGAGGTGTGCATTTTAATTTTCCCTAACAGCCTTTTGTTAGCGGCAAATAATTTGTTTCGGTTATCACTTGATATATATATCTGCGTGGTGCGGACAGACGTGTGCCCCAACGCCTCGGAAATCAACTTTATATCAATATTCTCCCGATAAGCCAAGCTCGCCCAAGTATGGCGCGCCACATAGGAAGTGAGGGGACGGCCTGAACCCGTCATGATGCCAAGTTTCTTAAGATGTCGGTTGTAACGTCCCAGCGCAGTGCGGTATTCTCGATATGCGCCATCAACAGAGGCAGACGTAATGAGGGGAAACACATAATCGCGACTTGAGACTTTGTATTGCTGTAGAATTTTCTTCATGCACGACTCCAGACGGACGCGCACGCGTTGCCCCGTCTTATGCCTGTGGTATGTAATGACTCCGTCTTGTATCTGAGACCACCTCAGATATGCCACATCAACGAAGGGCATACCCATGGCAAAGAAACTAAACAGGAACACATCGCGTGTAACACGGAGCGGTGAGCTGTCGGAGAGCGGTAATGACTGCAACCGCTCCATGTCGGGACAACAGACCGAACGGGCCTCGGTTTTCGTATTTCCGGTGAAGACGAGGGCAAAGGGATGACGCTGACGTGTCTTATGCTGATACACAGCTTTGTTGTACAGGGCACGGAGCGAACGCATATAGCACGAGGTGGTATTGAGGCACACGCCTCGGTCTTTCAGCCACTGCCTGTAGCGTTCGACGAGGGTGCTGTCGAGGGCTGAAAAAAGAATGTCTTCCTTATTATAGAAGGTGAGTAACGAACGCAGCGCTGTGGCATAATTGGCCGACAGACTGTGATGATGCTGGTGAGCCGCCAATGTAATCTGTTGGCGGGCGAACGATGAGAACATTGCCTCACCGGATGAAACCTTTCTTTGTCTCGGCATCGCCTTCTTTTCATGACGATAGAGGAAAGGAATACTGAATGTGATTGAGATTGTAACCATGATACGTCTATAACGTATCAAGAAGAATATTTGATATTCTCTGTAAC
>OBID01000252.1_pt1 | contig 23328 bp, 14 predicted proteins | sample 1519781 | NCBI WGS metagenome assembly OBID01 (sample SAMEA3991478, study PRJEB22521) | metagenome | biome: anthropogenic terrestrial biome; feature: sewage plant; material: sludge | place: Sweden | collected 2012-09-26 | reverse complement strand
CAGCATCGATGCAAACGCTGTGCACGAAATCAAATAAGCAGTAGATTTTTTATCCTTAAAAGATCAAAAGCGTTTACAGCACCGTCTTCATTAATTTAAAAATAATCTTAAAAGCCTTATAAGGTCCATGACATTAATTTTTCCGTCTTTATTCATATCAGCACCTGACATGGCATTTATTTTTAAAGATGGGTTGAGAATGGATTGTTTTAATTTTAGTATATCTGTTGTATTCAAAACGCCATTTCCATCAACGTCATCAGGAGAAGGAACAGAGGCTTTAGTTGTAGAAGTTACAGGAGCAGAAGCATAAACAGGTGCGTTAGTAGTAGAAACTGCAGGAGCAGAAGAAACAGGTACCTTAGTTGTAGAAACTAAAGGAGTGGAAGAAACAGGAGTATTTGTTGTGAAAGCTACAGGATCAAAGGTAGTAGTTGTATCTGTCGTACTTGTAGTTACCTCAGGGTCATATACATTAATTGTTCCATTTTCAAAGCGACAGCTGATATTATTATTGTCCTTTCCTGTATTTTTAAATATAAAACCGTTATATGATGATGGGTTTCTCCACACAATATCGTATATATATCCAAATTCAGCATCCGGAGGAATTATAAACGTAAGTTCAGCTAATACCATTTTTTCTGATGCTTTTATTGTATCTGGCATGGCAAGCTGTATGTATGATGAAGTCAATTCGTTAGATGTTCTGGTTGTCTCAGTTATAAGTCCTTTCAGCGGAGACTCAACTTTTTCAAGTTTAAGGTGGCTGTCATAGTCAAACAGTACAGCAATCGTATTTACATCTACTTCTTTTCCTGTTGAATATATTTTTACTTTTATTTTTTCACCTGGACTGCCTTTCTGATCATCAATATTTAATGTTGTGATGTTTTTGGATGTGTCAGATAGGTTACTTGAGTTTGATATTGATACAGTACATCCGTTATCAAAGCAATAGTCTATATTTTTTTTACTTTTAAAAGAATCAACAAATAGAAAATTATATGAGGAAGGATTTGTCCAATTTATGCTATACACATCACCATATGATGCTTTTTCAGAAATATCAAAATAAAGCGTAGCTATTACAGAGTCTTTATCTGCTTCAACAGCAGTCGGTGTAATAATCTGAATATATGATGAATTATGATTATCATAAGAATGATTCTTGAAATTTATATATCCTGGTAGTTTGCTTTCAACCTTTGTAAGTGTGATAGGTGTATCATATTCTAACATTAATGCAAGTGTATCAAATGATGCGGAAAGATCTCTTGCATAAATATCAACACTTATCTGTTTTCCTGCCTCTGCGGTAATACTGTCAGTCATATCAAACATTGTTGTAGGCTGTGCATATGTTCCTATTGATGGTATACCTGCAGAAATTAATGAAAAACAGATAACTGATGTTAATATTTTATTTATTGATTTTCTCATAAAAATTAATCCTTTCATTATTAATTATCCACTGCGTTTAAAACACAGTGGATAATGTCTGACACTTCATATTTGTTGACTTAGTATTTTACTCCATTCAGCTGATGTATTCCATGAATTAATGTTTGCAAACTGGTATTCGCCATTATATTTTAAAATATAAACCGCATCGGAAGTATCAAGAATACTGTTTTCATCAACATTTCCTAGAAAACGAGCAAAATCAGCTATTGTATCAGGATCTGCTGTTGAAAGAACAGTCTGACCATCTAATACATTGTCTCTTTTTATTATATCCGGTATAATGGTATCATTGAATACTGCAGAACCAGATTCATTCATAACAAGTTTTGCGTCATATGTATTTACACTATTGTCAAGAGAAACATCACCTTTTTTACCTATGTATACAGTAAAGAAATACGTATTATCAGGAATATAGTATTTTGAACCTGTATATACAAGTGGAATTCTGTAACTTAAATCTTTTCCGTTATATACTTTGGAAGGCGTCAGATTTTTAATACTCATATCTGCAGTAAGATCAACTGTTTCCGAATTTATAACAGCTGTGAATTTAAGACCACTCAGATCAAATTGATCATCATGTGAATAATAGAATTTGTTTTCAGGAAATTCAACTTTAATGCTTTTCTGATCGATTTCAATCTTTCCTGTTTCAGTCTGATTGATTACAGTTATATTTCCGTCTTTAATTTCAGCAGAAACGTTTTTGTCATTTTCATTGAAGCATCCGCTGCATTTTGCCTTTATTTCATACGCATTTTCACTTGCTGTATCTGATACTTTGAATTCAAGTACTGAAATTTTTCCGTTTGCTGTTGATGGTGAAGCTGAAGACCATACCATTATGTATGGATTTACTGAAGAATTCTCACTGGATTGAAAACTGAAATTATTAAGTAAATCTGTATTTGTAGCAGATACAAGTTTCAGAGCTGTATTATCATATGATAAACTGAGTTTAAGATAATTAATGCCGCAGTTTTCAGAGATCAAAACCGGAACATATATCGTATCGCCTGCCTTGGCTTTGACATTGTCAATTGAGATTTTTACTGTATCTGAAGATATTGTGTCTGTACCAGTAGTAACGACTGCTGAATTTGTCGTAGTAACAGGTGTTGTAGAAATTGATGTAGTATTTTCTGAAACTTCAGGAAGAGCAGTAACCAGGGATTCTGGGGTATCCGCAGTAGTAACTGAAACTTCAGGAGGAGCAGTAACCAGGGATTCTGGGGTATCTGCAGTAGTAACTGAAACTTCAGGAGGAGCAGTAACCAGAGGCTCGGAAGTATTTACAGGAATATCAGTAATTTCAGGAGGAGCAGTAACAGGAGGTATAGTAGTAACATAAACAGTTTGCTTGGTTATTGAAGGGGTTGTTGTCATGACTTGTGGTGTTGTAGTTATCTTGCTTGTGGTAGCAGATGAAGTATTTGTCGTAACAATATCAGGTTTTTTCAGTAAACCAGCTTTAAGCATGTTTAACAAATTTGTGTTTTGTTCTGCTGTACCTGAATAATTTGAAATTCCATTAGCAGAAGCAATTTTTTGTCTGTATGAATAAGAATAATCGGCACCAACATAATAAAGAGCATCAACAAGAGAAGTATAGGATGAACTGCAAGGAGGAAAACATCCTGACTTTTGCTGAGGTTTTGTTGTTACAGTAGTGGCACGTGTAGTGGCGCGTGTAGTTGCTGTGGTGGTTACAGATATACGTGGATCCTTTAGTGTACCAGCTTTAAGTAAATTAAGCATTTTGGTATTTTGTTCAGCAGTACCTGAATAGTTTGTTATTCCGTTATATGCAGCAATTTTACTCCTGAATGTAAATGATGAATCTACACCGATAGAACTGAGTGCGTTTACAATTGAAGAGTATGATGAACTGCAAGCCGGGAAACATCCTGATGGTTTTATTGGGTTTGTAGTTACGACGGTACTGCTTTGGTATCTTAATACACCGTCCCAGTAATCATACCAGTATGCGCCGACAGATATTTCTGTTCCATCCTGGTCACCTGTCTGGGGATTACCTCTGTCTGAATGAGCTGCAACATTCTGATTGTTTCCGAGATAAAATTCTGTATGATGATCTATGCGTAAAAGAATATCACCACGTTGAAGATTTTGAGTACCTGATATCTGGCTCCATGGAATCCATGTAAATCCATTTTGAGTCAGCTCTGATTTCATATTTCCTGTATAGGAAGCAGCTCCAACACTGATTCCTCCTTTTTTCAAAGCATTAACGACCAGGGAAGAGCAGTCGTAATCAGGACCTTGTCGATTTTTCTGACTATATCCGTGGGTATTATCTTGTGCAATTTGTACTGCCCAATCAAGTGCTTTTTCAATTTTTTCATTCGCAGCGTTTACGGGCCCGATAGATGAAATTGCGAAGGTAATGGTCAATACTGCACTTGATAAAAGTGCAGCCGTTCTTTTCAAAAGTGTTTTTTCCATAAAATAATCCTCTCTTTAAATATATTAATGTTAATTTTGCGTCTTGGCATTGGCGTTATTTATATCATTTACTACGTCTTTCCATTCGGCCAGATATTTTAAAAGTATATCAGAATCCTTCTCATTAACTTCGCCGTCTCTGTTTATATCAGAGTTCATCTCATTTATTATGACGTTGTCAGGTTCTACAAATTTTTTAAGGAGTAATACAGAATCTTTTCCATCTATGTATCCATCATCATTTACATCACCATAGATAACAGCAGTGGGATTTTTCTCCCAATGAGCATATAACGTCTGATTTTCTTTTAGAAAAGCCTGTGTGTCGGTTTCTATCTTTATTCCATCTGATGTAAACCATCCTATAAAAGTCCATCCATCCTTTTGGGTAATCGGAAGATCCCCGTATGTACTGCCGTATGATACTGTTTTTTCTTTTAGTGATATATTTCCTCCGTCATAATAAAAAGTAACGGTACAATGCGGAAAATTATCAGTTGTAGCAGATACAACCGATGAAACAGATAAGTAAAACTGATTCTGAGTTTCAACTTTATAAAAGCATTCTGTATGCGGAGATAAACCTGAATCTTTAATTGACAGTTCTGAAGTCTGTGCTATCTCTTCCCAGTAAATATTATCATAGCTTCTGTATACTTTATATGTATCAGCATATTTTATTGAATTCCATGAAAGTGATATATCAGAAGTACCTCCTACAGCTGCAGTTATATTATTTTCTGTAAGATCTCCGTAGTTTAAAACGTTGTTTGTATAAATGTTGAATATCTGTGAAGTCGTATTGTTTTTTGAGTTCATAAATACATTTGTACCGTCAGATGCAGTGCTTTCCATAATATCAAGAACCATTTCGGAATCAGATGATCTTAAGATATATCCATCATTAAGCTGATAAATAAACCATCTTTGATTCGGAGCTTCTGTATTTAAATATGTATTTACATTTGAACCGTTTGAAGCTTCAGCATTCAGAGCTTTTCCGTTTTTAAAGTTTATTATTGAATAACTTCCGTCTGTAAGACGCGTAAATCGCCACATTTCACATGTCATAGCCTGTTCCTGGTGTACTGCAACATTATCATTTTCATAAGTACTTATTGGTTTTGAGGTTTGTTTAAATAGAATTACACCATCAAAACTTTCTCCCAGATTTGCTGGTGTCAGGCTTCCGTACCATGGTTCGGGTTGAGCGGCAGGAACAGGTTGGGCAGGAACTGATACACTGATATCAGGATTAATAAGTGTTCCTGATTTGAGCATATTAAGCATCTGTACATTCTGAGTTGCTGAACCGGAATAGTTGCTTATAGAATTTGCCGATGCTATCTTTTTTCTGTAACTGTATGATGAATCAACGTTTATTGATTTAAGTGCTTCAACAATTGATGTGTATGAGGTATTGCATGCACTGTAATATGATTTAACGGGATCAGGCTGATCTTTTTCAGGAACAGGAACAGAGACCGGGGCTGATGGTCTGATAAGCTTGCCTGATTTTAGCTTTGAAAGCATCTGGGTATTCTGAGACGCAGTTCCTGAGTAATTGCTTATCCTACTTGTCCCACCACCACAATTGTATGCAAGACTGACAAGTGCATCAAATTGGCTCTGGTTCATACTAACTCCGGTTGTCTGTGTTCTGACTTTAGGTGAATATGTGCTTTCAATCTGAGATTTCATAGTAGCATATGCCTGTTCTTTAGTTATCGAATGTGAACCTGATGTGTGAGGCTGTTCTGCTGATCCTGTACATTTTGTACCGTAACCTATGGATGACTGAGTGTTGTCAGAATAACATGTAGAATGAAATGATTCACGGTTACAAATAAAGTTAATACCATTTTGACTGATCGAAAGATCCGCTGAAGTAACAGCACTTATCTGGATATTGTTATAAATAGTAACAGGAGATGCTGAAGAGAACATTATTGTCATACTTGCTGAAATAGCCAGAATCCTTAATAGTGTTTTTTCAATTCTCATAAAAACCTCCAAAAATTATATTATAATCCAATTATTGCACATGAAAATGATAATGTCAATACTTTATAAATAATAAGTAAAATATTTATTATTTATATAAGTATTTGTTACATAAATATAGTTTAATTATTTTTTATGGCTCTGTGTGTTGATTTTATATCACTTATTACTTAAGCATGGTAATAAGAAAGCATTGATCAACTCCACTGAGTCCAGCTCTTTATAAAAAACACAAATCACACAAAAATATTAAAACTGATTGTAAAAACCATAAAAGTGTGTTAAAATAATCATATCAAATATTTTAAGGACGTGTTTAATTGAATACATTAAAAATAGTTTGTCCGTGTCACTTCGGGCTCGAAAGTGTTCTGACATATGAAATTAAAAAAATCGGAGGTGAAAATGTAAAATCAGATAACGGACGTGTTACATTTGACGGGGACTTTGAAAATATTGCAAGAGCAAATTTGTGTCTTTCAACAGCAGAGCGCGTTTTGATACAGCTTGCTGAATTCCCTGCATTTTCATTTGAAGACCTCTTTCAGGGTGTTAAAAATATTCCTTTTGAGGATTTTATATGCAAGGCTGATGCATTTCCTGTAAAGGGATATTCACTTAACTCAAGGCTAAAAAGTATACCTGACTGTCAGTCGATAATAAAAAAAGCCGCTGTAGAACGACTTAAAAGCAAGTACGGTGTAAACTGGCTTGAAGAAAGCGGTCCGATACATCAGATTCAGTTCGGAATTATGAAGGATATTGCAACAATATACCTTGATACAAGCGGTGCCGGACTTCACAAAAGAGGATACAGAAAAAATGCCAACCTTGCACCTATCAAGGAAACACTTGCAGCAGGTATCATCGATCTTGCACATGTTCGTGAAAACACATTTGTATGTGATCCATTCTGCGGAAGTGGTACATTTCTCGTAGAATCTGCATTCAAGGCACTCAATATCGCACCTGGACTTAACAGAAAATTTGCAGCAGAAAAATGGGATATCATTGAAAAATCAATATGGTTTAATGAGCGTCAGAGAGCAATTTCACTTGTAAAAAAGGACGTTCTTTTCCACTCTCTCGGATTTGACATTGACAGTGAATCTCTTACTCTTTCAAATGAAAATATTCAAAAGGCCAGTATAGCCACAAAGGCAAAGGCAGAATTCGGAGATATAAGAAATTTCAACGACATTGAAAATGCAACGGTTATATGTAATCCTCCGTATGGTGAGCGCATGCTTGAACTTAATCAGGCTGAGGAACTATATAAAATTATGGGGCAGAAATTCACAAGAAATAAAAATAACACATACTATATCATCTCTCCTCACGAAAACTTTGAAACATTTTTCGGAAGGCCAGCCGACAAGAGAAGAAAATTATATAACGGCATGATCAAATGTCAGCTTTTTATGTATTTTAAATAATTACAATAATAACCATTTCGTTCTTATCGTAGCAATATACTGAAAAGCAACATATTATACTGCTTATAACATTTTTATAAGCTTATTACTTGACTAATATTAATTTATAACTGCTGTATTCTTTAATAGTATACAGCAGTTTTTTGTGTTTTTAAACTATTATCGATGTAGTTTGTATAATCAGGTCATTATTATTTTTAACAAGCAAATATGGAACCCATCACCTTAGAAGCAGGGGACATATTGCCTGAGTTATGATCGAGTAGGAGGCTAACCACCTCACGTTGGACACCCTTGACTTGCGCTGTATCCTTCCCACTGTCGGGCGGATTCGGGACTTTCACCCGTTAGAGACGTGCGTCGTCAGGCACAATAAGAAAACAGGCAAATATAAAATATATTTGCCTGTTTAGCACTTAGTATGCTTATTTAATGTATATTGCATTTAGCACAGTTTGATGATTTATAATATCCATATCCGCCTGTCGGACATTTGTCATTTGCAATCAATCCACTTTTTGAACAGTATTTCTTATATACTACTGTATCACATTCAGGAAATTCAGCATCTGATTCATAACTGTCAGCATATTCACCGAATATGCTATACCATATTCTGGATGAATCGGCGTTTTTTATTGCATCTGAATTTCCGCCGTGAGGATACCCAACCCATATGCCGGATACAAAGTCAGGTGTAAGTCCTATAAAAGTAATGTCACGCCAGTTTTCAGTAGTACCCGTTTTTCCTGCAATCTCCTTGTTGCTTAGTCTTGCAGAAGTACCAGTGCCACCTGATTCATTTATTACAGTCTGGAGAAGCTTGTTCATTACATATGAGGTTTCACCGCTTACTGCCTGTTCACCCTCAACGTTTTCGTTATCTATTATTACTTCTCCGGAATTTGTATCTACGACCTTGCTTATCATGCTTGCTTTATAATATTTTCCTCCGTTTCCGTAAGGCATATATGCATTCGTAAGGTTTATCAACGTAGGCCCGGTTGAGGTACCGCCGACTGCAAGTGATGAATATGTCATATCATCAACAGGATCAAGATCAAGATGAAGGGTTTTGGTTGCAAATCCGTATATAGCTTCGAGTGTATAGTTATGACATATCTGAGCGGGAAGGGTATTTATGGAGCGTTTGAGGAATTATTGTACAGGATTTGTATAGCCTGTAGGAGGACCATTGTAGTTCTGCGGCCATTCTTCTGTCTCCGCAACACCTGCCGGAAGTGCTACATCATCGAACATTGTTGACCACGTGATCTTGTCATTTTCTAGAGCATATCCATATGTAGTAACAGGCTTTATTGTCGATCCGCATTGTCTGTGTGAACGAAAAGCATTGTTTAAAATAAAGCTTTCTTCTTTAGGTCCGATTTGTCCTGCAGTTGCCAGAATATGTCCCTTGTAATCCATGACCACAAATGATGACTGTACTTTTTCACCGTCTTCACTTAGAGGTTGTGGGAAATACGAATACCAATCAGAGTACTTTTCTTCAAGTTGTGACTGCATGTCCTCATCAACGGTAAGGTAAAGTGTATAGCCTCCGTTTTTAAACATATTCATTGCTTTTTCTGAGCTGATATTATATGTTTCAGAAAGATAGTCTGTAAACTCCATAATTCCCATATCAAGTGCGTATGAATTTACATCTGGATTTTCAAAATAGCCTGTATTTTTGGTGAATTTCTTGTAGTCAGGATATTTTTGCTGAAATTCAGGCATGTTTGTTACAAGAATTTTTTCATTCATAGCGTTATCAAACTCGTCGCAGGAAATAATGCCAAGCTCAAACATTTTTGAAAGACAGTATTCCTTACGTTTCATATTATCCTCATAATGATCCGTAAGATTATAGTAGTTAGGTGCCTTTGGAATAGCTGCAAGACAAGCAGCTTCGGCAATAGTAAGTTCAGATGCTGATTTTCCGAAATATCCTATTGATGCAGCTTCTATTCCGTACATATTATAAGTGTCAATCTGATCGAAATATATTTCATTGAGATATGATTGAAGAATATCGTCTTTAGTATATTTTTTTTCAAGTTGCATTGCAGTAAAGATTTCACGCATTTTTCTTTGCCATGAATTCTCATTGTGTCCCGTAACATTTTTTACAAGCTGCTGTGTAATTGTTGAGCCTCCGAAATATGAATCACTCATGTTAAGGGAGGCGAGTGCAAGATTTACAACAGCTGCAGTTGTACGTTTGTAATCTACGCCGTCATGTACATAAAAACGTTCATCTTCTGTACAGACAAATGCATATTTTACATATTCAGGAAGCTTGGAGAGATCTGTCGACAGTCGTATATTATGATCCTCAGGTGTTGCTTTGTATGCAAGCTTATATTCCTTTGTTTCGGGATCCTTTGTATAGACATATGAGGAAAATGACTGTATTGTGTCTTTAAGTTCAATATTTGTTTTTGAATCTGTAAAGCCCAGAATATAGACGGTTACTACGGTCCCAACTATGGTTCCTGTAATAATAAGTATAAGCAGAATTGAAAATGCTGTAGTAGCTCCGATTGAAATGAGTTTTCCGGCAATATGGTAAATAATAAATAAAGTACGCAAGTTTTTTGATTCAGGTGGTTTTTGCCCTTTGAACAGATCGTATTTCAATTTTGCTATCCTTTGTGCTTTTTTATCAGATTTTTTGCAAGAATGAGAAGATGTTTTTTTTACCATGAACTGATATCAGCTCCTTCAAGATTTATAAGTTGTTTGCATTTACATATTATCTGTGCAGACAAATTAATTCTATCTGTAATTATTATTTTACAAATTTACAGATTGTTTTGCAGTAAAATACATAATCATAAATAAAATAATTATATCATAAAAATTCGATAATGTTAATAAAAAAATAAAAAGTTTACAATTGCTTTATAAATTGATAAAATAACAAGAAAAGGGGGATATTTATTCATATCCGCCCTTTATAATTTATTCAATTGGTGTTGTGATATTTAATGTGATTTACAGTATTCACAGTTTGATTTTTTATACCATCCATAATCTCCACCAGGACATCCAGGATTAGCAAGAAGGCCAGTAGACGAACAGTATCTTGCATAGATTACTTCGTCTTCACCGCATTCAGGGAACTTATTTCCTGTTGCAGCAGCGTTTGCATATGTTCCGAATACACGGAACCATATAGAAGCTGAGTTTGAATTTCTGATAGCATCTGCATTTGTACCGTTAGAATATCCGACCCAGAGAGCCGAAACAAAGTCCGGAGTAAGACCTACAAATGTGATATCACGCCAGTCTTCAGTAGTACCTGTTTTGCCGGCAAGTGTTGTATTGGAAAGCTGGGCTGCAGTACCTGTACCATTTGTAATAACTTTCTGTAGAAGTTTATTCATTACTTCAGCTGTAGCTGCACTTACAGCAGATTGACCGTTCTGCTCATCATTGTCAAATATTGTTTCTCCTGATTTACAGTCAACAGCTTTTTTTATCATGCTTGCCTTATAGTATGTTCCACCGTTTCCGTAAGGAATATAGGCATTTGCAAGATTTATAACGCTCGGACCATGAGCGGTACCGCCGACGCACAATGGTGAATAGTTCATATCGAGATCAGGATCAAGCTGAAGATGCATTTTCTTAGTCGCAAAGTCAAAGATTTCTTTAAGTCCGTATTTATTTGCAATTTGTGCCGGGAGTGTATTTATAGACCGCTTAAGAAAATAGTTTACAGGATAATATCCTCCTGACGGCTTACCATCATAGTTGCTAGGCCATTCTTCCGTTGAGGCTTCACCTTTCGGAAGAGGAAGGTCATAGAAGTATGTGGACCATGTGATCTTGTCGTTTTCAATTGCATAACCATATGTTGAAACAGGTTTTATTGTAGAACCAGGCTGTCTGTGTGTATCATATGCATTGTTCCATCCGAGGTTACCTGTTTTAGGACCTATCTGACCTGCAACACCGAGTATATGTCCCCGATAATCCATAACAGCAAGTGCAGATTGAATCTTTTCATCCTGATCACTTAATGATTCCGGGAAGTTAGTCCAGTCAGCATATGTGCTGTCAAGGTGTGCCTGAACATCGCTGTCAACAGTAAGGTAAAGCTTGTAACCTCCTGTATTGAACATGTTGACACCTTCATCTATTGTTTCAAGTTCGTTTTGTTCTCTGAGGTAATCACCAAACTCAACTATTGCAGTATCAACTGCCCATGAGTTGATTTCAGGATTCTGAAAATCCTCATCACTTTCTGTAAGCTTTGTATATGTCGGGTATTTTGCTTTGAACTCAGGCATTGTTGTAACAAGTATCTGCTGATTCATAGCTTCTTCATACTGATCCGATGTAATTACACCAAGTTTAAACATTTTGGAAAGACAGTATTCCTTTCGTTTCATGTTGTCTTCATAGTGATAAGCAATGTTGTATTCATTAGGTGCTTTTGGAAGAGCTGCAAGGGTAGCTACCTCTGCAATAGTAAGTTCAGATGCTGATTTTCCATAATAGCCTATTGATGCAGCTTCAATTCCGTACATGTTGTATGTTTCGATCTGTCCGAAATAAATGGTGTTTAAGTAAGACTGAAGGATTTCATCCTTAGTATATTTTTTTTCAAATTTCATGGATGTAAAGATTTCATTCATTTTTCTGTCCCAGGTATCTCTGTCATCACCTGTAATGTTTTTTACAAGCTGCTGTGTAATAGTTGAACCACCAAAATACTGGTCGCTCATTCCAATCTGCGATAATGCAAGATTTACAACAGCTGCTCCTGTACGTTTGTAGTCAACACCTTCATGTGAATAGAAACGTTCATCCTCTGTACATACAAAGGCATATTTGACATAGTCCGGAATATCGCTAAGTTCTATTGATATTCTTACATCGTGTGATGCAGGCATTACCTTGTATGCAAGATCATAGTCATTTTTCGCCTTGTTCATAACATATATGTATGAAGCAAAGCTCTGTTCTTCTTCTTTGAGTGGTACTGCCTGTGTGGTATCCATAAATCCCAGAATATATATAGTGGCTACTGTACCAACTATAGTTCCTGTAATTATAAAAATAAGAAAAATTGAAAATACTGTTGTTGCTGCGACAGAAAAAAACTTTTTGATAATATAGAACAGAATGAATAATGCTTTTGATTTTTTGCTTTTCGGAGGCCTTCCACCATAAAATTCTTTTTGCCGCTCCTTTTTCTTATATGCCGAGTCTTCTTTATAGTCAATAATGATCTCATGTAGCTGTTCGTAAATGTCCTGCTTCATCATATGAAGCTTTTCTTTGAATGAACCCGGGGGAGCAATAAAATTGTCAGAGAGGACGTCTTCTTCTTTATTATCCGTACTTACATCATTTTCACTGCTTTTATCCGGATTATTATTGTTAAAATTAATCTGATTATCGTAATCTTTATACTCCTGATAATTGTTTTCAAGTTGTCCGTCAGGCTTTTCTGAATTATTGAGGTTATTATTTTCTTTATTCATGCTTATGCTCCTTTCAGATTGAAGAAATGATAATTACAGGGAAACATCATAGTCTTTAAATGTACATAGTACGGCAGTACCTGTTAATACAGCAAAAAACGACTTATTTGTTAACCTGCATATACATTTCAACAATTAACTTAATTATATCATACAATTTACGATTTGTTAATATGGTTTTTAATTTCAAAAAATATTTTGTCATTAATACTCTTAATTTATAATTTTGTACCTATAATTTGTAGAGTTTGCTGATATAGATATATTTTATTTTTTTGATTTATGACTATTATCACAAACCTTACAATTTGTGGATTTATAGTACCCGTTTCCGCCGACAGGACAGTTTTTTGATGCAATAAGCCCGGTTTCAGCACAGTATGGTGAATTAATAACAGTGCTGCATTCAGGGAAAGACGCACCTGATTTATATTCATCCGCAAAGTTTCCAAAAACATTTTTCCATATTTGTGATGAACTTGCATTATGTATGGCGTCAGGATTTTCACCATTTTCATATCCTACCCACAGTGCAGAAACAAAATCTTCTGTAAGTCCGACGAACATGATATCACGGTAGTTTTCAGTTGTTCCGGTTTTGCCTGCATTTTTTTTATTTTCCAGTAATGCCTGTTTTCCTGTTCCATCCGTTATTACTTCACGCAGCAGTTTGTTCATAATGTATGCAGTTTCCTCGCTTACAGCACGGGAACCATCATACATATCGTTTTCAAGATATACGTGAGGTGATGATGTATCTTTTATACGGTTTATTATGTGTGCTTTATAGTACATTCCTCCATTTCCGTATGGCATATATGCATTTGCAAGATTTATGAGATTCGGACCTGTGCTTAACGCACCGATACTTAAGGAAGCAAATGTCATATCATTTTGCGGATCAAGATTAAGTTTGAGATTTTTAGCTGCAAAATTAAAAATATTTTTAAGATCCAGATCAGCACATATTTGCGCAGGTGCAGTGTTATATGAATCCCTTAATAGCTCATGTACAGTCATACGTTTTCCGGTAAATGAGCCATTGTAATTGTTTGGCCATTGAGTTTCCTGCGCAGTACCTGCAGGAAGGGGGGTGTCATAATAAAAGCTTGACCATGTAATAAAGTCATTTTCCAGAGCATAGCCATATGCAGTAAGTGGTTTAATTGTTGAACCGGGTTGTCTGTGTGCATTAACAGCATTATTCCATCCGAGTGTGGTTTTAGGACCTATGCGTCCTACAATGCCTTTTATCTTTCCTTTATAATCCATAACTACAATTGCTGACTGAATTTTTTCTTCAACAGACTGACCGTCTGAATTTGTAAGACATGCTGTCTGATCCGGAAAATATGTATAATCAGAATATTTTTCTTCAAGATATGACTGAATTTTATTATCTGCCGTCAGATAAATTTCATATCCGCCGTTCATAAATCTGTTTAATGCTTCATCATAGCCTATGTTTTCAGATTCAATCAGATAGTCACAAAATTCTGAAATTGCAGTGTCAATAATCCATGTAGTCGGTTCAGGATTTTTAAAGTCAGATACATACTCTGAAAGATGTTTAAAATCTGAGTGTAGTCTGTTGAAATCACCTGTACCTGCAATAAGAATTTTTTCAAAAACAGCATCTTCGTATATCTGAGGTGAAATTACTCCCGACTCAAACATTTTGCGAAGACAATAAAGTTTTCTCTGACAATTTGCATCATAATCAGCAGATGGGTTTTTATCATACGGCTGTTTTGGAATGGCAGCAAGTGAAGCGGCTTCAGCTACTGTAAGTTCACAGGCACTTTTGCCGAAATAACCAATAGCTGCAGCTTCAATTCCATACATATTATAGCCATCAGGGGTTTGTCCGAAATATATAATATTAAGGTATTTTTCAAGAATCTGATCTTTTGAATACTTTTTTTCAAGACTTATAGCACGAAAAATCTCACGTAATTTTCTCTGTACTGAAATTTCATTATCGGATGTAATATTTTTTATAAGCTGCTGCGTAATTGTTGAACCGCCTGTCATATCCGATGATGATAACCCTGTGTATCTGCATATTTCTTTTATACATGCAATAGCAGTAGTTTGTATATCTACACCTTCATGAGAATAAAAACGTTCGTCCTCTGTGCATACAAAAGCAAGTTTTACATATTCGGGAAGATCATCTGCGCTTATGTCTATCTGAATATTTTTTGTGTCAGGTGTTGCTTTATAGATAATATCATATTCATTTGTCTGATCATTTATGATGTATATATATGAAGAAATTGCTTTTTCTGATTCGGGAAGTGAAAACTCACTTGTGGTCTGTATAAATTCAACTGCATAAATAACAGCAATCAGTGATGAAACTATTATAATTATCATTGCAATAAGTGTAAAAGAGAATAAGGATGTAGCGATAATCATAAAAAATCTTGAAAGTAAGCTTATAAATTTTTTCATAACTTCCTCTTTGGATTTACCATGTTGTTATTTGGTCCGTATACATTATATCATAGAGATAATGTATATTCCAGTAATTTAAATAAAATATTTTTCACAATAATAAAAACAGGCAATACTTTGGTATTATAGTAATAACAAAGATATTGCCTGTCGCAAATAATAAAATTATTTTTTAAACGTAGCTTTGACAGATAAAAAAGTCGTTTTCAGTTAATGAAAGCTTTAAATTATATCTCAGACAGTAATTCCGAGAATTTTTTTTGCCATATTGATATCATTTTCAGACGGAGAGGGAATACCTTCAAGCTTGTATGGAATACCAAGTTCATCCCATTTGTATTTTCCCATAGTGTGGTATGGAAGTACATCAATACGCTCAATGCAGCTGAATTTTTTTAAAAATTCGGACAGACTCTTCAGCTTGTCAGGATTAAGGGTGTACTGAGGAATCAGAACATGTCTTATCCATACCGTCTTTTTTATTTTTTCGCAGAATTCCAGTGTTTCAAAGGTATTTTTGTTGCTCTGGCCTGTAAGTAAAATACAGTCATTTTCATCAATATCCTTTATATCAAGAAGAAGCATATCTGATGCCTCTATAGCATTCTGAGATTTTCCCAGTTCAATTGCACCTGATGTATCTATTGCAGTGTGAAGTCCGTGCTTTTTGCATTCGAGTATGATTTCTTCACAAAATTCACTCTGGAGAAGCGGTTCACCGCCAGAAATAGTAACTCCACCCTTATCAATAAAGCTTTTGTATGTCAGAATTTTATTAATTACTTCTTCAGATGTATATGGTTTGCCATTATTGACATTCCATGTATCAGCATTATGACAGAAAAGACATCTCAGGGGACAACCGGCCATAAAAATAATAAATCTTATTCCCGGCCCGTCAACAGCACCGAAACTTTCAAATGAATGTATCATTCCGGATTTCATAATTTAAGCTCCTACATTTTATCGTGGAATGTTCTGTTTATAACATCGAGCTGCTGTTCACGTGTAAGACGGATAAAGTTTACAGCATATCCGCTGACTCTTATTGTAAGCTGGGGGTATTTTTCAGGATGATCCATAGCATCGATAAGAGTTTCTCTGTTAAGGACGTTTACGTTTATATGGTGACCTTTTTCACGTGTGTATCCGTCAATAAGCGTGAACAGATTACGAATTTTTTCGTCTTCTGTTTTTCCAAGTGCATCAGGTACGATTGAAAATGTATATGAGATTCCGTCTTCTGCATAGTCATAAGGTATCTTTGATACTGAAAGCATTGATGCAACACAACCGCTCTTGTCACGTCCGTGCATAGGATTTGCACCAGGTGCAAAAGGTTCACCGGCTTTTCTGCCGTCAGGTGTAGATCCGGTTTTCTTTCCGTAGACAACGTTTGATGTTATAGTCAGTATTGACATTGTAGGAATAGAATTACGGTAAGTTCTTCTTCTTGCAAGACGTTTCATAAAGCGTGTTACTATCATTGTAGCTATTTCATCTACACGGCTGTCATTGTTTCCGAACTGAGGATATTCACCTTCAATTTTAAAGTCAACGCAGAGACCGGCTTCATTTTTTATCGGGGTTACCTTTGCATATTTTATTGCTGAAAGACTGTCAACAACTACAGATAAGCCGGAGAGACCACATGCAGATGTTCTTTTTATATTCTCATCATGAAGTGCCATCTGAATACGTTCATATGAGTACTTGTCATGCATAAAGTGTATGATATTGAGAGTGTTTATATATAGTTTTGTGAGCCATTCACATACATAATCAAGTTTTTCCATTACTTCATCGTATTTTAGCGGACCTTCTGAAATAGGACCTACGCCTTCACAAAGCCTGATTCCTGATTTTTCATCACATCCGTCATTAATTGAGTACAGGAGAGCTTTTGCAAGATTTGCTCTTGCACCAAAGAACTGCATCTGTTTTCCTATTTTCATTGCTGATACACAGCATGCAATTCCGTAATCATCGCCGAATTTTTCACGCATAATGTCATCATTTTCATACTGAATGGATGATGTTTCGATTGAAATTCGGGCACAGAATTCTTTGAAGTTTTCAGGAAGTTTGTCACTCCATAATATTGTGAGGTTTGGTTCAGGGGCAGGGCCAAGATTAATGAGGGTATTTAAAAATCTGTAGCTCATTTTTGTGACCATATGGCGTCCGTCTTTTCCTATACCGCCTATTGATTCAGTGACCCATGTAGGATCTCCAGAAAACAGCTCGTCATATTCAGGTGTTCTTAAAAATCTTACCAGTCTGAGTTTCATAATGAAATGATCTACAAATTCCTGGATTTCGTTTTCTGTGTATTTTCCTGATTTCAGATCATTTTCGGCATATATATCAAGGAATGTTGAAACTCGTCCGAGTGACATTGCTGCACCGTTCTGTTCCTTTACTGCTGCAAGGTAACCGAAATAAAGCCACTGTATGGCTTCTTTAGTATCATTTGCCGGTTGGGATATATCAAATCCGTATGAAGCAGACATAGCCTTAAGCTCTTTGAGAGCTTCTATCTGTTCAGCAATTTCCTCGAGGTCACGCACTGTATCACCGTACATAGGTTCTGCGTCTCTTGATTTTTTTGCTTTGATTTTTTCTTCAATAAGCCTGTCAACACCATAAAGAGCAATTCTTCTGTAGTCACCTATGATTCTTCCACGTCCGTATGAATCAGGAAGACCTGTAATAATACCTGCATGACGTGCTTTTTTCATATCGTCTGTATATACATCAAAAACACCGTCATTATGAGTTTTTCTGTATTTGAATATATTGTCAATATCCTCGGGGATAGTTTTATTGTATGCTGCGAGAGAACTTCTGACCATTCTTATTCCGCCAAATGGCATAATAGCACGTTTAAGCGGAGCATCTGTCTGTATTCCTACAATTTCTTCAAGTTCTTCATCTATATATCCCGGCTTATGAGATACAATAGTAGAAATAGTATGTTCATCAATATCAAGAACGCCACCGTTATCTCTTTCCACCTTAAGAAGCTCACTTGTTTTGTCCCATAACTTCTGAGTCTTCTCTGTAGGTCCCTTTAAGAAATCTGAATTACCGTCATATGGCGTGTAGTTCCTTGTAATAAAATCGTGAACATCAATGATGTCGTTCCATTCGCCGCATTTAAAATTCATTAAATATCCCTCATTTCTAAAGAATGAATGAAGACTATATCTTGTAGTAATGTCGTTGTACTGACCACAAGATTTATGTTTCGTATAATAATATATCACATTTATTGTGTAAAGTCAATAAAATAAAAATGTTTATAGAAACGCATGAATAATGAATATAATTAACCGGAAATATTGTTTATTTTAAAAAAATATGAAGGTTATATATTGTATGATAATAAAAGCAATTGATGGTCTATGGAGAATATTATGTATAAACAGGCAAAGATACAAGCGGCTGTGCTGAATAATTTGCTTGTAAATTATCTGAAAACATGATATCATTATATCAATAACCATTTTTAAGTGTAAGGGATTCGTCATTTTCAATCCACGTATCTACATCAATTATTTTATATGATGTTTTGTCAGTACGTACGATAACATGGCTGATACCTGCATTTATTATAAGTCGCTTGCACATTGAGCAGGGTTCTATGTCTCCATACAACTCATCAGTTTTTGCATCGTGACAGGCAAGATATATCGAGGCACCCAGCATTTCATTTCTTGGTGCACAGATTATTGCATTTGCCTCAGCATGAACTGAGCGGCAGAGTTCGTATCGTTCTCCCTTTGGAATATTGAATTTTTCGCGCATACAGTATCCCAGGTCAGAACAATTTGCTCTTCCTCTTGGAGCACCAACGTATCCGGTTGAAATTATCTCATCATTCTTTACTATTATGGCACCAAAATTTCTTCGTATACATGTACCTCGTTTAAGAACTGTTTCGGCTATATCAAGGTAATAATTGATTTTATCGCATCTGTTCATACTCAAAGCTCCTTGTATATGTTTTTTAATACTATTATAGATGATTTTTTTATTTAATGCAAGGGCCCTGTGTATTATTTGTTTTGAAAGGAATTTAATAATGAGTGATCTTACAAATTTAAGCTATATTAAAAATCTCCTGAGTAGTCATGATTTTAATTTTTCAAAGGGACTTGGACAAAATTTTCTTGTAAATCCATCTGTATGTCCTAAAATCGCCGAATACGGAAATGCAAAACCAGGATTCGGAATTATAGAGGTAGGTACAGGAATAGGAACTCTTACTGCTGAGCTTGCCAAAAGAGCTGATAAGGTAGTAGCAGTTGAAATAGACAAAAGACTTCCGCCAATTCTTAATGAAACATTAAGTGATTTTAACAATGTTAAAATAATCAATGATGATATCATGAATACGGATATTCATAAGCTTATAAGGGAGGAGTTCAGTGGAATGGAAGTTGCTGTATGTGCAAATCTTCCTTACTACATCACTTCACCTATAATAATGCTGTTTCTTGAGAGTGGTGCACCTGTAAAATCACTTACAGTAATGGTTCAGAAAGAAGCGGCTGACAGACTATGTGCACAGGTCGGAACAAGACAGGTAGGTGCAATCACTGTAGGCGTAAATTATTACGGACATGCAAAATGTCTCTTCAACGTATCCAGAGGGAGTTTTATTCCTTCCCCTAATGTTGATTCAGCAGTTATCCGTATAGATATATCAAAAAAATATAATCTTTCTTCTGATGAAGAAAAGTTCTTTTTCTCCATGGTAAAGGCAGCATTTTCTCAGAGAAGAAAGACAATTGCAAATTCGCTTTCATCAATGCTTGGAATAGAAAAGAAAATTATTTATACAGTATTGTCTGAAATGGAATTACAGGAAAGTATGAGAATTGAACAGTTTGATATGGAAACAATGATCAGTTTTTCATTAAATTTAAAAAAAATATTTCATAATATAAATAAATAATCTGTACAGGCAAATTTTATTGACATTTTTTTACTATAAAATATGTTAAAATAATAATATATTTTATTGTACAGGCAGGATTCCACCCACTTTTAAAACAGTGGGTTCAATTTTGTAGTCAGTGTGATCTGAAATTTTATATGACTGCATGCAATATTTATTGATCCTGCTCTGTAAAAATGAGGTAAAATCCTCAGGAAGGAATGTCAAAATATGCTTGCTGAATATGCTGTAAAAAAAGTTAAAAAAATTTCACCGGTTCTTCAATTCATCGTTTATATGGTTATGTCTTTTATAATTGCAGGTACTGATTTTATTTCATTGAGATCGCCGCTTAATATTGCGATTGCATGTGTAGTATCACCTATGGCTTCAACTGCTGTTTTAGCAGGCAGTACTGTTTCGTATCTGGTTTCGTCTCAGTTATATCAGTCACTGACTGTTGTTTCAGCACTTATTACTGTTGTGGTTTTTAAATGGTTTTCATCCATAAATAAACCGATGCAGAATGCATCACTGTCAGTTGTAAGCTTTCTTGCATCATCCGTAATTGATTTTTTTATTTACGGATTTTCAGTGAATCTTCTTTTTACATATCTGTATGCCAGTATTTTTATAGGAGGAGTATCATATTTTCTTACTGTACTTATCCATTCTGATAAGGGAATATTATCTGAATTATATGAAAATAAATTTACAGCTGTAGCGGTATGTTTCCTTGTTGTTACAATAGGTTCTTCTTTTAGCACCGGTGTTGTAAATGCAGGAATAATTATCAGTACTGCTGTAACTCTTATATGTGCCCGTTGTTTCAGATATTCAGGCGGAGCTGCTGCCGGAGCTGCTGCATCATTTGCATTGATTCTGTATTCTGCAGGGGCAGATACCTCATCTGTATTTTTTGCTTTTTCGGGTATGATTGCAGGAGCTTTCGGAAAGTACAAACGTTCTGTAGGTGCATCTGTATTTCTGATTGTAAATGTTGCCTGCGGTATAATTACCGGTATTACACAGAATGAAATAAGAATGTATATAGATATAGTTCTTGGTGCAATAATTTTCTGTTTTGTTCCGGTTGAGAGTATACACGTAAAAAAACGTAGTACAGACTGTGGTTCTGATATAATAAAATCGATTTCTTTCAGAATGAAACTCATTGCTATTTCACTTGATGAGGCAGGAAGCAAACTTCAGAATCCGGATAAAATACTTTCAGGAAAAAATGCTGAAAATAATAAAATAAAAAATGTCTACAATGCTGTATGCGAGCAATGTTCAAACAAAAATTATTGTTGGGTAAGCAGAAGAGATATGATTTATGATGCTTTTATTAAAGCTGGAAAAAAAAGAGATATTTCTGTTTCAAATCTTCCAAGTGAACTGGATTATTGTTTTAAAAGAAATAATATAGCAGATGAATTCAGAAATAATATAAATAATCAGATTGTTGATATTACAGCAAACGGTTATCTGAAAAAAGCCTCTCAAATATTATCAGAACAGCTTCATGTGTCAGCGGACATAATAAAATCGTTATCATCAGATATTCCGTTAAAATTTACGCCTGATGAAAGACTTACAGAACGCATGCAGAAATGTCTGACTGAAAATGATATAGGTTTTTCATCTGTGGTAGCTTATTATAATTCAGGAAGGCGTCTCTTTGCTGAAATATACTGCAATAAAAATGCATGTATAAGCGGATATCAGATTTACAGAGTACTAACTGAGGAGTATGAAAAAACATTTGAATGTACAAAATATTATGACGGAGACGAAATGAGATTTTTTATAAGTGAACGTCCACCGTATAACATTGAGTCATATATAATGCAGAAAAGCGCTTCTGAAGGAGAACCAAACGGTGATACGTGTGACTGTTTCAAAGATGATTACGGAAATGTATATCTGATAATATCTGATGGAATGGGGACAGGTAAAAAAGCCGCAATGTATTCTGAAACAGTAACAGGTATTTTTAAAAATCTTATTTTGGGCGGTATAGATATAACCAGCAGTATCCGTATAATAAATTCAATAATGCTTGCAGGTAACAAGGATGATGGGTTTGCTACTGTGGATATAGCAAAATTTGATCTTGACAGCGGGAATATGACAATGTACAAAGCAGGAGCAGCACCGACAGTTTTCAAGCATAACAGCTCAGTATTCAGAATAAATGCAGATTCATATCCTATCGGTATTATGAACGATACAAATCTTTATTCCAGACGTTTTCCACTAAAAGTAAATGATACAATAGTAATGTTATCAGATGGTGTATCGGAAGATGTATATAACCTTATAAAAGAAGAAATACTTAAGAATAGTGCAGATGTAAGCGATATTTCAAGTAAAATATGTAAGGCTGCATCTGAAAATGCAAAAGATGATATCAGTGTAGTTTCAGCAAAATTAATAAGACAGTAAATTGCAAAAAGCATAGTAATTATGTTATAAAACTGTGAATATAAACAATGAGTAATAAACTTAATATGACAAATTGCACGATTAATAATTTTGATACTATAATATTTATACAAAAGTATAGAAAATTGATCAAAAGACTTGATTAATTTTCTATACTCTGATAAAATATATAATAGTTATGGGAGGGCAGTTTGATGAAAAACAACATAAATACTGATAATATTAATAATTTTCCTGTATATCTTTTTCAACAAGGTAAAAATTTTGAATCCTATAAATTCCTTGGAGTTCACCAAATAAAGGAATCAGAGGGATATGTTCACTGCTTTAGAGTATGGGCACCAAATGCGATAGATATTTCTGTTGTTGGTTCATTTAACGGCTGGAATCGCGAGTCTGATAAAATGTATAAAATTTCAGATGAAATATGGGAAATAAAAATCCCATATTTGCATCAGTATGATAATTATAAATACAGCATAAAAACGTACTCTGGTAAGATAATATTAAAGTCCGATCCGTATTCAAATCACTATGAAACCAGACCGGAGACAGCATCAAAAATTTACGATTCAGAGTATAAGTGGAATGATCAGAA
>OBID01000251.1_pt1 | contig 23505 bp, 19 predicted proteins | sample 1519781 | NCBI WGS metagenome assembly OBID01 (sample SAMEA3991478, study PRJEB22521) | metagenome | biome: anthropogenic terrestrial biome; feature: sewage plant; material: sludge | place: Sweden | collected 2012-09-26 | reverse complement strand
GCCTTATCATCGCGATCATGGCATTGGATTTATAGGCAATAACGGTACCCTCGTAGTGGATCGTAATGGCTGGGAAGTGATTGAGGAAGCTGCGGTGAAGACCAAGGTAATGGAGCCCATGCATCTCAAAGAAGACAATGGAGTACAATTGCATATGGAAAACTTTGCAGGTGTAGTGAGAAACAGGAAAATGAATGAACTCAACTGCCCCATCGAGACAGCCGCCCTGGTGGCAAAAGTGTGCCAAATGGGCAATATCGCTTACAGAAGCGGCAAAAAACTTACCTGGGACAAGGCTAAACAACAATTTACTGACAATTCAGTGAATAAGCAATACCTCATGCCAAAGTATGAGAATGGTTGGAAGCTAGAAGTATAGAATTATTTTGATTTACTTTTAGTAGCAAAATCCAATTCATGCTGAGCAAAGCACCTTCTTGAATATTGTCAGCTTTTCGACCATTGATATTTATTGTTGGCGTCGCGTTTAGACCCAATGAATTACCTAAATAAATATCTTCCTTTAACAGATTTATAGCAACCTTTGAAGGCTTCAAATATCGAATTGCAATGCAAACTTTCAAGTGGAAGCCCTACCTTCACCAAATGAAATTTGCTACCAAAGTCATCCATTCGGGTATAGAACCTGATCCCTCTACAGGAGCCATTATGACGCCTATCTATCAAACATCTACGTATGTGCAGGCTGCTCCAGGTGATCACAAAGGATATGAATATGCACGAACTCAAAATCCTACCCGATCCGTCCTGGAGGCTAACCTGGCGGCTTTAGAAAATGGTCTCCATGGGATCTGCTTTGCGAGTGGTTTAGCGGCCCAGGATGCCGTCATGAAACTGCTTTCTCCCGGCGAGGAGATACTATCTACCAATGATCTGTATGGTGGATCCTTTCGTCAGATGCGTCGGGTGTACGAGAAGTATGGCATCAAATCCACTTTCGTCAATCTATCAGATGCAAAGACAGCAGAGGAACATATCAAGCCAGGCATCAAGCTCCTGTGGGTAGAGACCCCTACCAATCCCATGTTGAATATCATTGATCTCGAACTGGTATGTGGCCTGGCAAAAAAACATGGGATCCTGGTATGTGTAGACAATACATTTGCATCACCTTATCTGCAGAATCCACTTGATTATGGGGCAGACATTGTATTACATTCAGCCACAAAGTATATCAATGGCCACTCAGATGTGGTGCACGGTGCCTTGATCGTCAAATCCCAGGAACTGGCTGATCAGTTACATTTCATTCAAAACGCGACTGGAGCTGTGCCTGGCCCCATGGATTGTTTTCTGGTCTTGCGTGGCATTAAGACGATGCATATACGAGTACAACGGGCATGTCAGAACGCTGCCCGCATCGCTCATCATCTGGCACAGCATCCCAAAGTATCTAAAGTGTATTATCCGGGGTTTGCTTCGCACCCCAATCATGCGGTCGCTAAAAAACAAATGCGTGATTTTGGCGCCATGGTCTCCTTTGACCTTGTAGATAACAGACAAGATCCTGTATTTAAGATATTGAGCAATACCAAATTGTTTTCCCTCGCTGAATCTTTGGGCGGAGTCGAATCATTGATTGGACATCCGGCGTCCATGACTCATGCCTCTATTCCAAAAGAAGAACGACTCAAAACAGGGTTGACTGATTCACTCATTCGCCTGAGTGTAGGTATAGAAGATGTGGAGGACCTGATTGAAGATCTCGATCGTGCACTTACCTATGGCTGATCACAGGCAGAGTATCAAACAGTGGTCCACCCAAGATAAACCACGGGAAAAACTGATGGATAAAGGTGTTGGGACTTTAAGTGATTCTGAATTGCTCGCTATTCTCATATCTTCCGGTACGAAGGATCTTAGTGCGCTGGATGTTGCCCGCAATCTCCTTAATCTGGCAGACAACAGTTTACACAATCTGTCAGGAATGTCCCTGAAAGATTTGCGAAAAATAAAGGGTATCGGAAGTGCTAAAGGAGTGACCATACTCGCTGCCATAGAACTGGGTATGCGAAGACTTCATGAGATCAGGCCGCAAAAACAACCCATCACGAAAAGCGCAGAAAGTGCTTTCTTGTTCGAGATTATCCGGCATAGCAAACAGGAAGAGTTCTGGTTAGCCTGCTTCAATCGGGCCATGATCCCTGTATACGTAGGAAGAGTACATCTGGGTGGCATCTCAGCGGTTTCGGCAGACCAGCGGATCATTTACAAAACAGCATTGGAACATCATGCATCCTCCATCATCGTGGCACATAATCATCCCAGCGGCACACTCAAACCCAGCAAAGCTGATCTGGAGGTCACCAAAATGCTTAAATCTGCAGGAGACTTGCTGGAGATCAAACTAACCGATCACCTGATACTGACCGAAGACGCTTATTTTAGTTTTGCAGACGAAGGATTGATATGATCTAAAATCCATAATCACAAGTTCCGTATTTTTGCATCCATCCATGGCGGAAGCAAAACAAAAATTTAATTATTCTCTGCTGCGCAGAGTACTACAACTTTCATTTCCCTATAAAAAACTTTTTTATTGGACGATATTTCTTGCGATCATCCAAGCCCCAATAGGCATCCTGAGGCCTCACCTGATCAATGTGATGGTGGATGAAAACATCATGAAAAATACACTGTCCGGATTGGGCAGACTGGTGATGTGGTATATGCTTGTTCTGGTGGGTTCAGTTTGGCTGAGATATATTTTTATATTGGCTACCAATCAATTAGGGCAATCCATTGTGAGAGATTTAAGGACACGGGTATTTAATCATATTATAGATCTTAAGCTGGCTTTTTTTGACAAGACTCCTATCGGCACTTCTACTACGCGTACCATCAATGATATCGAATCGATCAATGAAGTTTTCTCCGAAGGCGTCATCACTATACTTGCAGATATATTGGGTTTGATAGCAGTATTAATCATCATGTTTGTGGTGAGCTGGAAGCTTAGCCTGGTTTGTTTGACTACTTTGCCCTTCTTAATTTATGCCAGTTACCTCTTCAAAGAAAAAGTAAGAATATCTTTTCAGCAAGTAAGAAGTCATATAGCACGGATGAATTCATTTTTACAAGAGAGAATTTCCGGCATGAGGATTATTCAAATTTTCAATTCTGAGGAGCAAGAAAAATCCAAATTTAAAAAAATCAACAAAGACTATACCACAGCCAATATCAATGGTATATTTTATTATGCTGTCTTTTTTCCAGTAGTAGAATTGATCTCGGCGACCTCCCTGGCACTCATGGTGTGGTGGGGGGCTAACGGGGTGATTCAAGGAGAGGTTACTCTCGGCGCTTTAGTGGCCTTCCCGATCTATCTTACGATGCTATTCAGGCCTATTCGATTTATGGCAGACAAATTTAATACGCTGCAAATGGGGCTTGTGGCAGCGGAGAGAGTATTTGGCATTCTCGACAATACTGAAAGAATTGATAATAAAGGCACTGTAGTTGGAAAAAAATTAAACGGTGATATTGAGTTTGATGCGGTGAGATTTGGATATATTGAAAATCAGGAAGTGCTCAAAGGTATAAGCTTCAAAGTGCCAGGCCACACCACTTTGGCGATTGTAGGAAGTACAGGCTCAGGCAAAACGACCATCATCAGTGTCCTTGACAGGCTCTACGACATTCAACAGGGTACGATAAAAATAGATGGTAAAAACATTCAAGACTACGAACTCAGCTATCTGCGTAGCAGAATCGGAGTGGTCTTGCAGGATGTGTTTTTGTTTGGTGGCACCGTATTGGAAAACATTACTTTTAGACAAGGAGATATTCCCGCAGCGGAAGTAATTAATGCCGCCAAACAGATCGGGGCTCATGAATTCATCGAGAAATTGCCTGGAGGGTATGATTTTATCATCTCAGAGCGGGGATCCAATCTATCTATGGGACAGAGACAACTCATCTCTTTTGTGAGGGCCCTGGTGTTTAATCCGGATATCCTGATCCTGGATGAAGCCACATCGTCCATAGATCCCGAATCAGAATCTGTGATACAATATGCCATAGAAAAACTCATCGAAAAACGAACCTCTATCATCATAGCTCATCGGCTAAGCACCATACGCCATGCTAACCAGGTCATGGTCATGGATCATGGAGAAATCAAAGAAATCGGCACTCATGAAGAGCTCCTGGATCACCCAAGTGGATTCTATAGAAAGCTGTATGAATATCAGTTTTCGCGTATGGCAGAGGTAGATTAGGCAGTTTAAAAGACTTATTGCATTAGTTCGTCGATAAACATGGAGAAATGAACCCTATTTGAGGTTAAATTTGTTATACTTTTTACAAACAGAAATCAAACTATCATGCAAACCAAACGATTTTCTACAACAGAGACCATTATGGGACTGATATTTATGGCAGCCATAGTATGGTTTATTTTCTTTTTATTTAAAAGCATATATAGTATCCTTGCGTTAGCAGCACCATTTTTGATTATCGCTGCCCTGGTCATCAATCGCAAAGTCGTATTGAGTTATGGCAAGATGGTACTTGGGCTCCTGCAGAAAAATACCATCACCGGAGTATTGGCCGTTTTACTTACCATTTTTGCGTTTCCATTTGTAGCGGCGATCTTACTTGCACTGGCGATCATGAATAAAAAAGCAGATACGATCATCGAGGGCGAGCGCTTAAAAAGAGATGGGATTCCGACAGATTTCAGAGAGTTGTCTTCTGCACCTAAAAAAGAATATGATGAGCTTTTTAAAAAATAATCTGAGCCTTATTTTTTCTTTTTCTGCAAACTTGAAAAAATAACCCAGACCTGTTAAAATCAACCTGCTGGCGTGACCATATTTGAGTTCTATTTCCGATAGGCCTTAAAATTGAATTGCTTATTATTATCTTGCCCGATATGGCAGTTCTGGCTCTGATGATCCTATGTATTTATTCAGCTTTGATAGGTTTGGGCTTGTTGACATGGAATAGAGTGATACAAGCCCCCGTAAACCACTCCATACCGTCTGGCCAATCCATCAGCATAATCATCCCATATAGGAATGAAGCACGCTCCTTACCTCAGCTTTTGTCTCACCTTGATCGACAGGATTTGGACCCCGCGTTATGGACTTGTTTTTTTGTAAATGACCATTCGGAAGATGAGGGACCACAGATGATAGCTTCCCGCTTAAAACCCAACTACAGGATGCTGGATGCCATCGGGTCAGGGAAAAAAAATGCCATCAAAACGGCATTAGCCAGCATAGAGACCAGATCGATCGTGCAGACTGATGCTGATTGTTTGATGGGGGAGGCTTGGCTGTCGTCTTACCAATCTTTGGCTGGGAAGGATGAAAATATATTCTGTACTGCCCCAGTGGTGATTGTTCAACCACTCAGTATTTTAGATCATCTCCAGATGTTAGAAATGATGGCGTTGATGGGCATGACACTGGCTGGCATAGAGTCTGGCCGCTGGTATATGGCTAATGGAGCAAATATGTATTATTCAAGAGAGCTGGCTATCAGGCACTACTCAGACAAGGCCCCTGAGAAAGCATTTGCCTCAGGTGATGATATGGGTTTGGTCTATGCGGCCGCATCTGAACCCAATTATAAAATAAAATTTAATCTTCATCCAGATTCCATTGTGACTACCCCTTCTATCAATGGAATGAACCATTTGATCAGTCAAAGACTGAGGTGGAGTACAAAAAATTATAGTTCCAAAGACGGGGGCATGAAAGTAGCACTTACTATTGCATTGTCTATCAATGTGACCAATGTCCTATTGGTCATTTTGACCTTATTCTATCCATTCTTATTTCCAGCTACTTTGATGATGTGGGTGAGTAAATTGACAATTGATTATTTATACCTCAAGTCAATGTCCTCATTTTATCATTATGGTATGCCGGTCGGCAAATATTTGTTATCATCTCTGATCTATCCTTTTTATATCAGTTTTGTCTTCATCTTGAGTATTTTTAAACGGAATTATGAGTGGAAAGGAAGGATCGCCAGATAATAAGCCAGCATATGACTATATCGTCGTAGGCTCCGGCTTTGGTGGCAGTGTGTCAGCCATGAGACTGGCACAGAAAGGATACCGGGTACTTATAATAGAAAAAGGCCGTCACTATACCTCGAGTGATTTTCCCAAGTCTAACTGGAATTTGCGCAAATATCTGTGGGTACCTGCACTCCATTGGTTTGGGTTTCTTAAACTAACCTTTTTTAAAAAATTATTTGTACTGTCTGGAGTAGGCGTAGGTGGTGGCAGCCTGGTGTATGCCAATACTTTAATGGAACCCATGGATCCATTTTATAAGCATATACCCCTTCAGGATCACGATTGGAAGTCAACCCTAAGGCCATTTTTTGAAAAAGCCAAATTTATGTTGGGAGCCACTCCTGCAAAAAATCATTATGCAGATGATGTACTGCTCAAAGAGACTGCTGTAGAAATGGGATTTGAGAAGAGCTATAAGGGTGTCGATGTAGGCGTTTATTACGATGAAGACCAAACCCCCAAAGATCCCTATTTTAATGGCGAAGGCCCTATCAGAAAACCCTGTATCGAATGTGCGGGCTGCATGGTTGGGTGCAGGTACAATGCAAAAAATACGCTGGATAAAAACTATCTCTGGTTTGCTCAAAAATATGGAGCAACCATACTCGCTAACACAGAAGTCATAAAAGTTGAGACAGAACCCATCGGTGAATGTTATAAAATAACCACTAAAAAAGTAAATGCCTCAGGTGAGTCCGGTGTATTCATTTCGAAAGGCATCGTTTTTTCTGGCGGTGTACTTGGTACGTTAAACCTTTTATTCAGACAAAAATATCAGTATAAAACATTACCTGGCCTGTCTGACACTTTGGGTAAAAACATCCTCAGCAATTCAGAGTCCATCAGTGGTGTCATCGCTACCAAAGAAAAAATGAATTATGGAGTTGCGATCAGTTCGATCATTCAAGCGGACGAACACACACAGATAGAGCTATGTAAATTTCCAGATGGATCAGGATCATTGTTTAGAATGGCTTTTCTGGCCACAGGGGATGGTGCCCCTTGGATCAGAGCCTTGAAGGTGATCACAAATGTAGTCAGACATCCGATCACTACGATTAAATGGATCATAAAGGGTCATGATGCCCGACACGGCCTGGTCGTCCTGGTCATGCAGAGTCTTAAAAATGCGTTGGCGATGAAATGGACAGGAAGGAAAATGAGTTTGACTACCGGGCCGGGTGAACCCACTATACCGGTTTTTATCCCTGCGGGGTATAAAGCGATGAATATACTGGCCAGAAAGACAAATGGTGTCGCAGTACATGCACTGACCGAAAGCCTCCTCAATATGGCCACTACTGCCCACATCCTCGGAGGATGCCCTATGGGTCTTGATGACACCACCGGGGTCATAGATAAAAATTTTGCAGTGCATAATTATAAAAACATGTATATCCTGGACGGAAGTGTGATACCTGCCAACATCGGGGTCAATCCAAGCTTAACTATCACTTGCCTTGCTGAATACGCTATGGACAAAATAAATAATAAAAACTAAACACGAGTCGCATTCAATTAATCTTAACTTTACTCAAAATCAATATTATGTATAGTATCATCAAACATCTTCATTCAGGAATCAGATGGCTGCTTTTAATAGCCCTGATCTGGGCAATCTATGATGCATATAACAAGTGGAAATCCAGCATTGCTTATAATAAAGAACACAGCCGACCCTCATTTTTAGCTTTTGTGCTGGCTCACACACAATTATTGATTGGGATTATACTCTTTTTCATCACTCCACGGATCACGCAAAGTGAAGGCATGATGAAAGATAAAGTCATGCGATTTTTTGCGGTCGAACATCCGACCATGATGTTGATCGCATTAGGTCTTATTACGATAGGTTATCTCCAGGCCAAGAGAAATCAAAACGGTCTCGCGTTCAAAAAAATATTCTGGTATTACCTTATTGCACTAATTATCATTTTGGTCAGTATACCATGGCCCTTTCAGCAATATACCTCAGGTTGGTTTTAGGGAGTTAATAGCCTAAAGTTTTATACTCTCAGTACATTAACCTAGGGTATTTTCGCACCACAGTGGCTTCCGGGCTTTGTAAATTCTATAAAATTAGCAGGTCGCTTTTTTGCATCACAGCTCTCCTGCGGCTTTGGGTGCGCTTTAATTTTGCTGGTATTCACCATCTACAAGAGCCGCTCAGCCCTAATTCTTTTTAATATTTTCGACCTTGGTTTTGGCGTCTTCTACTTTTGAAGCTTGATTTTCGAGAGCCATTTGTTTACCTTTTTGTTCCTCTTCGTTTTTCTCAATATTTTTTTCTGCTTCTTTTATTTTTTCGTTGCAACGCTCGATTTCTTTATGATAGTCTTCATTGTCTTTTTTGAGTTTCTTCATATCGCCGTCTAACTTTTTAAGGTCTTTTTCAACCAAAGCCAGCTCATCTTCAGCTTGTCTGACTTTTACAGTAGTAGCAAATTTAGCAAGCAATTTTCCTGCTTCCTGGTATTCTGCAGGATAAGTGCCTGAGCTTATATACCCTGTGCCCAGGTCAATCCACATATTCACCACTGATTTGCTGCCTACGGATTCTATTTTGCTATAGATATCTATGGGAGCACCGTTAGCTATCGTGGGTACTTTGGCATTGTCACTAAACCATTCATTCAATTTTTTATCCTTTTTGGTTTTGCCCTTGAAATCCTTGATGAAATCTTTAAATACATCATCCACATAATCTGCAGAAACTTCTGGGATTTCAATGGAGAGACTGGTCTGCTGGCCTTTACTCATTACTTTGCTGTCTTCCATGACCTGAGCAGAGGAGACAAAGCCAAAAAGTACAAGACAAAACGCGATTATTGGATACTTCATAAGTTTAATATTTTTTAGGACTGACGATTAATATGATGATAAAGTTACTATTCTTCAATTTAAGGTGCGCATAATTTTAATGCATTTTTAAGGACAGTAAATCTCGCTGGAAGGTGGCCAAGATACTCACCCTCTGTCTCCAGCTTAATGATATCATGCGGATCACAAGGCTCCAGCAGTAGCTCATCCGTGTTAAAAGCTAACACTTTTCTATGCTGATGTATTTGTCCGCTATAGAAATGTCTGCTAAATAATAAAACCTGCCACTTTGTCAAAGGTCTTACTGCAGTAACAGCCAAAAGCCCGTCATCATGCACCGCATGCGGGACCAGGCTAAGCCCACCGCCAGAATAAGGGCAGATACCAACATTGATTGTATAAAAAAAATCTTGTGCAGATCCACCGGACCAGGATAGTTTACTCTGTTGTAATTTATAACCAAAAAGACAGCGGAATATGAACCAAAGATATTGTAAACGGCCTACACCCGTCTTCTGCTTTTTGGACTCAATATAGTCAGCGACATAGGCATCGTAAGCCATACCGGCAACATTATTAAAAACCTCAGACTTTTTAAGTCCGGTCTCATCCATATATGCTACCTGACCCAAGTCCTGGACATAAGTTTTTTTCATTTTAACCATTTCTATCCACTCATGGATCTTGTGAGGGATCCTCCAATACCTTGCCCAATCGTTGCCGGTGCCTTTGGGGAATACTGTAAAGAGAGGCCCCGTCTCTTGCAGCTGAGCAGCATACATCGCTTTGATCACTTCATGAGCGGTACCATCACCTCCAAGGCTGACGATCATATCGGGATGATGGAGCAAAGCATCCTTCACCAAAGTACTGATCTGTGCTTGCGATGCAGACCAACGAATGTCGAACCGCCAACCCAACTCTAGGAGTTTAACTTCAAGCTCCATCCAGGATTTTTTTGCTTTGCCAGCTCCAGCTGTTGGATTGCCTATGAAGAATAAGTACATCAAAGGAGGAATTGAGTTTTATATTTATAGTGAATTTACAAATATGTGTGCAATGAACTACAGTAAAATATCCGCCTTCAAATTTTGGGGCCTCTGCGTCCTCTTGATGTTTACAATGTCAGCTCAAGCTCAATTTGATCCGGAACCCCTGCTCCATATTCATTCAGATTTTGAGGATACTACCTTCAACAATCGAAGGGTGCGTCACGTGGACCTGGAAGCTAAGATTATTCAGCTTAAAACAATTCCAGGATTTGAAGTAAAATTATTAGGTAAATCATTTTTAGGGAGAAATATTCACCTGGTAAAGGTCGGCCAGGGAGATACCAAAGTCTTGTTGTGGAGTCAAATGCATGGAGATGAATCTACAGCCACTATGGCCATACTTGATCTATTTAATTTTTTCACTACCACTGGGAGGTGGAGTGGCTTGAAGGAAAATATTTTAGACGAATGCACTCTATATTTCATCCCAATGCTCAACCCTGATGGGGCAGAATTATTTGTCCGGCGCAATGCACAACAAATCGATATCAACCGCGATGCCATCTACCTACAAAGTCCGGAAGCCAGAATACTAAAATCTGTTCGTGACAGTCTACAACCTGATTTTGGTTTTAATCTACACGATCAACATAAATATCACGCTGCCGGAGATCAAAAAACTCCTGCTTCCATCTCCTTATTGGCACCTGCTTACAATCAAGAAAAAGAAGTAAACGCAGTAAGAGAACATGCGATGCAAGTGGCAGGCGTAATACATAATACTTTAAAAAAAATCATCCCCATGCATATAGGCCGTTATGATGATGAACACGAACCACGAGCATTTGGGGACAATATCCAAAAGTGGGGAACCAGTACTATTCTTATTGAAACGGGGGCCTTTGAAAATGATCCAGAAAAACAATTTTTAAGAAAAGTGAATTTTATAGCCCTCTTGAGCGCATTAGAATCTATCTCTAACAAGGCCTATTATTCGGTCGATCTGCAAGATTACTGGTCCATCCCCGAAAATAAAAACAGGCTCAATGATTTTATCATCAAAAACATCACTATGGAAGATCATGGAGTTCAGTATCTCACCGATATATCCTACAATCGATCAGAGTTTTCCGGACTAGCCTCTATCCAGGATATGGGCGACCTCTCCGTGTATAAAGGTTATGCAGAATGGGATGGAACAGGCAAAAGGTTGGTGTCCGGCAAACTGTATCCAGCACTCATAAAAAACCTAAAAAAACTGGACAAACTGGATCTGGACAATCTGCTGCATCAAGGGTATACGGAAGTCAGGTTAAAAAAAGTCCCCACCACAAAGTCAAAAGACACATCCCTGATAAGTATACTAAAGCTAAATGAAACTAAAAATAACACCTTCATGCCCGGAAGCAATCCCAATGCCTTAATCTACCAGGGAGAAAAATTAATTTTTTTATTGAAAAATGGAAATTTAATCTCAATAGCCAATTAAATCCTAAATAATAAGTTAGTGTGATTGATTTAAGATTTTTATTGCGATATTCCGAAATCGGTGGAGCGCACCAGGACGCCACGAATCTATCGGCATAAGCTCAGATTCTGCTGTCGAATCATATAATGCAGTCCAGTGACACTGCAAGCCAATCATGCCATCCTCAGTACCAGCTATAAAATCATTTTTTGATTGTTGCACTTCGTACATTTTAATGCCATTGACCCATAAAGTTACTGATGGTATCGCACCTACCATTTTGACTTTTATTGAATTCCAATCTTTTGTGTTCCATACTTTTCTAATTTCTGTGGCTTGTGCGGGCACACCCACCTGAATTCTTTCGCCCATAAGATCACCAAGCCCACCAAGGATATCCAATTCTATCTGATATGCTGCCCCACCTTCATTGGATCGCAAAAAAATACCTCCATTGGAAAAAGAGTCAATCTTCGCTTCGAGGTACAACTCAAAATCCGAGTACTTCTTATCAGACAACAATACACCGCCCTGGCCGAACGGATATTGATGCACTGTTATCATGCCATCTATTACTTTAAAATCGGGCGTGGTGCCCTGGTGTGAAGACCGGCTGATATGCCATCCTTTTAAATTCTTACCATTAAAAATAGATTTAAAACCACGTGGTATTTGCGCCTGTAGCAAATCATTACAATTGAAACTGCCACAGAAAAAAAACAAAACAATCATTATTACTCTCATGGATCTCTTTTTAATTCCATGACCAATCTAAAACCTACATCGTAACCACTACCCGGTCCACCCGCATGGGTCATATAAGTTGCATTTTTGACATCGCCAAAAAAAGAGGCTCCTTTTAACACGTGTTGTTTGCCTTTATCAGGTGATAGCTCATCGGCAAATATTTTTTCATTGTAATAATCCCGGGTCCATTCCCACACGTTGCCCAGCATGTCGTAAATACCCCAGCTATTGGGGTTCTTTTGACCTACCATGGAAGTGGATTGACAGGCTATCACCGCACTGGACTGGATCTTGTCCCAGCTAATATCTTCTGTTATGCCTGCCCGCGCGGCATATTCCCATTCAAATTCCGTGGGTAGCCTGTAGTGGGCGTATTTTTTTTCCAATCGATTTAATTTTTTTATAAACCGCTGAGCCATCATCCAGGTAACATTTTCGACCGGATGTAAGTCACTTTGATCCATAACTTTGCCATTTTGAAAAAAGGAAGGATTCTTTTTTATTACAGAGCTCCATTGGCCTTGAGTGACTTCGTATTTTCCAATATAATAAGGTTTTTTAATTTGGACCCTAAAGCCAGGTCGAGCATCGCGCGCGGCAAGGCGGACTGCCTCCTGCCGCATAGATTCATCCAGGGGTAAGTCTGAGCCCCAGAGCACCATATTTGAAACTGTCGGCTGGAATCTGCCTGAGATATATTCACCTTTAGGGATTCTGACAAATTCTATTCCAAAATTATCGGTATAAACTTCCTGACCATAAACCAATGTGGTCAATATACAATAGCATAATATCCAATATGATTTCATTACTGAGCGTTCTGCTTTTTCAAACTGTCATTTAATGCTGATCTAAAATGACCACCCCATCTTTGACCATTACTACCTGGTTTGCCCTGAGACCAGTTTTGCGCTTCTCCCCTACCCAACTTGAATATTTCCAATAGTCGTTGATCCGGCATAGCATCCATAGAAGCGGTCTGACGAATATCTTCCACTTCTTCGACCGTTACTGTTGATACCCTATTGCCCAGGTCATTGCTATTGCGAATATAACTCAATACAGAGGCTATCCACTCGTCACTTTGATGTTTTTGCGGTAGCATGACACCAGGATAGTTTTTACCATCTACGGGCCCCTTTAATCCATACAGCATAATCTGAATAAGCATGATTTTATCGCCATTCACCCGAGGTGATCCTGCCAGTGGAGGAGCTATAGAGGGGATACCTTGTACGAGTATGCCTTTGCCGTCTGCCCCATGACAATTGGAACAGAATTGTTTAAATGTGATGGCCCCCTGGGCTAACAATTTTTTATCTCCCTTGTTGAGAAGTTTAATCCTGGATGCTTCTGCCTTTGCCCGTGCATGAGAGTCTAAAAATACTGCATGCGAAAATTGTATGAGTTCATTGCCAGAATTGGTCTCAAGAATATCCTCTACTATAGATCTTGCAGTAGCAGAGCCACTGGTCCTAAGGGATAAGTACAATTGGAATACCACATCTTGCTCAGGGTCATTTTTTAAAACTGCGAGCGACAGCATAAAGGCTGTATCTTCCTGCCTTATCCATTTTTCTCCAACCCAAATGGCTGCTTTTCTGATTTGAGGGTGTACAGAATGCAATACATTTTTAATAACGGATAGATCTATCACACCCAATCCTTCTAAAGTCCACAGTGCATGCAAAGCTGCAAGATGATTTTGCCCGGTTTTAATATCATCCAGAATTATTTTTTCCAACCTTGATTTTATGGAGGTATCACCATGTATGATCATAAGTTGTTGAGCCATATCCCTCCACCAACCATTGGGATGGGAAAGGTACGAGATTAGTTCCAGCGGTGATTTGTCTAGCAAGGATGGAAGAATATAATCTGGTTGAAAGTCTTTATGTCTTACTCTATAAATTCTACCCATATGCCTATTCTTGTCCAGGCCTAATGCTTTTATTTTATTATTGAGATACGAATCTTCTTCTGCGAACTCGCCCTCCTGGATGATGCCATGATACATATCTACGATATAAAAACATCCATCAGGTCCAGTGTAGGTATTGACTGGTCTGAAGTTGAAATCGGATGAAGCAAGCCACTCTTTCTCCTGGTATACATTGTCCACGGTTCTTTTACCCAGTTGATTGTTTATAGTGCCACGCTTAATTATTCTAGCCACGGGCTCCGCAATAAAATAATCGCCATACATATCAGCAGGCATACGATCTCCTCTAAAAACTGATTGCCCGCAGCCTGAAGTAAAATGCGTGAGCGTGCTGTCTGAGGAACTTAACACATCAGGACCTCCCTGAGCATCTAGCGTACTCATGATAGGATATGGCACAGTAAATTCATCAGAATACTGATCAGTGAAATTGAGAGATCCATATGCAGGCATCTGATTAAATTGTACTACGGGCAGACCCGGACCAGCCTCAGAATAATACAGACGACCATAATCATCGGATGTCATACCCCACTGACCGATCATATTATCGATCATCGTATCGGCTACTAACAAACCATTTTTGTACTTAAAGCGGAGATTGTCCCTACTAGGATAAATCCAATTGTCCAGGTTCCAAATCAGGCCTCCATTCTGGTGTTCCATATTGCGGGCATCTAATGCTGAATTTTCAAAAACCAGCCTTTTCTGATCAGCTTTACCATCATGATCAGTGTCTTTGTAAGCATAAAGATGTTGCACATTCGTGACGCCTACGATCAGTTCATCCCCAATGGTCAAAATGACCCGAGGCAATAACAGACTATCAATAAACACACTTACTTTGTCCATCTTGCCGTCTCCATTGGTATCTTCCAATTTTTTTATCTGACTGGTGGATGCGAATTGGTCTGTGCCTCTGGCATCATTCATAAAAGTATTCATCTGTACCACATACATGGCGCCATTGCCATCCCAGGTTAACGCCACCGGATCCTGGATCATTGGTTCGGAGGCTACTAATTCGATCGAATACCCCGGTGGTAATTGTATTTTTTTTATACTTTCTGCCGGTGACAATGGAATGGGCGATGGATTACGGTCAATCTGCCTTTTTTCAAATTCAATCATTGTAGAATGGTGGCCAGGGAGCGACTGACAGGCTACCAGGCAAAACAACAAAAAGGTCAGTCCACTCAGTAAAGACATCCATCTTTTGCGTGATACCAAAAATGGAATATTATACGTTGTATCATCTGAAATCGAATCCTGCATGATCTGTTGATAGCGGTAAACCAATTTTGATTAAAACTTTTTGATTTCGGCAACTAACTTATCCAAATCTTGTAAAGTATGCAAGGCACTAATAATAATCCGCGTGTATAGTCTGTCTTTTGGACTTGGATAAGCAAAATGTGATATCTTGATTTTCTTTAATTCCAAATAATCTGCAAGCGCATGCCGGTCAGTGCAATAAACAGGTAAGCCCTGCGTGAATGTAAACATCGCAAGATCATTGGTCATAGATATAAAATATGTGGTATTGTTTAAGAGAGCATGTTGTGCCTGGGCATAGATTTGATCTGCATGCAGGTAGGCGTGAACATAAGCGGGCACCATCGGTGAGCTGCCTCCAAATAATGGGTGTGTACGGATCGAAGAGATATATTGCACCGGGCCAGCAATCAAACCTCCAGGCAACCCCATGGCCTTGCCCAATGATGCGATGACTATAGTATTTGGATGCAATGCTAAGACTTCGTGATAAAGCCCACCGCAATTATGCCCTATCAATCCAATCGCATGGGAGTCATCCATGATCAATACAATTTCTTTGTCTTTAGGCAATCTTGTAATCCACGATAAGTCAGGACGGGTCCCTGTAAGTGCGTCGACGCTATTAAAAGTGATTACATGCCGATTATGTTCAGAGAGGTGGATATGATCCAATGAATCTTCGATAGAACAACTAAAATTGTTGGGTGAGTGATGATGATACCCGGGATGAATAGCTACGTGGGCATTGGTAGCAAAATGGTAGAAATAATCATCGCCCAGGACTTCAAGCATCAATCTGCCGGCCAATGTCCCGGAAGACACCAAAACAGAGGATTGAGCCCCTATCCATGCAGCCAATTTTTCTTCAGCTTGATTAAAAACCGGAATATCTACGCCTAATCTGCTCGCGCCATAATTAGTACCATAAAGGTCCAATCCTTGTTTGACCAAATCACCAAAATCCTGATTGGCATGAATACCCAGGTATCCGGTACCTCCATAATATAAATATTCTTGATCCTTATGCCAAATGGTTCTGTTCGGAATATGTCTTGCGTACTTCAACAATATAATCTTAGATAGGGTTTTTGACCAACAGCTCAGCACCTGTGCCAAACTTATCCGAAAATACTACGCTGCCGTAATGGAGATAAACACCTTTGGCAGGATCATTGGAGATCAGCATAGACCCATCTAAATCAGCGTAGTCTACCAGGGGAAGAATTTGAGCCAATGCTGAAATACCTATGGAAGTCTCGGTCATACAGCCAATCATAATCTTAAGCTCATACTGTCTGGCCATTTGGATCATGGCGATTGCAGGTGTGAGCCCACCACACTTCATAAGTTTAATATTGATGCCATGAAAAAGATCAGCACATTTTTCTATATCCTCGGTAGTATGACAAGATTCATCAGCAAATAAAGGGAGGGCGCTTTCATCGTATACTTCTGACATTTCATCGTCCATCATCGCAGGGAGGGGCTGCTCTATATAGTCCACATTGAGTTCTTGCAGGATGAATGAATATTCGATGGTCTGCTCTTTGGTCCAACCTTCATTGACATCTACTCTCAAAGACTTGTCAGTATGGGCCCTGATCGCGCGCATAATATCCATATCATGATCTGTGCCCAGTTTGACTTTATAGATGGGCCAGGGATGTTCATCAATATGTCTCAGCATGGCCGCCGTATCGTCAATACCTACGGTAAGACTGGACAATGGACATGAATCTGTCTCCATGCCCCACAGATCTATCAATCTCTTTCCTTGAAGTTTGCCATACAAATCGTGATAGGCCATATCCAAAGCACACAGGACAAATCGATCTTGTCCAAACATTTTAAGCAACTCCTTATATCTCGCCCCTGGTGGTATGATATCCATGGATTCGATCCATGATTTATGATCCAGCACCAATTGAACCATTTTCTCAAGATTTTTGCCATAATATAGAATCTCTGTGGCTTCGCCATATCCGGATGATCCTTCATGCTTCAATTCCAATATCATACATCTTCTATTGGCCGCACTGCCATGAGAAGTGGTGAATACTTTTCTTGTCTGTAGATTATAAGTATGTATCGTTAATTTCATGGCAATCTCACTTCAAGGCTAAATTCACTGGTATTTAATATTGCACTAGCGCCAATGGGCAAGGTACATTGATTTGCAATGTGCCCAATCGGGAACCCATACACCGCCGGCACCATTAATTTCGCTATTCGATCCATCATGACTTCCCTCAGTGTAAAAGAATTAGAATCTGGTTTTTTCTCACAGCCTTCACATACGCCTACTATGACTCCTTTTATTTTTGAAAGCGGCAATGCCTGAAACATCTGAGTAAGCATCCTGTCAATCCGGTAGGGTGCTTCCTCAATATCTTCGAGAAAAAGCAAGGTATCTTTTTTAATCTTAAGATATTCAGTCCCACTCATGGCTGAAAGTAAGGAAAGATTGCCACCCCAAAGATGACCTCGTGCCTGACCATCGTTGATGACGAATCTATCAAAAGTGGTTTGGCCTTCCGCCGACACTGCATCATTTTCCTCACAAAGTTTTATCTGAAAGCTTTGTCCTGAAGATCCAAAAATCACTTTCCTGAGCATGTCCACACTATAAGCAGTAAAATCTGAAGATGCCACCGGGCCATGCAGGTTGTGTTGTCCTGCTTCAGTGTACAAGGCGAGATGCAAGGCTGTCACATCGCTATAACCAATCAATAATTTGGGATGTGTCCTGATAAGATCCAGGTCCAGATCAGGCAATAAATGGGTACATCCATACCCACCTCTAATGCACCAGATGGCCTTTATGGTGTCGTCGCGATACATCTCATGCAGATCGGAGAGTCTATCCTGATCCTTTCCGGCGAGATATCCGGCCTGATCCAAAATATGCCTGCCGGGCACCGGAATGAGTCCGATGGACTTCAAATTATCGATGGCTTTGTCGAGCTTTTCCTGGGTAATCGGGCTAGCAGGACAGATCAAGCCTACTTTATCTCCTGGCATTAAATAACGAGATTTTGTTTTCTCCGGCATACCCTGCAAGATAATCATACTTGCCCCTACCATGGTCTTATTAAATGCTCGTCTATTCATAACTTAAAGATATTGGGTCTGAATGATATTTAATCCATACGCCCCTTCCTCTTTCGTCGAAGATAATAATCCCTTAATCCATAATACTTGGCATCAAGGAGCTGTCCTTCTAGATTTGTTAGATCATGGCAGCAAAGTAAGATACTTGTGCTCCCCGTATTTAAAAAGAGTGAGTCTTTTCATATAAACCCTTTATTGATAAACGTATCTTTTAAAGGGTTTTTTCGTTTTTCCAAAGCATAACCGCTTCGAACTCTTTTTCAAAGTCTGCAATCATCCCGGCCATCTGAGTAGGATTATACTTTAATTCTGTTGCCAATAACTGGCAGAGCGGTTCAAAATACTTTTTAATTTTTTCCCGGCCGAAATATAATTGGCCAGTCCTCCTGATCAGAAAATCAGAGATAGTGCAGACCATTTCCTGTTGGATACCATAGATCAATTGGCCCATTTGCAACCTCAGTTCCGGATCGCTGACTTTGCCGCGATAATTTTCTGCCAGGGCAATCACCTGTTCTGTGTTGGTACCATACATATCAAAAAGCTTTCGCATGGTCTTATCCTCTACTTCCAGGTGTCTGCCTAATGAAATACAATAACTATATAATTTTTGAAATTCTTCTTCCGATTTAAACTCAGAACCACTGACATTAGACAGATCTGTGAGCGCTTCTTCATGGAGTACAGGTACTGACTTATGTTCTGTCTTTTTAAATTCATCAATGATCGTTTGTATGACTCTCTCTGCCATTTTTCGATAACCGGTAAGTTTACCCCCTGCGATACTAATCAGCCCGGTTTGACTTATAAAGACTTCGTCTTTTCGAGACAACTCCGAAAATGATTTACCCGGTTTATAAATCAAAGGCCTCAGTCCCGCCCAGGTAGAACTAATGTCCGAATCAGTAAGTGGTGCCTTTGGGAATAGATGATTGCAGCTCTGGAGTAAATATTCAACTTCCTTTCCGGTGGCTTGTGGGTGATCCTTATCCTCTTCATATGGAGTATCAGTCGTACCTATGTATGTATAGTCATCATGTGGAATAGCAAAAATCATTCGCTTATCTACGATAGACTCAAAGTACATAGGCTGCTTTAAAGGTAATTTTCTGAAAGGCACTACGATATGAATGCCCTTGGATAAAATCACTTTTTTGGAAGAATTTTTTTGAGCATCTAATTGAGCTACTCCATCGGTCCAGGGCCCGGTGGCATTCACTATATGATCGGCATAAAGCTCATAGGTTTGTTGATTCAGGTGATCCAATACCTTTACACCTGCGACTTTATCCATTTCGTAGATAAAATCTATGACCTCAGTATAATTAAGGGCAGTGGCTCCACTTTCGACGGACTTTTTGATGATCTCCAGGGTGAGTCTCGTATCATCTACTTTGTATTCATAATATAATCCGGCACCTTTGAGTTTATCCTCATTAAGGAGAGGTTCTGTTTTGCGGGCAGTTTGTTTCTTGAGCATTAATTTGTGCTCATTATTGCTCACTTTAGCCAACCAATCATACATCCACAAAGCAATAGAAGTCGTCACAGGTCCCAGTGTCCCGCCTTTGTAAAACGGGAGCAGCATTTTACTTTTTTTTACAAGATGCCGCGCATTGTTGTATACGATTTTACGCTCTGCTCCGGTCTCTTTGACCACTCCAAATTGAAGTTGTTTCAGATATCTCAGGCCACCATGTATCAGTTTGGTAGATCTGCTCGAAGTACCACTGGCAAAATCCTTTTTCTCCAACAAGGCAACATCAAAACCTCTGTTGACCCCATCCAGCAGAATACCTGCCCCGGTGATACCTCCTCCGATCACTAAAATATGCACTCTTTGCCTTGAAAGTTTATCAAGATAGGTGCTTCTATCGCCTGCTGAAAATGGAATCATTGGTGGGTCAAAAGTAGCTAATAATATTAAATAAAAATATAATGTATGATCGCCAAAAGCAGATTTCAAAGATTTTTAATTTTATGATTTTATTAGTAGCTTGGGCATTTTAAAAAAAAACGCAATTCATGTCCAGCGAAAGATATATCCTAGCCTTAGATCAAGGCACAACAAGTTCCAGGGCCATCCTCTTTGATGAAAAAGGGCTGATAGCCGGCGTAGCCCAACAAGAATTTACTCAAATCTTTCCACAACCCGGATGGGTAGAGCACAATGCGCTGGAGATTTGGGATACTCAGTTGATGGTTGCTCGCCAGGTGCTTAAAGATCACCAGGTGCAGGCAGATCAGATCGCTGCGATAGGCATCACCAATCAACGCGAGACTACCGTCCTATGGGATAAAATAACCGGGATACCTATATATAATGCCATTGTATGGCAAGATCGACGCACAGCCCCTATCTGTGAACAATTGAAAAGTGATAATCATGCTGACTATATCTCAGAGTATACCGGACTGGTGGTGGACGCCTATTTTTCCGGGACTAAGATTAAGTGGATACTGGATAATGTGTTGGGAGCCAGAGAAAAAGCCGAAGCGGGCCATTTATTGTTTGGCACCATCGATACGTGGCTGTTATGGAAGCTGACCAATGGCCAGGTTCATGCTACCGACTACAGCAATGCCTCCCGTACCATGGTCTACAATATCCGATCCCTGGAATGGGATACTAAAATGCTCTCTATCCTTGATATTCCAAAAAACATTTTACCGGAAGTCTTGCCGTCTAGTGGTCACTTTGGAGAAACCGAGATCAGTTTGTTCGGATCTTCTATACCGATCACAGGCATTGCCGGTGACCAGCAGGCTGCCCTTTTTGGCCAGGCTTGCTTCACTGCTGGTATGGCCAAGAATACATACGGTACCGGATGTTTTATGTTGATGAATACCGGCGACAAATGTATCCGGTCTAAAAATGGTCTGTTGACCACGATCGCCTGGGGCTTAGATGGCAAAGTCACCTATGCCCTGGAGGGAAGTGTGTTCAATGCAGGATCTGCTGTGCAATGGTTGCGCGATGGTCTGGGTATCATCCAGGCTTCTCACGAAACTGAACTCATAGCAGCATCCGTAAAGGATACGGGTGGAGTCTACCTGGTACCTGCGTTTACCGGTATGGGAGCCCCTTACTGGGACATGTATGCAAGGGGTACAATACAAGGGCTCACCCGTGGTACTACCAGGGCACATATCGTCAGGGCTACGTTGGAATCTATGGCTTACCAAACCCGAGATGTACTTGATATCATGGCGCAGGAATCTGGCATTCGACTCCAGGCTTTGCGTGTCGACGGAGGCGCATCTGCCAATAATTTTTTGATGCAATTTCAAGCTGATATCCTGATGACGGAAGTGCAGCGACCTACCATCATAGAGACCACGGCGCTAGGTGCAGCTTACCTGGCAGGCCTGGCGATCGGTCTGTGGACCAAGAAAGAGATTAATGAGCTTTGGTTGATTGATGCCCAATTCAGCCCAGACATCTCCAAAGAAACTTCTGATGCCCTGCACAAAGGATGGAAAAAAGCTGTAAGCCGAAGTCTGGATTGGGAGGAACGGTAGGCTAGTTTTTGACTTCCAGCTTTAAGGCGGGTTTTAAAGTCCCTCGATGGCAGGATATGCAGTTGACTACTGGTCTTTTGCTCAAACCATCGATAGTTTTGAGTTTTTCATTAATCATTGTACCGAGATTGACCATATCGCGGGCGATGGATTTTTGCTTTTTTTCATCAGATGCAAAATCATCCGTACGATGACAATGGCTGCAGCTCACGCCAAGCGCTTTGCTCCATGCGTCCATTGCAAAGACCAGATTTTCTGCCGGAAATCCGCCCAATACCTGCAAGTTAACAAAGATTGAATCTACAGTAATTTGCTCTTTGCCTTTTATGGCTAGTTTAACCTTATCTATGTATTTCTGGCGTTCAGCCTGTAGTGAATCTGTAAAAGCCGCAGGAGATGCAGGAACGAAAACTTCACGGTGCATGGAAGTCAGCACGAAAAATGAGACACCTAATAATCCCAGAGTAAAGCGAATGGGCATAGTCGATTGATTTAAACTTTTTTTATAAACGAAATATTTGAGCCATTCGCTTTTCAAGTAATAAAAAACAGTATCTATTGGGTATTCTATTAGATAACAGATGGTTTGTGTATTTTCATTCTTTTAATATACTTCTTATGAAAAAACTTAATCAAAGTTCACTATCCCGTCGGGCATTCATTAAACAGTCGGCTGCTACGGCAGCTGGATTTTTTATCATTCCCAGACATGTATTGGGCGGTTATAAAAAAGACGGTTCAAGATATATAGCCCCCAGTGATATCATCTCCTTAGGTATGATCGGATGTGGCAAACAAAGCAAGTCACTGGTAAACTCTTTTATAACTACCGGAGAAGCTCGATTTGTAGCGTTGAGTGAGGTATATGATGCCAAAGCTCAGGTGCTCAAAGAAAGATTGAAATCGATTTATTCTGAAGCCCCTACCCTGGGTAAGTATCAAGATCTGCCCGTGTACAAAAACTATAGAGAACTCTTAGCTCGAAAAGATATTGATGCGGTACTTATAGCCACCCCAGATCACTGGCATGCGGTCATAGCCGTGGAAGCTGCCAAAGCAGGCAAAGACATCTATGGTGAAAAACCCTTATCTCTAACAGTCCGTGAAGGCCGGGCTATGGTAGAAGCAGTCAGGAAGAATAATCGCATTTTTCAAACAGGCAGTATGCAACGCTCCTGGCCTGAATTCAGACAAACTGCAGAGTTGGTGCGCAATGGATATATCGGCGACATCAAACATATCAAAGTCAATGTAGGGCCTCCTCCCATCAAATACAACCTGCCTGAAGAGACTATACCGACTGGACTGGATTGGACCAGATGGTTGGGGCCAAATGATCCGGTAGTTTTCAATAGCGAACTGGCTCCACCAATTTCCAAAGATGTATTCCCTAACTGGAGGCTGTACAAAGAGTTTGGAGGAGGTATGGTGACTGACTGGGGAGCCCATATGTTTGATATCGTGCAGTGGTCTTTGGATATGGATCAGAGTGGACCAGTGGAGGTAATTCCTCCTGATGGCAAAGAACATCCATTCCTAACCTATAGATACAAGAATGGCATCACCATGA
>OBID01000250.1_pt1 | contig 23512 bp, 14 predicted proteins | sample 1519781 | NCBI WGS metagenome assembly OBID01 (sample SAMEA3991478, study PRJEB22521) | metagenome | biome: anthropogenic terrestrial biome; feature: sewage plant; material: sludge | place: Sweden | collected 2012-09-26 | reverse complement strand
AATAATGATCCTTCTGCTATTGACGATCCTCCTCCGCTGCCTCTCCTGCTTATCAATCTCCTTCCTACTACTTTCAAACAATTTCTTCTCCCCCTCATCAAATGCAGGTAAGTAAGTTTGAATCTTCTCTATTAGCTTCAATTCCCAACTATCCATCGTAGCGAACTCCGATCCGGCTTTGATGGCTTCGATGCGGGATGACAGGATGCGCTTGCCTTGTTGTATGGGTTGTGTAGATCGTTGCTGGGCTTTGACTACTGATTTTGCAAGCGTGTCGTGAGCCAACATCGAGGAGTGCTCATTTCCGCCAAGATCTGTGATCAGAAAAGAATCTTTACACGCGGCTAGTACTTTCTTTGCTGCATTGATATTAAACGGATAATGATCTGATAGTTCTTTTTCTGTTCGGGCCGCTGAAGTATTATTAGCTGTGCAATGAAAGGCAAGCATATCTAATACAAAACCCAGGTCATGTGCCTCCGGCAATTTCTTTTTTATAGCCAGCAATTGATTTTGCAGGAACTCATCCATGGCAAGGCCTTGCTCTTTGAGTTCGTGGTAAAGCTCATGCGTGAATACCGGAGCCTCAGGATGAAGGTCAACGGCTTTTTTCCACATTTTAGTGAGCAGGATCTGCAGTACAGGAGCAACAGGTGCTTCTTTATCGGCGGCGAGATCATCTGCGATGAGCTCAGGTAATCCATTTTCCACCGTAAGATGATACCTGGACATCAATCTTGGTGAAGTCATGAATTCCTGGAATAACTTTACAATATCATTTTTACTGATGTGTTCGATGAATACTTTGCTGCGGGAGAGCTCGTATTTTTTGCAATACTCTTCGATCTCGGGTTGGTATTCTTTGCGATAGCTGAGGAGGATCTTTCCCTTGGGCAGCGAAGCTGGATTACCGAATACAGCTTTGAGATGGAGAAAGAGTTGATTCATCTCGTTGCCCAGCGATGCATTCGGCCGGGTATACGCTTCTTCGAGTTGATCGAGGATGACTAGTAAGGGTTTACCCAGTTTTTGTTCTACCAGGTGCCACGCTGCAGGCAGGGATGAGGGTTTCTGATCCTGTATAGTTGTGACCGGGACATTGCTTTTACTGGATGAAGATAATTTTTCGATGATGGGTTGTAATTCTGACTTGATGCTATCGCTTAAGTTGGCAACGAACTGCTTGAGATTATCTAATTCGCTGAAGGATTTGGTTTCGGTTATTACGCTGACTTCGGGCTTGAAGCCGCATTTTTCGATTAAGGCATTAAATAAGGTAGCGCTCAAACCTATGGTTCCATTCCTTCGGAGATAAATAATTTCATATCTAGACTCTAATCGTGGTTGAAGGCCAGCTTCCAGCAAACTGGACTTGCCGGTCCCCGACTGACCACACAATAATATGATCGGTGTCCCCTGGCTATCTGCAACCGATGAAAATAACGATCGAACATAATATGATCTACCAAAGAATACCTCCGCATGTTTACGTTCATACCGATTCAAATATAGGAATGGCGACTCGGGTAGATTGTAGGATTGCGGTATAACAGGCAGTCCATACAGTGGATTACCGGAGATATCAGGCAAGTTCCATTCTTTGATGATCTCGGCGCCGGGTTTGAACTGGATCACCCAGGGAAACCGATCATTGACCTCTTGTTTGCCCGGCCAATACAGTGCACGGGTATTACCAGTTCCATTTTTTATTTTTACTTCATCTGTGGCATCAGCCCAGGCCTTTTCAATACTGGATCCATCGCCCAGGCTACTATAGAATCGTGTAGCCAACGAAGTTGCTATTTCGTCATTGATCGATGCAGTAGTGCCGATGACGGCCGGTATGCCGGATTTAAGCAGATCAGTAGCCTGTCCTTCCGACGAACAGCCATTTAAAAATATCAGTTTAAGATTTTCCTGCCTTGCAAAGAACGGCACCAGGCCTTCTTTATGTGTGAGCGCTTTGCTCCCGGATCCTGGAATACATCGATGATATCGCTGATGGTCGAAGAGGATCGCTCGATCACTTCACATAGTCCTTTGCTCACGGCTTCGGATAGAGCCGTACGTATCCCTCGTTGTTCCAGGGACAGATTGCGCAGGTACTGGGCATTATCCACTTTATCATTGGCGAAGGCGAGGAATATGACGGGTTTGAAGCTCATAACTATTTATAGGAATACAATCTAATTCAAGTGATCATGGTTCTTATCAAATAACTGATTATCCTGTATCCACTTATACACCCCGAAAGGCGTAAGCCACATCCGTATCGTGCCATCGTCAGAAGCCGAATAAACATGATTGATCTCCCTATCCATGGTAGCGCTATTGATTTGCGCCGTATGACCGGTATAAGCGTTGATTTCTTTTCCATGAAGGTCCCAGAGACGCAGTGTATGGTCGGATGAAAAAGAGTAGATCATGAGATCATTCGGGTCGAAATAGGCATCCACGACGGCATCGGTATGACCTACCAGTGTGGCCAGGAGATTTCCCGATATACTCCAGATCCTGATAGTCCGGTCAGAAGAGGTAGTGACGACCATCTGACCATTATTGGAAAAATTGGCGGAGATGACCTGGCAATCATTATAGGGGGCACAAAGAATCCGCTGCAGCCTTGCGATCTCCTTTTTAGTCTTCAAATCCCAGATGATGGCCGATCGGTCCCTGGATGCGGACACCATTTTCATACCATCATTGGAGACATCTATATAATTAACAGCATCCGAATGACCTGATAACATGCCGGCCTCATTGCCATCGTAATCATACAATAAAATATGTCCATCCTGACTCCCGGCGGCTACCAGGCTATCCTGTTGAGAAATGTCCAGGCTGAGGAACTCGCCATTTTTCGAGTCAATAGTCTTGAACGGCTTGCCGTCCTTATTCCAAAAGATGAGGCGTCGATCCTTGCCGGCTGTGATGACATGATCACCAATCACCCCAGCCCATTCGATCGATAGTTGATGACCGATGAATTTGACCAGGTGACGGTCAGAGAGTCGATATAAATATGCTTCATTGACTTGATTTATCCCCAAGACTTCGTCTTCATTGATAAAGGTGGCATATTTGGCCCCCTGAGCCCCCAAATCGATTGTATCTATTTGTTTTTTGCTTTTGACATCCCATAATCGCATGGTATGATCTGCTCCTGACGAAACCAGGTATCGCTCTGTAGGGTCCAAATCGATATAATTGACCGGTCCCTTATGCCCGGACATTACTTCTAGCTGATAATTATTTAACTGCCATCGGCGGACCGTGCCATCCAGAGAAGTGGTAATGACCTGTTGGCCGTCTGGTGAAAAAAAACCATCGGTGACATCATTGGTATGCCCTTTCAATTTATAGAGCTCTGTGCCGTGCAGGTCCCAGACAGATGCCGTATTGTCACCCGAACAGGTTAATATCCTAAGCCCGTCTGCAGAAAAAGATGTCGAAGTCACTACATATTGGTGGGATAAAGACATCGGGAAACTTTCATTAAACACATTATAAATCCGGGCTTCATTGCCACGAAATCCGATGACAATCAGACTATCTGTGGGTTGGAAAGACATATCGAGTACTTCATTGGATTTAGTCGCTAACCGGCCAGGAAATGACATGTTCACTGCGGGCATAATTTTTTTGATCAGACTGCCATTTTTGTCCCAGACCAGTATACCGGCAGGGGTAGCTGCGGCGATCAAACTCCCATTAGTGGATGTCTTCACTATACTGATCGGGCCTGGAATAGCATCGAGCATCACCTGCCTGTGACCGGCAAGATCCAGCACTTCCAGTTGGTTAGTGACTTGAGATGAATCGTTAGACATAATAGGAACCCTAGCAAAAGGATTAGCAAGTGCCTGGTCCATAGAAAGGATGACAATTTGCTGACCATCAGGAGTAAAGCTGATTTGTAAAATTTTGGAGGATACCTGAATGCTATCCTGAAGGCCTCCATTCATATCAAATGTCCGGAGGTAGTTCTTAGCTCCCTCAAAGTAGCCGCCCTCAGAATAGGCGATGAAAAGGTTACTGACTGGCGATACATCCATCGCATTGTATTCCCGGGCTGCTCCTATCTGCCTTAATATTTTTCCGTTTTGATCATGGATTTGGAGGTAGCCTTCATTATTCAGTGCAATGATATGCTGGCCATCCTGGCTCCATTGAACTTTAGTAAAAAATACATTCTGCATGAAAATGGCTTGTTTGAACATTTCTCTCATATTATCCTGCTCAGTCCGCTGGGTACTCATGCTGCCCATGATGTGCCCCTCAAAATCAAGTATCAGCAATGAATCCGTCTCGGAAAAGGGTATTAGCCGTTTTTGCCCCTGATGAGCTATAAGTGCTGTATAACTCAATCCTGAGTCGGCCAAGGTGCGGTACCAGGGTGTGCGGTAATTCAGCGAGCTGTAAAACGCATGAGCTAAAGATTTCTTGATCTCAGCATTGGATTTTTCTTCCTTTATTTTCAAACCATCAGCTGCCTGATGCAGTGCCAGGGTTGGGTCTTTGTTCAGATTGGCCGCAGAGGCTGCCGCCATATGGTTGATGTATGAATCCTCCGCAAGCCGTTTAGACTTTATCCACAATCTTACCACGATCAAGGCTCCAATGATTGAAATCAGAATGATCGCAGTTTTAAAATAACTCAGTAATTTTTTCTCCCGTTGTTTTTTGAGAATCTCTTTATGGCTGGTTTCTATTAATTTTAATTCATCTGCCGCCAAGGCAGGCAAGAATTTTTTTACGCCATCTATCAATTTCAGGTCCCATTCATCGAGGGTAGAAAATTCAGATCCGCCGCGGACAGCCTCCATTCTGGATGCGAGTACCCGCCTGGCTTGTTGCAGGGGTTGGGCGGATCGTTGCTGCATTTTGGTCACCGACTTAGCCAGGGTATCATGCGCCAGCATCGCGGTATACTCAGTACCGCCCAGGTCGGTGATCAAAAAATATTCCTCGCACAGATTTAACACGGTGCTGGCCTCGTCGGTAGCCGAAGGATAATGTTCCATCAATTGTTTTCCAGTTCGTGCAGCCGAGGTACTGTTAGGCGTACAGTGAAAATGGAGCAAGTCCAGGACAAAACCCTGTTGATAAATCTCCGGCAGTTTCTTTTTGATGAAATTCAGCTGGTTTTGCAGGAATTCGTCCATGGCCAGGCCCTCTTCTTTGAGATCACGGTAGATCTGATGACTGAACACGGGTGCATCAGGATTGATGGATATAGCCTTGAGCCACATTTTTGTCAAGAGAATTTGGAGCATCGGGGCGATCGGAGAATCTTTGTCAGCTGACACATCCGTCGAAATACCATCAGGCAACCCGTCTTCTATGGTTAGATTATAACGGGCTTTTAGTCTGGGGCTCTCACTGAATCCCTTGAATACTTCTGACACATCCTCTTTCGTAATATGTTCGATAAATACTTTGCTACGCGGTAGCTCGTAATTCTTACAATATTCTTCTATTTCTGGATGATACTCTTTGCGAAAACTGAGGATGATTTTACCTTGAGGCACATTACCTGGGTGACTAAACAAGCTTTTAAGTTCTATAAAGAGCGCGTTTATTTCGTTGCCCAATATTTCGTTGGGGCGTGTATATGCTTCTTCTACCTGGTCAAGGATGATGAGAATGGGTTTATTTAATTTTTTCTCAAGTTCTTTCCAGGCTTCTGTCATTGTAGCTGGCGGGGCAGGTGTGACACCAGCGGGCGTTTCCGGCACCGTAGTACCAGAAACAATTTTGTCGATCAAACTATGAATCTCCGTTTTATACTGTTCTCCGAGATCCTGACCTAAACTTTTCAGCACATCGATCACATGGTCTGTTTTGTTCGGCAAGTCCTCGATCATGGTGTCGAACTCAATAGGATATCCGGCAGCCTTCAGCAGCGCATAATACATGGTATTGCACAGACCGATCTGCCCATTCCTGCGCAAATAAAGAATCTCGTACGCAGTCTCCAGGCGCGGTTGAAGGCCTGCTTCGAGCAGGCTGGACTTGCCTACGCCCGACTGTCCATATAATAATATAATAGGTGGAGCCTGGCTATCCCGGACAGAGTAATACAATGAACGGATATAATTGGACCTTCCAAAAAAGACCTCAGCGTGTCTGCGCTCATACCGGTTGAGGTATAAAAACGGTGATTCCGGTAGATTAAATGTTGCCGGGATGGGGGGAAGGCCATATAGTGGATTGCCTGAGATGTCGGGCAGGTTCCAAGCCTTGGTCATCTCAGCTCCAGGCTTAAACTGAATCACCCATGGAAAATGATCTGTCGTTTCTTTTTTGCCTTCCCAAAAAAGCGCTCTCGTATCCGAGGTGCCACTGGTGATTTTAACCTGATCTGTCGCGTCAGCCCAGGCCCTTTCTATACCAGACCCATCGGCCAGGCTACCATAAAACCGGACGGCCAGCCCAGTGGCAATGGCGTCATTTATAGCGGTGGTGGTACCGATGACGGCAGGAATGCCCGCTTTTAATAAATCGGCTGTCTGGCCTTCGGAAGAGCAGCCGTTTAAAAATACTAATTTAAGATTTTCCTGACGGGCCAGGAAAGGCACTAAGCCATCTTTATGGGTCAACGTTTTGGATCCGTCGGAGGCTTCCAATAATAAGGAGAATCCATTGGCATGGCCGCCATAGTGAAATATAGAAATTCTGGATTCATATCTTGGATCGGTAAATACATCCACAATATCATCCACAGATGCGGACGATTTTTCTACTACTTCGCATAAGCCGCTGCGGGCTGCAGCTTCCAGGGCTTTATTGATACCATGTGATTCGATAGATAGGTTGCGCAGGTACAAAGCATTGTCTACTTTATCATTGGCAAAGGCGAGGAATATGATGGGTTTGAAGCTCAATAATATGCAGTTTAAAATTTATTTGTTTTGATCATATATTGAAAAACCCCTGTCGGAGTCAGCCAGACCCTGATGGTTCCATCGTCAGAAGCAGTATATATTTTTTCATTTCTGTTATCCATTATTGCATGATTTATGGCGCCTGAGTGTCCTTTAAAAGTGTTAATTTCTGAACCGTCCGTATCCCATAACTTTAGTGTCCTATCATTGGAAAAAGAATAGACCATGGAGCTATTCGGTGAATAATATGCATCAACCACCAAATCACCATGACCTGTCATACTGGTAGCCAAATTGCCCTTCAAATCCCAGATACGGATCGTGCGATCTGAAGAAGTGGTGATTACATACTTGTTATCAAAAGAAAAACTGCCGGTATTGACCTGACAATCATAATATGGAGCACAATTGATTCTAGCCAAACGAGCAATGACAGAAGATGATGTCATATCCCAGATAGCAGCGGTCCTATCTTTTGAGGAGGACACCAGGTATCTACCATCTGGTGAAAAAGAGATATAATTGATGCCATCTGTGTGCTTCCTTAATGTGTCTATTACTATGCCCAAGTCATTATACAAAATGATGGCACCCGAATTTGTAGCAACCGCTGCTAAAGTGTCTATCGAAGATAAAGCAATATCCATCAGCTCCACAGAGGAGGGCTGTGCACGGATTAATTTGCCATTTTTATACCAAAACCTGGTTTCATTTTCAGCTGTTGTGACTATATGATCATTTAAGACTCCAGCCCATTTGATCGGTGAATTATGCCCTACAAAATAAATAACCTTTGGGATAAATTTTTTATACAAGAATGCCTGGTTCGAGTTAGTGATGCCAAGTACTTCTTCATTATTAATAAACATCACGTATCGAACACCCTGGGCACCAAGGTCTATCATATGAGCTTCGCGATTGTTTTCGAGATCCCACAGTCGAAGAGTATGATCGGCCCCTGCAGAGACCAAATATTTTCCTGAAGGGTCTATATCCAGATAAGTCACCGAACCAGTATGGCCTAAGAGTTGAACATCCTCATAATTTTGAAGCTCCCAGGACCTAACTGTCCCATCCAGCGAACAGGTGAGTACCTGATCGCCCTCCTCATCCAATGCCCCATCCGTCACATCATTGGTATGTCCTTGCAATTTTCGCAATAAGGTACCCTTCATATCCCAGACCGAAGCAGTATTATCCGAGGAGCCTGATAGGATGAACCGATCTTCAGTTGAAAATCTGGTAAAAGTGACTAAATTATTGTGTTTTAAAGTCAAGGGTTTATTATTATTATAAATATTAAAGATTCTTGCCATGTCATCATGAAAACAGATTGATATAAAGCTATCAGAAGGATGAAAATCTACGTGAATTACATCTTTGGTCCTAAATGACTTTATCCCAGGCATTGATTCGTCGGAAGGAACTATATTTTTTATAAACCTGCCTGCTTTGGACCATAATTCTACTGTGCCAGTGGTTCTCGCTACAGCAAGTAAATCGCCTGATCGAGAGGATTGAACAAACTTAACTACTCCATTTTTTGAATCCAAAAAAGCCTGATGAATTCCATCCCGGCTTATAATCTCTGCTCTGGGGTCCAAGTTTTTTGTGAGGAGGATGTTTTGCCCACCTTGCAGGTAGTACAGTAAATGAATATCATTGACCGGCACTGTCGTTTGATTATTTACTACTGCATTGATGGTTTTAATAACCTGTCCCTTGAAATTAAAAATTACCAGTTTTTTTGATAATTTACTAAAGCTCAATACCTCATCCTGGTCATTGGAAATATCAAAAAATTCAAATTCGTCCTGCGCTCCGATGACCGTATCCGCAATGAAGTCCTGATCATAGAATTGCAACCTACCACTGCTATTAAGTGCCACCAGGCGATTACCTTTTGCGCTCCACTCAACCTTTTCAAAATAAATATCGCGCACCGCCACAGTTGTGTCATGTTCATGTATAGGCATCTTTATAACCCCCAAGGCACCAATTTTTTTTCCAGCAAAATCCAGAATCTTAAGCGAATCTGATTTTACAAAAGGAATCACTAATTTCTGACCATGATGTACAATTAATTTTGAGAAACTCTCTCCTTTGAGCAATGTTTTATACCATGGTGTATGGTTATCAATCGAACTATAAAAGGCCCGAATCAAAGATTTTTTGATCTCCGGATACCCTGGATCATCTTTCATACCCTGGTAAGCTAGCTTTAATGCATTGGTAGGATCACGGGATAAACTGATGGTTGAACTCAGAGCTTGTTTATTGATATTTGACTGTTTTGCATTGATATTAGATTGCTTCTGGTGCTGTTTGGCATTGTAAAATAACCCAAGGGTCAAAAACAAACCAGCCAATACAACTGCGGTCATAGATTGTTTTAAATATTTATACCTTTGCTTATCCCTTTCCTTTTTTGCAGCTTCGATTCGACTTTTATTGATCAATGTTAGTTCATCACTTGTAAAAGCAGGCAAATAATTTTGTACACTTTCGATAAGTCTTAAATCATAAAGGTCTAGCGTAGCAGTAGGAGAACCTCCCCGTACCGCTTCCATCTTCGAATTTAACAATCGCTGTGATTGTTGTATCGGCAGGGTGGACAGAAGAGATCGTTTTATTACCGATTTTGCAAGGGTATCATGGGCCAACATAGTTGAATGGTTATCGCCTCCCAGTTCAACGATCAGGAAATTTTCTTTACAAGCTTCTATTACTTTTTGCAACTCTTCCGTTGAATTGGAGTATCTCTGCAACAAAGCCTGCTTAGATTGAATAGCCGCTGTACTATTGGGAGTACAATGAAAATGAAGTACATCCAGCACAAATCCGGTTTCTGAATACTCCGGGTATTTATTGTTGATATTCTCTAGCTGTGTATGGAGCAGTTCGTCTATTGCCAGGCCTTCCTTTTTCAAGACTTGATACAGTTCAAGGCTAAATGAAGGAGCCTCCGCACTGATGCTTTTGGCTCTATTCCACATTTTGGTAAGGAGTATTTGCAACATGTGGGAAGTAGGTGATTCAAGGTCGACTACCAGGTCTTCAGCAACGATAAGCGGCAAAGCATCTTCTACCTCGTGATTGTAGGTGTCTTTGAGCTTTTGAGATTTCTTAAACCCATTTAAAACTTCAAGGACATCCTCCTTAGTGAAATTATCCAAAAAAACTCTGCTTTTCGGCAGTTCATGGATTTTACAATATTCATCGATTTGAGATTGATATTCACTACGAAAACTTAATATAATTTTTCCCTGAGGTATTGGTGTACCAGCACTGAATATGGATCTAAAATTGACAAATAATTCATTTAACTCATCTGCATTTTCTTTTAATGGTCGGGTGAAAGCTTCTTCGATTTGGTCTAGAATGATGAGGATGGGTTTGTTTAGTTTTTGTTCGGCCAGGTTCCATGATTGCAATATGTTTTTCGGTGGATCAATTTTTTTGATTATTTGGTCCGTCAATACCTCCTGCTCGTTAGTTATTTTATTAATGATGGTTTGGATATCTGATTTATAAGGGTCGCTGATCACTTCCTCAATTTCTCTAAGATCATCTACCACAGCGGCGTCGGAAGTTGCTTCAGCGCCTAATGGACTCACCTGTGGTGTGAATCCACACAATTCCAATAAGGCATAATACAAAGTTGTACTGAGAGTGAGGGAGTCCATTCTACGCAGGTATAATATCTCAAGACGGTTCTCGAGTCGCGGTTTTAATCCTGCATCCAACAGACTTGATTTTCCTGCCCCAGATGGGCCATAAAGTAGAATTATCGGAGGGGCATCTTGGTTTCTGACTGCTACGTATAATTTCCTTATGTATTCAGACCTGCCAAAAAAAACCTCTGCATGCTTGCGCTCATATCGATTTAATGACAAGAAAGGAGAGTCCGGCAAATGACTGGGTGGTATATCAGGCAAACCGTACAAAGCATTGCCCGATACATCAGGGAGGTTCCACCCTTTAATACTTTTTGCTCCATCTTTAAATCTAATGACCCAGGGTTTTTTTTCCGTGAGCTCTTGTTTGCCTGACCAATACAAAGCTCGGGTATCCGAGGTACCTTTAGCGATATTAATCTGATCCTCAGCAAATGACCAGGCTTTTTCAATTTGGTAGCCATCGCCAAGACTGCTATAAAATCGAATAGCCAATGTTGAAGCGACTTCGTCATTGATAGAAGTAACCGTACCGATGACCGCTGAGATACCGGCTGCTACCAGTTCTTTAGCCTGGCCTTCGGAAGAGCAGCCATTTAAAAAAACCAATTTCAAATTTTCCTGCTTTGCCAGAAATGGCACAAGTCCTTCTTTATGGGTGAGTTCTTTACTACCATCGGCTGCTTCTAATAGTAATGAAAATCCATCTGCGTGCCCCCCATAATGAAATATAGAGATCCTGGGCCCGTATCTTTTATCCTGGAAAGCATCAATGATATCCTTTATCGAAGCGGATGGCCTGATGACGACATCGCACAAGCCGGATATCTCTGCCTTTTCCAGGGCTCCCCTGATACCATGCATTTCAGCAGACAGATTCCTAAGGTACGCAGCATTGTCTACTTTATCGTTGGCAAATGCCAGGAATATGACCGGTTTGAAGCTCAAAAAATCGGCATTTTAAATAATTGGTAATCGAAGGAAATGACATCGTAAGACACTTGCAAACAATATTCACTCCAAATTAATGACAAATCTGCTGGTACACCACTCCCCCGTAAACTTTGTATTGCGATTCAGACCGGGTATAGCTCTATTTTCAGGCTTTAATTCCCCAAAAACCAATTCCTCTAATTGAAAATAAATATCATCTGTCTGCTCTGTGCTGATGATGATTAAAAAATTGTCGTTGGAGACCTTTGCATCAGCAGGAACTATAAAATAATCGTTTTCACCTCCTCCCCAAAACAAGGTAGGCGCATCTGCTTTTTCTAAGGGTTCATTTTTTAACGGAATAGCCCCGTAATGATCGGAAAGGTAGATCAACAAAAAGTTTAAAGGTTGGGTAAATTGATTCTGGATCCATAATTTGTATGGTACCTTCTGATTGTTTGTCTTGATATTGACTTCTCCTGGGGTATAATTCTGAGCACCTTCCTCCAATTTAACTTCTAGGGAGACTTTAAATGCTGTATCGCTCAGGATGGATTTATTATTCTGCAAAGAAAAAATCCTGGTCCAGGAAGAGATCTGAGTAAGTTTGTCGGTAAGTAAATACATTGCGGTAGGCTCTTTGATTTTGGCAAAAAACAGGACCCGATTTTTTATTTTGTCGTTGAGCTCGAAATTATCTCCATTCTGAATAATAAAATACGGTTGCTCCTCCACCTGATCTGTGGTGTACCTGACATTGGATACTTTTGACGCCTCTTCTTCAAATCTTTTGAGGTATTGATCTTCCACTTTTAACCCAACTTCAAATGGCAGCGGGAGATTAATGGGTACTGCCCAATAGAGTGTCGATTTATCCAGCTCTTTTTCGGGAATAATGATCGAAGACTGGGCTGTTGATTTACTGACTTTTGCCTTGGATATGATGTCATTCGACTGGTCATGATAAAGTACCAGTTTGAATTCATCAGATATTCCCAGTATTTGACCTGCTTCCATCATCCAGGTTTCGTCGATATATTTGACAGCATACTTTGGAGCATTGGGCACCGGTGCACCGTCTAAAAATTGAGAATAACTATTCATTTCACCGACGATCTCCAGTTGAGGATCCTGATCCCATTTCATCGCTACTACTTCCTGTCTGAGTTTTATGAGCAGCTCGGCATAAGAAATATCTTTTTTCGTTTTAGATAATGTTTTGATCAAAACATCCGTAAAGAGCCCTCCTCCTGTAAAAGTCTCTTTGGCACTTTGAAATCTATTGCAAGCAGCATAAAAAATATATTTGGCCTGAGGAACATCAGTACCCCTGGTTTTATAGAATCCATTGAGGTAAGAGTCAATGGTCCTGATATCTCCCCGATCGACAGAAAGTCTTTTTATGTATTCATCTGCTCCGCGGGTACCGGATCCACTATGACAACAATCTAATGTCACCAGGATATGAGGATTTTTGGTGCTCAGTTCATTGAGTAATACAGCCAGCTCTTTGTCAGCCAGGTCTACTCCGCCAGGCCGGCTATCGTGCAAGACTAAGGTTTCGTCTTTCTTACCTGAGTTGAGCTGCACAAACTCCGGAGCAGAAAACTGCCGGGAGCCATGACCGCTGTAATGAAACCATACCACATCGTCAGGACCTGCCTGCCCCAGGTGGGACCTGAATTGTTCTATTAGCTGACCGTAAGAAGCTTCTTCGTCTAACAGGGTTTTGATATGAAGCGGCCTGTCACCAAAATTACTTTCGAGATAAGATTTGATTTTGTGCACATCTTTTTTGGAGCCACTTAATTTGGGTACGGCAGGAGGGTAAGTATCGATACCTACGAGCAAGGCGTAAATTGGTTTCATACGGTTTATAAAATTGAATGCACCTTAAATTTAGATAAAAAGAATGATTTAAAAGAATCCCTGAAAATGGTAGCATTTTATTCCAGCTATAAGCGATACTTTTACAATCCAAACCTAAATTGGATGTCTACCAATGTTCAAAAAATAGCAGCCCTCCACCAATACCTTAGCCAGGATTTTTTAGGTGGTCCCAGATTAATTAAACTATCGACCGTAATTAATTTTCAAAAAGGCAGCACCTTTCTTTTCGTGATATGGTTGATGTGGATATATGACAATTATACTACCACTGCATGGGTATATGCCGGCCTGCATGGTTCTTATGGTTTATGCTGGCTGATCAAACATTATCACTTTCCAGATCGACGGTGGGAGGTACCTGTGACGATTGGGGGAGCTTTACTTTCCTTTGTATTGGTTTTGGGACTTTACTGGTTAATCCCATGGATACTGATCAGTCCCATTTTTCATGGGCCTAATATTGAATGGCCTCCCTATTATCTGGCCCTTTGTATCACCCTTCACACCTTGGGTGTAGCGATAATGATGGCCAGTGATGCACAGAAATATTATACACTCAAATACAAATCAGGTTTGATCATGGAAGGGTTTTTCAATCGTACCCGAAACCCAAACTATCTCGGTGAAATGATGATCTACGGGTCCTACGGACTTATGGCCTGGCATTGGCTTGCAGGATTGATCCTGGCCTGGGTATGGCTGGGACTTTTTGCGGTCAACATCATACTCAAAGATGAGTCTCTCTCAAAAAAAGAAGGATGGGAAATGTATAAAAAAAGGTCAGGTATATTGCTGCCTAAATTATTTCGTCACTAAAAGATCTCTTATCTTTCACAATTTATTAGTCAAAATATGCTACGCATGAAAAAAGCAAATGTCCCCTTCATAATTTCCTTGATCATTTTTGCTTTGATTCAATGCAAAGAGGCTCGACATCAACCTTCAAGGCAAGCCATCTCACTCATCAATGGTCAGGATCTAACAGGCTGGCATATAGATGTACCGGAAATGGATACCAATCCTGCTGCACGCAATCCATTCATCATACGACAAGGCATGTTGGTGAGTCTGGGGACTCCAGGAGGCCACCTAATCACAGACAGCTCTTTGGAAAATTACCAGATTGAGCTTGAATACAGGTTCGCCGGGGAGCCTGGCAATTGTGGGGCATTGGTATATGTATCCACTCCCCGCAGGTTGTATGCTATGTTTCCACAATCTATCGAGGTCCAGATGATGCATGAGAATGCCGGGGACTTTTGGTGTATTGGTGAGGATATCGAAACACCGGATATGGAAGCTCGCCGCGGACCCAAAGAAAAATGGGGCGTCGACGGTGACAAAAATCGTCGCATTAAAAACCTTACTGACTTTACTGAAAACCCGGTGGGTGAATGGAACCATATGACCATTGAATGCCTGGGGAGAGAGATAAAAGTTTGGCTCAATGATACTTTGGTTAATTATGGATACAATGCTACTGCCACCCAGGGCAGCTTTGCTGTGCAATCCGAGGGGTCAGAAGTAGAGTTTAGAAAAATCTTGATGAAGCCAATAGTTACTTTTTCCAATTGAATCGGCTCGAAAGGCTTTCTACCATACTCATACAATTACAATCCGGTGGATGGGTCAGGTCTCAAGACATCGCCGATAGATTTGAGATCACTGCACGAACTGTCTATCGTGATATTCAATCATTGACTGCTACCGGTGTCCCGATATTGAGCGAACCGGGAAAAGGATATCGAATGGTGGATGGATATCGGCTACCTCCAGTGCAGTTCTCCTACAAAGAAGCTGCCGCGTTGATCACGGCAGATAAATTAATAGAGCTTCATACAGACAAAAGTCTCGATCAGGATTATAAATCTGCTTTGTTTAAAATCAAATCTATCCTCCGACAAACAGATAAAGAATATCTACAGGCACTGGAAGACAATATCCAGGTTTTACCCAATCCATATCTTCCTGTCAAAAAAGATCAGCAACACCAGGCAGGTTATATACAGTCGATTATCGAAGCCATTGCACATAAAAAAATAATCCTGCTCAGCTATAAAACGCGCGACCAGGATCAAAGTCTCCATCGCAAAGTAGAACCTATCGGTATTTTTCAACTCATGAATAAATGGCATATCATAGCGTACTGTCAGTTGCGCCGTGACTATCGTGACTTTCGCATCGATCGGATAGATGCTTTGACCTCGACTACTGACTGTTTTACCAAATCACACCCGACGCTAAAAAAATATCTCAGTAAAATAGTACGCAAAGAAAATCTTACTCAAGTGATTCTCCGTATGAAAAAAGAAGATGCAAGGTACCTCGGAGACCAAAAATATTATAACGGCTATGTTTCGGAAAAAACTAAAAGAGACGAACTTGAAATAACCTTTCTAACAGGATCATTGCGGGGGTTTGCTCATTGGTATATGATGATTGGACTTTATGCAGACATTCTAGAGCCAGCAATATTAAAAGACGAAGTAAGCAAAATGGTGCAAGGATTTAGTGCAAGGTTAGGAAATACGCTATGTTAAAACAACCTCAGCTTTTAATCACTGCGCCTGAAATCTATTACTTTTTTTTGGTTGTTTTATCCGGGGTCAATGTCACCTTAAAAGGAAAACTAACTTCTGTCCACCCTGTGGGGATATCCATTTGTACCGAAGTGATGTTTCCCAGGTAATAAGAATAATCCAAAGACTTTTCATCTTTAAATTCGGAGCTGGAATAGCTGTCCTTTTTCAATGGAAACAAGGGTGATTTGCCATAGACTCTTAAAGCCTGGAGCTCACTGCTGCTTAGAATATCTTCGATCCCGCTCAGTGCATCTCTGTCTAAGGTAAGTTTATGACCTGCCATGGCAAGTATGCCTGCCTTTTTGTCTGGCTTCAGAAATGTCTTTGAGGCTATTGCTTGTGGGTAATTGACAGAGACCATTCCCTGCACTTCGTCAAATTCCAATGCATTATACTCTTCATTTTGAGGAGTACAATAAAGGATACATTTTTCAGAGTCGTAAAATCCGTCTATTTCAGATTCTTTCACCAATTTCTTTTTGTTGAAAAATTTCAAATTAAGAAAGGATCCCTTTGCATATTTGATCAATAAATTATCGGATGGCAGCGCGTATTCAAGTCTGTAGCTGACCGTTTTATCCCAATCATTGACGAGGCGCCGTATTTTAATCCTGGTATTATCTTTTATTTGGAGAGAGTCTACGGCAACCTGATTAGAAAAATCCTTTGGCAGATAATTTTCATATTTTTCATTGGTGACTGTACCTACGCCATTGATTAATATGGGTGTTGGCAGAATGGTAAATTTGTTTTTTGACTCTGAGGTCAATGCCATTTCATAGACATCGACGCGATGGATTACCCCATTGGCTTTAATATACATCAATGATCCCGGTCCCAGATCTTTGGGAAGCTTCAATGACTTGATGGTTTCTTTATCCGCCATATAAGCAAAAGAAGTATTGCTGGATACTTCAAGCGCCTGACCTCGGGCATTAAAAGGAATTAATTGAAAATTTTCGTAGCTGGTATTTATCCATATACTGGCAAAATCATTTTCCAATCGCAATAACCGGCCGGTGGCAGTGCCAATAGTAAATGTTTTATTGAGTTGCGATTTTTCTAATTTAACGATATTCAGTTTCGAAGGAGTTTTTATGGAAATTTCAGCTTCTATTTTTGTAATCTTATTTTGGAACGTATCCTTTAATTTCAAAAATGTTTGACCGCCATAGGTCATCGAGGACCACCTGTCTGAATTGGTATTTTCATCCACTAATAAATGGTCCTTATTGGATTTGTCCAATGCTTTCAGCCATTTGATGTTGTATTCAACTATATCAGGGCCAGGAAAAAAGAAATTGTCAAATTCGATTAGTAACTGGCTTGATTCTCCTGAAAATGGGGATGGTCTGAATCCAAAACTGGATAGAAATAAATTAGTTCGTTCTTTTGCCACTGATTCGTTGATTTCCACGGGCAAAGCATGGTCTGCCAGTTGATCATTTTTTATTTCAGCAGAAGGTTTGAACTCTTCTTCTATGGCTTTGAGCATTTCCTGCTGAAATTCTTTCATCATAGCTATGCTATCCACAGCAGGCTTAGCAGAGCCTTTGTTATTTTGAGCAAAAACTAAATTACCCAGAGTGCAAAATATTAGACAAATGAATATTTTTTTCATATAAAAAAATTAAAGCTTATGATATTAAGCTACAAGGTAAAGCATATTTTGGCCTGAATTTTACATTTTTTTGCCCTGGATCAATCTTATGTCTACATTATTTTAATGACTGAATCACCTTAAAATCAGAAGATCAAAACACTGGTCAAACAGGATGACCCATAGAAGGTCTTTTTGAATATTGAGTACCCAAATCAGCTCTTAGATATTGACAAATCAGCTCTTAGATATTGAATTATATAAAAAGCCCGGGCAAAATGCCAGGGCTCCATAATATAATTTTTTGCAATGACCATTACCTGCCACACCTACCATCCTTCTGGCTTACCGTGCCATTCCGATTGGAAGTAGCTTGTCTGTTATAGTTCCCTTCATTTTCATTCCTGCCATCACACTTGCCATTGGTTGCGGAACCACCATGTTCGCGGGTGCGATCTTTTTTACCGGCAGAAGCATCATCGGCTCTCCGTCCTGGTCTTTAGTCATTTTAGTATTAGGATTTCCAGCGCGATCCGGATATTGACTAGATTTTCCGGTTGTGGAAGTGCCAGCATTTTGTCCATCAAAAGAAGTATTGGTAGTGCTGGTAGTCGCCGGAGTAAAACTGGCGGTATTTACGATCACAGCCAGGTACGCTTTATGAATCAGTGTCTGCAAGTATTGTGCATGGCTCATATCTTGAGCAGCGACAAAAAAAATAACCATCAGGAATGATTTGAAGATCAAGTTTTTCATTTTCATTTATTGTTTAATTGTAAATATTACGCTGTGTTTAGCAAATAGTTACATCACTGCATATCCTTCAATTCGCTAAAAAAATTATTTACCATTCATCCCTACTGACATACCTTTGACACTCGTCTCAGCTTACTTTGTGACTAAAACAAAACATCATGATCACTTTTATCGAATCTTTCAAAAGAGAACTGGAGTCTGAAGCGGCTCAGACTCGTCGCATGCTTGCCATCGTACCTGCTGACAAAATGGATTGGCAACCACATACTAAAAGCATGAAGCTCAAACCACTGGCCTCACACCTTGCAGAGATGCCTTTGATGATAGCTATCGTGTTAAAGCATCCCCGGTGGGACTTTATCAACAGTCCTTATCCAGCAGCAGATATGAACACGGCTGATGAACTTTTAGAGCGACTTGATTTTGCAGTCAATGAAGCCATAAAAGCCCTGGACGAATCCTCAGATGATATCCTGGAGGAACCCTGGTCTTTGGGTGCGGGTGATGTCACCTATCTGGCTCTGCCAAAATGGGAGGCAGTGAGGCATGCCTTCGGTCAAAATGCCCATCATCGGGCACAGCTCCAGGTTTGTATGAGATTGTTGGATATTCCTGTACCAGGACCTTATGGACCGAGTGCAGATGAGATGGGGGGATAATCTTTTCAAGTGAATTGAATAGAAAAAAGCAATTCATTACTAAAGCCGCTTACTTTTTTTGTTATTCACCCTATCCATATTGCCCTCCATAAAATTTCGTGCACCTTTTTCTTGCGAAAATTTTTCATCATTATATTGCTTGCTGGCATGACGCGCTATGGACAGGCTATTCCATGAAGAGGACTTAAGCTCTTTTGCGATGTGCACCATTTGCCCGATATGATATGGATAGTGGGCCAGTTGCCTCAGAATGGCTTCCTGCACGGTCTGACCTTCATTTCGAATATATATGACAGTGTCGAGGTCTTCCGGTTTCAGTGAATCCAGGGCACCAAAAAGACACTCCCACCCGTTATTCCAAAGCTGCAAGAGTTCTTCTTTTGATTCAATGATTTTTTCAAACTCCTGATCTCGATTGCGCCAGGGTTTTTCTCCATCGGTGCTGAGCACATCTGTCCAGCGCGACACCATATTACCGTAAAGATGTTGGACGATGATCGCGATGCTATTGCAGTCTTCATTCGCCTGAACAAACAAATGTGGTTCTTCTACCTGATCCATGGCTTTTTCACCCAACTTTTTGTAGTATAGAAAAAGCTTTTGAACAGAACCTACAAAGTCCATTATCTACATTATTTATGTTTAATACGGATAGGTCTTTTTTTGACCAAACCAGGATCATAAACCGCACCTGAAGCCACCTGAACCATGGTGATTCGGACCTTTGTAGGAAAAAAATGTTCTGAATCTGCGCGTTTGTGGGCATGCCCCTGACCACCACTATCGTCTTTGATGACCAAATCCATCTGCTTGATACCTTCAGTCCAGATGATAGATTGATTTTCCCAAAAAGAATTCATATCGATATCTCTTTCGTAAACACCTTCTTTCGTATAGATTTGAGTACCTGTGCATCCATAATTATTGCCCTGGCCTTTATTTGGGATATAACAGAGTGTCCAAACCGTTGGAGCATCTCCCGGGGCCTTCTCGAGCACTTCTAAGCGGATGTGAACCGTGCCATTGCGAAAATCTACAGGATTGGTCCAGTCTTTGGGACGGTCGGCATTAATCAGATCACCCTTGACATAAAAATGGGATTTGCTTGGTTTGGAGCTATCCGCATCAGCTTTGGTGTAGGTAAATTGTACATCGAACAAGGTAAACTGATTAGCTGATCCAGCTTTGTATTTTGACTTATTGGTCTGTCCAAAAAATAAGGTCGGTATCCCCACCAAAACAAATATCATCCATCGGTGCATAAAGTTGAATATTTAAATTTTTTCCAAAATTAGTTTTTTTTAAAAGGAAATATTCGTTATTCTTAGAAGAAAAAGATCAGATCACTTACTAAACCTTAGATGAAATTTGGGATTACATTCACTTTAATGATGATAGCGCTTTCATTAAGCTCGCAAAGCTTTACGGAAGATATCGAGGTAAAACATTTTATTTCCGTGAAGTCCAATCTGATTGCTTCTGACAATCTGGACCTCACAACCAATCTTTCTATTGACCAACTCAAAAACACTGCTTTTACTATCACCCCGCGTCCGATCCAACTAAATGGTGCTACCCCTTTCATCAGCGTATCTGCAGCCTGGTATGAGACCAATGACAAGCCCGGCAATACGACCCTCGCTATACGATTCTCTACCAATGGCAGTGCCTGGGATAGCTGGACAGATTTTAAGCTTTATGATCATTTTGAAAAAGGAAGATTCACCGAAACCTCTACTCAGATGTATATTGATAAAAAATACACCTATTATCAATTACAAGTCAACAGCAACCTTCTTCACGAAGGACTCAATATACATGCCATATTAATCAATTTTTATAATCCCGGCTATGACTTAAAGGCCTGTTCGAATTCAGTCAATCGATACGACCAACGAAGGGTATCAACGGAGTCATGCACTTGCTTTAAGCCAAATTATGTGAGCAGGGCTAAATGGAATTGCCTGTATGTACCGACACCAACTGCCAAACAGGCTATCACGCATATCATCCTTCATCACTCCGGCGGTCCTGCTTTATCTGCTAGTTGGGAAGCAACCGTATTGAGTCTATGGAACACCAGTACCATCACTTATGGATATACAGACATCGCCTATAATTGGTTGATAGCCCCTGATGGTACTATCTACGAAGGAAGAGTATATAACGGCATAGAGTCACCGGGCGATCACTTTTGCAACGCAGATGCTCAGACAATCGGCATATGCTTGTTAGGCAGTTATGATGATCAACAAATAACCTTAAAAGCAAAAAGCGCTCTCATCCAATTGTTGACCTGGAAATCATGTCTTTGGGAGCTCAATCCGGAGGAAATCACCTACCTGGCATCACTTGGATCTCTCCAACGCACCATCGAGGGACATCGGCTAGGGTGCCAGACAGCTTGCCCTGGCGACAGTCTACAGTCACTGATACCGCATTTGCGATCAGCTGTGAATACAGAGTTGAAACGCACTTGTTTTTCGACCCCCATCTATGATCAAAAGGCTACTTTGCAAATGACTTGCTACCCTAATCCATCCACCCATCAGCTATATTTAAATGGATATGTTCCGCAAAACCAGCTGAGCTACTACCAGATTTTGTCCATGGATGGCAGAATATTAAAAAGTAAAACCCTTACTGTGTCCGGGTCATTTAACGAAAAAGTGAAAGGTTGGGATCAATTTAAACCCGGGGTATACTGCGTACTCTTGACTGAGTCTAACCATACCATTCGCCAAAAAGTCATTAAGTTGTAAATTGAAAACTAATATCATCGAGATCAAATAGGCTAAAACCTCCTGACTTAAATAATTTATGAAAGGGATCATTTTGGGCATTATAGCATTCAGCATTTCGACGCAATGCATTAGTCAACAAAGCTTTGTAGAATATTTTGAGCTCAAAAATATGCTACCCAACTCACTAAAAATAGCAGATCTTACCAACCTGGACCCCCAGACCAATATACCAAGGAATGCCCAAAAACAAACTGGGGTATTGTTTGCGCCACAAAAGATTAAGTTGGATCATGTTGAACCCTTTTTGAGTTTTTCGGCAGCCTGGTCAGAACAAAATGAAGATCAAAATCAATCTGCTCTCTTAGTCAGATTTTCGGCCAATGGCCTCGACTGGGATCCGTGGCTGCCTTTACATATAGAGAACCACTACGAAGGTGGTCGATTTACTGCGGTATCTACCTTAATGACCCTGGACAAATCCATATCTTACTATCAACTGAGGTGCATCAGTAATCTCAAATCAGATAGCACCAGTATTCAAGCTATTCGATTAAATTTTTTCAATCCTGGTTCTGTCAAAAAAAATAACACCTCACCGGTTTTATCATCAGGCTTACGCGAAAAATCGTCTTGTGCTTGCATGAAGCCAAAATATGTCAGCAGATCTGGCTGGAACTGTCCTCAAGGGGCCTGGCCCGTTGCGACTACTTCACCTGTGACACACCTTATAGTACACCATTCCGCAGGTCAAAATAATTCACCAGACTGGGCTGCTACTGTGCTCAGTATTTGGAATTTCCATGTAGCATCCAATGGATATTCAGACATAGGGTATAATTGGTTGATTGCTCCCGACGGTACTTTATTTGAAGGAAGATATTCTGACGGAGCAGATGCCCTTGGAGCTCATTTTTGCAGTAAAAACAGCAATACTATGGGAGTCTGCATGTTAGGCCTCTATACTGATCAAACTGCCAGCCCAGAGGCATTGAGCACTTTAACTCAATTATTAGCATGGAAATCCTGCGAATTAAACATCGAACCCAGAGAAAGAGCTCCACATTCATCCAGCGGCCTCGATTTATTGCGCATCTCCGGGCATCGGGATGGCTGCTCCACCGAATGTCCGGGAGAAAAACTATACCAGGACTTGCCAAAGCTTAGGACCACCGTATCCGATCTGATCACTTCTGCGTGTTTGGCCACAGATATAACACTTCACCAGGACCGCTTACAGATATTATTGTCACCCAATCCCACAACGGGCTGGTCAGAGTTGACCCTCAATCCTTTACCATCCTTCACCTTGAACTACAAAATATTTAACAGTCAAGGTCAACTCATCTTTAAGTCTGACAACATCCTAACACGTAGCCCGGATCCATCCTACCTGCTAAATCTCTCCGGCTATCCAGGAGGGGTCTATCACCTTATAATCCAGGCAGGACCTGACATTATGCATCGGAAAATATTAAAATTATAGGCTTAAAAAATAAGAAGCAAAGATCATTTTGTTCAAAATGCCAAAATTCATATCTTTGCACCCGCTTCCACAAGCTATTGACCTATAGTGTAACGGTAGCACACCAGATTTTGATTCTGTTTGCCTAGGTTCGAATCCTAGTAGGTCAACTAAAAGAGCTCTCGTCAGAGGGCTTTTTTTGTTTGAGCTACTACGGTGAGAAGTTTATCCCGAGCGCAGCCTCGGGAAATCCTAGTAGGTCAACTCAAAGAGCTCTCGTCAGAGGGCTTTTTTTGTTTGAGCTACTACGGTGAGAAGTTTA
>OBID01000249.1_pt1 | contig 23550 bp, 16 predicted proteins | sample 1519781 | NCBI WGS metagenome assembly OBID01 (sample SAMEA3991478, study PRJEB22521) | metagenome | biome: anthropogenic terrestrial biome; feature: sewage plant; material: sludge | place: Sweden | collected 2012-09-26 | reverse complement strand
CATCAGGCAATACAACCGTACCTATATCACGTCCGTCCATAATAATATTATTTTCGGATGCAATTTTTTTCTGCAGATCAAATAAGAAATTTCTTACCTCAGGTATTGCTGAAACAGCCGAAGAACCCATTGATACTTCAGGAGTACGTATTTTATCAGATACATCTTCACCTGCAACAAATACCCTCTGCTGTCCGTTTATAAATTTAAGCTGCACATCAAGTCCGCTCAGCAATTTACAAACATTGGGAGCATCATCAGGTTTTATTTTATTGCTTATTGCATAGTACGCAACTGAGCGGTAAAGCGCTCCTGTATCTACATAAACATATCCGAGATTTTTTGCAACTGCTTTTGCTATTGAACTTTTTCCGGCACCGGCAGGACCATCAATTGCAACATTTATTGTTCTCATATTGATTACCTCTTTTGTTTTTTAAATATTTGTACCGGCTGCATATCCTGTTGAAAATGCTATCTGCAGATTAAATCCTCCTGTATACCCGTCTGCATCAAGTACTTCTCCTGCAAAATACAGACCTGAGACAAGTTTTGACTGCATCGTTTTAGGATCTATCTCCTTAACCTGAACCCCACCACTTGTAACAATAGCCTCTGCAACAGGGCGAAAATCACTGATTGTCAACGGAAAATGCTTTAAAAGCTTTACAAGATCAGTTCTCTGTTTTTTAGTTATCTGATTTACCTTTGTTTCCGGAGCAATAGATGAAAGTTCTGTTACAACCGGTATCATCTGTAACGGAAGCAGTTTATTAAGTGAATTTGCAAACTGTTCATTACTCTTTTCTCTGAAATCTCTCTGTATCCTTATATCAAGTTTTTCATCAGGTAATCCTGGCTTCAGATCTATTTCCATTCTGTATCGCCCGCTTTCCATTCTTCTTATTCTTGAACTTGCTGTAAGAACAAGCGGACCGGTAACTCCAAAACATGTAAACATAAGCTCACCAAGTTCACTGAATACCGGTTTATTTTTATCAAATAAAGTAAGTGTAACATTTCTTAATGAAAGACCGGTAAGTTGCCTGCAATATATCTCTGAAATCTCAAGAGGCACCAATGACGGAACTATATCTGTAACTGTGTGTCCCGCATATTCAGCAAATCCGTATCCGTCTCCTGTTGAACCTGTAACGGGATATGATGCCCCTCCGGTTGCAACAAGGACCGACTCAGACTCATAATTTCCTTTGTTTGTAATTACACCTCTGCACACTGAATTATCTATAATCAGTTTTACTGCCTTTTCTTTTAAGAGCTTTATTTTATATTTCTGAATCTGTTTTTCCAGAGCATCAACAACATCAGGAGCAGAATCTGATACAGGAAAAACTCTGTTGCCACGCTCAACCTTTAAAGGTACTCCTGCATCTACAAAAAACTCCATAACAGCCTGTGGAGGGAATTTTGAAAAAGCACTATACAAAAATCTGGAGTTGACCGGTATATTTCTCATAAGTTCATCGATATCACACATATTGGTGACATTGCATCTTCCTTTTCCCGTAATACGAAGCTTTTTGCCTATCCTTCCGTTACCATCTATCAGTAAAACATTTCTTCCCCTTTTGGCTGCTGTAATTGCAGCTATTACACCCGCTGCACCTGCACCAATAATTATAGCATCATATTTCAAAGCATCATCTTCCTTTTATTTATCAGACTTTTCATAAACGTCAAACTCATCCCACAGACGTTCGAGAGTCTCAAAATTCCTGTTTATTTCTTCTTCCTTTTTAAGGCTTACAGCAACTATCAGTGCATTAATAAGACTAAGCGGAGCAACAAGTGAATCAACAAAAGAAACCATATCACTTCCTGCAAGCAGTACATGGCTTGCATGCTCAGCGATAGGTGACAGCATACTGTCGGTTATTGCTATTACAGATGCATGTGAATCAAATGCATAATTCATTGCTAAAGTGGTCTGCTTGGAATACCGGGGAAAACTTATACCGATAACAAGATCTTTTTCATCTATACGGAAAAGCTGCTGAAGAAGATCACTTGTTCCAAGATTATTAAGGAGTTTTACATCTTCAAATATTATGCTGAAATAATATTTTAAAAATTCTGCAAGTGCTGCAGCACTCCTTGAAGCCACAATATATATCTTTCTTGCTGAAATAATAGCATCTACAGCACCTGCAAATGCCTCACGGTTCCCATTTTCTATAGTTGCCCGGATACGTTCAATGTCAAGACTCAGAACTTTATCATACACATCATTATTTCCCATCTGCCTGTTTGCCACTTCTATTCGCTCAACAGATGTAAGACGCATTTTCATCATTTCACGCAGATTATCCTGAAAATCAGGATAGCCATCAAAGCCAAATTCTGTTGCAAATCTTACAACAGTAGATTCACTTACTCCGACCGTCTGACCAAGCGCAGATGCTGTCATAAATGAAGCCTGCTGATAATTTGCAAGCAGATAATCAGCAATTCGTTTCTGTCCCTTTGACATTTTATTGTATCTGCTGTTAAGTATATTAAAAAAATCATTTTTCATTATGTTTGCACGTCCGTTCCGTGTATAATATTCATCGTTTCCAGAGACTATTTTCTAAATTCCTGTTTTTATTTTTCTGTTTCTGGGTTGACACCTTATCAATAATATATCTTCCCGCTGCCATGACGATTACATCGCCCTCTTTTGAATCAGCAGGCAGCATCTGACGTCTGACATTAAATCTTTTCTTATTATTCTCAATAACAGCGAAATCATCTTCTATTCTGTCAATTATAAGCACTGAGATCACCTTTCTTTTGTTATGGCATTGTAATTTTCGCCATCAGATTCAATTACTATTGTACCCTGCTGATCAGTTCTGAAAATTTTATCTGTGAATAAAGCCAGCCTTTCCACTGTGCCTGTTCCAGGATGATTGTACCTGTTACCTACACCACAACTTATTACAGCATATTCAGGAGTTACTATATCAAGAAATTTCTGACCTGAAGATGAGTTGCTTCCGTGATGCCCGGCTTTTAGAATATCTGAATCAGGTATGATACCTGCATCTATCATATCCTGTTCACTCTTTTTTTCAGCATCACCCATGAAAAGGAATGAGTTATTACCATGAGTAAGACTTACAACAACAGAATAATCATTAAGATCTTCATAATTATCAGAACAAGGACCTAAAACTTTCATAACAGCATCACCTATTGTGTATTCATCGCCTGGTGTGGCGGCTGTAAGTGAAAGTCCGTTATCACGTACTGATTCCAGAAATCTTGTATATGTTACAGTTGAAGGTGTTTTATCAGATGAAATATAGGGAATAATAACATTTTCAGTTTTAAACTGTGACATTACATATGGAAGTCCTCCGATATGATCCGAATGCGGATGTGTGGCAATTATGTAGTCAAGCGTTGTTATTCCCTGCTGTTTAATGTATGAAGCTACTGATTCTGCGTATTCATTTTCTCCTGCGTCAATAAGAACATTTTCTCCTTTGGACATTATCAATATTGAATCGCCTTGTCCCACATCAATATAATGAACAGTAAGATCTGCATCAGAAACAGCCGAATTCATCAAATGAAGTGATGTCATCATTTCTTCGTATGATAACAGTCCCGTCATATCAGCCAATGCAGAAAGAACAATTATTGCTACTGAAACAACTGCAGCAGCAATACTGGTCTTCTGCTTTAATGTTTTCTTTTTGGTTTTCCTTTTTGTCCTCGCCATACTTCTGAGTTACCCCTTTTCTGGTTACCGCCGTTCTTCTGAGTTTTATTATTTTCGTAATCAGGTCTGTATGTGTGTCTGACTGGCTGTGCAGATACAAGACATTTAGGAGAATCTCCTATAAGATCTTTCCTTCCGGCCATTTTCAGAGCTTCAATAACGATTTCTTTGTTCTGAGGTCTGAAATACTGAAGAAGTGCCCTTTGCATTGATTTTTCTTTAGGAGTTTTAGGAACATATACCTTTTCCATTGTGTAAGGATCAAGTTCTGTATAAAACATACATGTAGAAATTGTACCAGGAGTCGGATAAAAATCCTGAACCTGTTCAGGTCTTATATTATTTTCTTTAAGGAATAATGCCAGTTCAACTGCTTCTTTTAACGTACTGCCAGGATGTGATGACATAAGGTAAGGAATAAGATACTGTTCCTTATTCATTCCCTTTGTAAGTGAATAAAACTTCTTCTGAAATTCTTTATATGCTTCAATATGAGGCTTGCCCATCTTATCAAGAACAACAGCCGAACAATGCTCCGGCGCAACTTTAAGCTGTCCGCTGATATGATATTTTACAAGTTCTCTCACAAAATCATCATTACTGTCCTTAACAAGATAATCATATCTTATGCCTGAACGAATAAATACTTTTTTTACACCCTTTACTTCTCTGAGTTTTCTGAGCATATCAAAATATTCGGTATGGTCAACCTCCAGAGCAGGACAAGGCTCAGGCGCAAGACATTTCTTTCCTTTACATAATCCATGCTCCATCTGTTTATGGCAGCTCGGATTTCTGAAATTTGCAGTAGGACCTCCTACATCATGAATATATCCTTTGAAATTCGGCATATGAGTCAGAAGTTCTGCTTCCCTCAATACTGATTCTTCACTTCTTTTTGAAATTTTTCTTCCCTGATGAAGTGCTATAGAACAGAAATTACAGTTTCCGAAGCATCCTCTGTTGTGCGTTATCGAAAATTCAACTTCCTCTATTCCCGGAACGCCGCCATCTTTAATGTAAATCGGATGATACGCTCTTGCATACGGAAGGCTGTATACAAAATCCATTTCTTCTTTAGTAAGACTAAATGGAGGAGGAGTCTGAACAAGCATTTTATCTCCATGTCTTTGTATTACGGTTTTCCCATAAACCTCATCCTGTTGATCATACTGCTGCCTACATGCCTTTGCGTATGCTTTTTTATTTTCACATACCTGTGAATAACTCGGACATTCCGCTGCACCCAGAGGTGTGTTTATTGGGTCTGTGAGATAACATGTACCCCGTATATCAGTAAGTTCGTTTATTTTTTTTTCGGCTTTAAGAGAGTCAGCAATTTCAATGATCTGGTTTTCAGACATTCCGTACATGAGAAGATCAGCTCCGCTGTCAACAAGGATTGATGGTCTGACAGCATCGTCCCAGTAGTCATAATGTGCAAACCTTCTTAATGAAGCTTCAAGACCTCCTATTGCAATAGGAATATCATTGTATATTTTGCGAAGCATTTTACAGTATACAATTACTGCTCTGTCCGGACGTTTTCCAGCCTTTCCTCCAGCTGTATATGCATCGTCTGAACGTTTTCTTTTTGCAGCTGTATAATGTGCCACCATAGAGTCAATATTGCCTGATGTTACAAGGAAGCAATATTTAGGAGTGCCTAATTTTTTAAAGTCCCTGTCACACCGCCAGTCAGGCTGAGAAATAATTCCGACTGTATATCCATGTGCTTCAAGAACACGTGATATTATTGATATTCCAAAGCTCGGATGATCTACATATGCATCTCCTGTAATCAGTATAAAATCCAGCTGTTCAATTCCACGTTCATTCATATCTTCTTTGCTTATAGGCATAAATTTATTCAAAACATCATCTCCATATATTGCTCTATTCTTCTTCATCTTCAAATCTTCTCATTCTTCTCTCAGTCCACTGAGATTTAGTCATAAGTATTTTTCTTGGTTTTGAACCTTCTGAAGGTCCTATTATTCCTACCTGTTCAAGCTCATCCATAATTCTGGCAGCACGGGCATAACCCAGTTTGAGCTTTCTCTGCAATGATGACGTAGATGCCTGTCCCATCTCAACAACAATATCTATTGCCTTTTCAATAAGTTCATCATCACCGTCGGACATGTTTTCAATTTTTCCTGAAGCTTTATCACCTTTGATAACAGGAATATTCTTTTCAATCTCATCAAGTATTTCATCACTGTAATCTACTGCGGTGTTTGTTTTAATAAAGTTAATTACTGATTCTATTTCTTTTGTTGAACAGAAACATCCCTGTACTCGTACAGGCTTCGGTATCCCGGAAGGAAAATACAGCATATCTCCCTGTCCAAGCAGTTTATCGGCACCACCTGTATCAAGAATTGTTCTGGAGTCAGTCTGTGACATAACAGACAGTGCAATACGGCTTGGGATATTTGCCTTGATAAGACCTGTAATAATATCAACTGTCGGTCTCTGTGTTGCTATAATGAGATGCATTCCGGCCGCTCTCGCCATCTGTGCAAGTCTGCATATCGCATCTTCTACTTCATTTGAAGCAGCCATCATAAGATCTGCAAGCTCATCTATCGCAATAATTATCTGTGGAAGCGGATCCATATCCCTGCTTTCTGCTGCAAGCTCGTTATATCCTGAAAGATCTCTTACATTACTGTCCGCAAAAAGTTTATATCTTCTTAGCATTTCCTGGACTGCCCAGTTCAATGCACCAGCAGCTTTTCTAGGATCTGTTACAACTGGAATAAGAAGATGAGGAATACCGTCATATACTTTAAATTCAACAATTTTAGGATCTATGAGTACAAGACGGACCTGCTCCGGAGTTGCCTTATAAAGGATACTCATAATTATTGAGTTAGTACATACAGATTTTCCTGAACCGGTTGAACCTGCAATAATTACATGAGGCATTTTTGCTATGTCTCCGATTATTACTTTACCGGCTATATCTTTTCCGACTGCAAATGATAATTTACTTTTTGAATTGATAAATTCGTTGCTCTCAAGCATTTCCCTTAAGGAAACAGTATCTTTTTTAATATTCGGAACCTCAATTCCGACTGCAGCTTTTCCGGGTATAGGTGCTTCTATACGAACACCTGCTGATGCAAGGTTTAATGCAATATCATCTGCAAGTCCGGTAATTCTTGAAATCTTAACTCCCGGAGATGGCTGAAGTTCATATCTTGTTACAGTAGGTCCGCGATGAATATCAACAAGAGATGTTTTTACACCGAAATTATCAAGGGTCTGAACAAGTTTTACTGCCGTATCCTGCATTTCTATCTCTGAGTTAACACTTTTACTTGTGTTAGTACCAGGTCTCAGAAAGTCAATAGGTGGAAACTTATATAATTTATCTGTAGGAATATTTACATAATCAGTTTTTTTATCAAGACTGATAACATGATTCTGTGTCTGCTCAGACATATTATCCTCATCCTGACCCAGTGTATCTGACTTATTATTGTTCTTAAGCTCCTTTATTTTTTCTGAATTAAGAATCGGTATGTCAATTGTATTTGTTGTAGTTGATTCCAGAGAAAGCTCCGCTGATTTTTCATCAAGCATTTTTACAAGATCTTCAGAAATATTTCCATGATGTGCATGTTTTTTCGGAAGAACCTTTTTAATATCATCAAGATGTATCTCTTTAATCACAGGCTCTTTTTCACTTTTATGAAGTTTGATTTCTTTTATCAGAGGATCAGAATCCTTTTGTACCAGTTTTTTATCTGAATCTTCATCAGAATTATCAATCTCATATTTTGATGTGGCTTTTACCTCAGAAAAATACCTTCGGGAAGCCATTTCCTCTTTTGAAGCATCTATTGATTCTTTCATTTTTAAAAACGGTCTTTTTATAAGATCAAGAAGCTGGAGAAGAGTAAAATCAGTAAGAAGCATTACGAGAACAAACAACATCAGCATTACTATTATTTTTGCACCGATCTCACCGAAAACTGCAACAAGAGGTACACCGATCACTGCACTCAGAACACCTCCGCTTTTTAATTCTATACCTGTTTTATAAAGATTTGAAAGCTTGGCATTCAGGGAATCCCCTGATATTGTGCCTACAAACATAATCTGAATAACTGAGCTGATCAGAAGTGTAAGAAGTGCTCCCTGAAAGAAACGCGACATTATAGTTTCACGGCGTTTATCCTTAGCTATCATATACGATGCATAAATCAGTATAGGTGATACAAGGAACACTGATATTCCGAAAGCACCCCTGATAAGATTATGAAGAGCATACCACCCTGCACTTCCGTTTATTAAAGTCAGCAATAATATAAAAATTCCGATTGAAAATAAAATTATTGACCAGAAATGATTATCATACGAATCAACTTTAGGTTCTTCCTTTTTCTCTTCTTTTTCTTCTTTAGTTTCTTCCTCAGGTTTTGCTTTGCTCTTCGGTTTTCTTTTTTTCTCAGGCATTTATACTCCTTCCCGGATAATGAGTGTACATCACCCAACATTTATTTATGTATAAAACATACACTGATAATTATAACACGATATGTCTGAGCAAAGCAACTTATTTTCAATAAAATATTTTTTTCAGATATCTGTAAATTCTATTAATGTTTATAATTTCTGTTATACATAATGTAATATGAAACGCATACAGTAATAAACGGAATCAGACTTGCTGTAAACAATACAATCATAGCAGATATACTTATCTGACTTGCTTCTGAAACATTACACATAAATGCCGTTATAATCAGAAAATACTCGTTTGTAAGCTTATACAGAGTAAGGAAATTTGGGATTATTTCCAAATATGAAAAAAGCAGAATTATCCACATAAAGAGCGACGGCAGTGAGGAAGAGAATCCAATCAGGAATACTTTTCTCCATGAATATTTGTATATATTTGATTTTGCTGCTTTAACATCTCTTTTTGCTGATGAACATGCAAAATTAATATTAAGACCTAAAAGAATAAACAACGCACATAAAGAAATAATAATTGTAAATAATAGATTATATAAAAATGCAACACACAAAAAAACAAATAAAAGTGAAATAAGCTGTGCAATTATTGTATTTCCTGTACTTCTGAACATATCCTTAACCATAATAAGCCTCCGCAAAAAAATAATCTCATTATAATATCTGATACATATAAGCAATCTGATAACAGATAATATTAATGGTCGGGTACAAATGATTTTGTATTCTACATTAATAACATATAAAAAGGGTGTGAGTATGCATGAATGTATCTTTATTTAATGATAATGATATGAATCGTATGAAAATATATCAGCCTCGCATTAATCCGCCTGTATTTTCTTTTAATCCATCTTTAAATATGGTTTCCGATGGTGATGAAAGTGAAGTAAAAATATGGTGTGGCAGCAAAAATAATATATCTGAAATTTGAAAGCAAAAACTGCGGGCGATAAATTCGCCCGCTTGTCATTAATTATAACATATAAATTTATATACAATCAATATATTTTAATCTTTATCCATAAAAAAAGCACTCTGATAAAAATACAGAGTGCTTTTATATGACAGGGAGAGCAAACGCTGCTGCAATCAGTTTATATTATTTATAACTGATTACATGATAATTGATACCTGATAAAATATCATCCCCATAATGTATGAAGTCAAAGATTGACTAATTAATTTGTCTGTGGTCCAAGTTTAATATCATCTTTACAAATATACTGCTTAAGATGTGCAACATCCGCAAGATTTATTTTTCCATCGCCTGTAACATCTGCAACAACTTTCTGTTCCTCAGTAAATGAATAGTCATTAAGCATATAGAGACTGAGATATGTAAGGTCAGTTGATTCTATTTTTCCATTTGAATCAATATCTCCGTATACTATCTTAACAGGAGGAACTGTTGGTTCTTTACTGTAATCATTAAGAATCTCTGACATAAGATATACAAATGGTGAATTCCAGTAAATTGTTATTTCATTTGTTGAATAGCTTTCAGCATTGTCAATAAAGCATTTTGAAGGTGCTGCGTCTTCAAGAAGTGCCTTTGCTGCACTGTCTTCAAGATTGGAGTTTACACCGCCAACCAGCATTCCTGCTACAGGCAGTTTTGTATTCATTGAAGGTCTGTGATGCGGATGCTCAGGTGCTACTGTTCCGAAGCCTGTTACAAAGCTTGTTCCGCATGCATTTTTACCCATGAGGTAATGGAACTGTTCATTCGCAATATCTGCATAATTCTTAGTATTGTCAAGCTCATCTGCAAAATACAACAATGCTCCGCTATTTGCAATTGTCATGTTACTTCCCCAGTTATACTGTGAAATTGCAGTACCATATGCTGATTCTTTAGCAGTAGCAACCATGTCATCTGCTTCTTCCAATACAACAGCCTTTATGTTATCATACAGATCCTGTTTTGTCATTAAAGCATTTTTTTGGCTATAGAGCTTTGAAGCGTCCATTGTAAGATATGCTATACTACCATAGTCACCTACTGTAGACCAGTCCATACCTGTCTGTATATATTTAGATGCCATTTTTTCAAATTCATCAGCATATTTCTTATCACCAGTTGCTCTGTACATCTGAGCTGCTGCCCAGTATCTTTCATCCCTGTCAGATTTGTCACCGTATTCACCGGTTACTATTCCCTTAGGATTTTCAAAAATGAAATCAGGATTTTTCTCGAGGAAATCCCACGCTGACTTAGCAGCATCGAGACATTTATCTGCAAATTCCTTATCTATATCAAGATACCATTCATATGCCATAGCCATTGATGCACAGAAATCTGCTGTGGATGTTGTTGAAACAGGTGTTACTATCAGTTCAGCAACTTCCTTGTCAGGCATTACGTATGCCGGGAATTCTGCACATGATACCTTATGATATACTCCACCTGTTGTCTTGTCCTGCATTTTGAGCATCCATTCAAGCTCATATCTTGCTTCGTCAAGAATATCAGGAATCTTGTTTCCGCTCTCAGGAATTCCTGTTGCATCGCCATATAATGAAGGCGCTTTCTCATAAGCAAGAAGAAGATCAGCTATTGTCTTTGCAGCAGGAACTATATAACGTCCGTAGTCACCTGCATCATGCCAGCCACCTGATACATCAATCTTATCTTTTGTACCATATATAGTAGCCTCTGTTGTATGACATGCATCATGTCCTGCATTATCATCAACCACTTCACATCCGCATCTCTGAAGATAAAGCATACGCACACTTTCGTCAAGAAGTTTCTGGTAAGCATTATCGTTTATTGCGAATGGATATGATTTATTTAAAATATGTTCGCCCTTTATTCCATCTGCTACTATGTAGTAATTGCCCGGAGTCACAACTGAAGAAAAATCTCCGTACCAGTCAGTTTCGTCGCCTTCATTATTAATTGTTTTTCCAGTAATATTCCCTGTGTAAACTGTTTTATCAGTATCAGCATCAACAACACTGAATTTTTCGCCTACTTCTTCACCACGGAACACTGCTATTTTCTTTGAGTCTGGAAGATATCCTACCTGATTTGTAAGAATTGCAGGCTCATCCTTGATAAATCCTGTATAATCCACATCACTGTCATCCACAAGTTCAAGAGAAATATTATCAAGATAAATTGTATGAGGATCTAATTCTTCCTTCTGATTACCACAGTTAAAGCACAGCTTTGAAAACATATCTGTATCATATTCCATTGTAAATGTAACATCAACAGGCTGTGGTTCACTTGTAAGATTAAGTGCTTTCCATATATATGACTGATATGTACCGCCGTTCTGCTGTATCATTGCTTCAACCATTCTGTCTGTATCACATGAAATATCAAATCTCAGACGATATACACCGTTTTTATAAAGAGGTATTATATCATAGAATAACTGAACACCGTAATTTAATTTTCCAAGTGCAGTTACATCAAATGCAAGTTGTCCGTCTTTATAATTAACTTCTCCTTCTCCGCCGCTTGCAAAGTATGTTCCCCATCTGCTTACACCCTTATCAAATGTTCCATCCTTAATAAGTGATGCATTTGCCGCTGCTTCTTCAGCTGATACTACATTATTGTTAATAAACAAATCTCCGGAAATACCACTGCAAGGAAATACCGAAGCCAGCATAGCAGCTGACAGACATATTGATGCTACTTTAATACAAAATTTATTCATTACTTTCAAACCTTTCCATTTATTAAATGAATTTACACGATTGCGCTACAATGGCTATTGTCAACATTTTTATTATATAATATTGACTTTTTAAACTCAATAACTTATAATGCAATAAGGGTAACATTTTGTGCAAAAGGAACAAATATATTGTTAAAAGGAAAATAAATTATGATTATTAATAATGTAGGATTCAATCATTGCCATGATGCAGATTTTTATATAAACAGGCCAGACGGTTCAGGCGATTATCTTTTTCTTGCCATAAAGAGCAAATCTATTTTCAATATAAATGGTACAAGCATTACTTTTCCTGAAAACACTATATTTATTTATAACAAAGGGACACCTCAGTATTATCGTGCCTTCAACGGCTCATCATTTTCAAATGACTGGATTCATTTTTTATTTGAAAACAATGAACTGGAGCAATTTAAAAAACTTAATATTCCGTTCGACACACCGATATATAACTGCGATATAAATCACATATCGTTTTTTATTAAAAGCATATCCTCAGAAAATTTCTCCTGTAATACATATAAAGATAAAACAATAAAAAACTATATACAAATTATGTTTTATAAAATCAGTGAATCACTTTGTCTGAATAGTATGCAAAATATCAATTCAAATTATGAAATGCTTTTAACCATACGCAACAAAATATACAGCAAACCATATGAACCACGTAATATTGAAAGTTCAGCCCATGAAGTACGTATGAGTCCGTCAAATTTTCAGCATCTGTATAAAAAAGCTTTTGGAATATCATTTATAAATGACATTATACAAAGCCGTATTGAATATGCAAAATTGCATCTTACACAGACAAATATAACTGTAAAAAGTATTTCCGAGCTTTGCGGATACAATAACATAACACATTTTTTCAGACAATTTAAAGAGGTCACAGGCATGACACCTATAGAGTACAGAAAAAATAACAAAGAGATTCTTTAAGAATCTCTTTGTTATTTTTTATCTTATTATGAGTGATCCTACCTGATATACGATGAAACTTGTAATCCACGCAATTCCTAACTGCATTGCTACTGAAACTGCTGTCCATTTCCATGACTTCGTCTCATTTTTTATTGTGGCTATTGTTGCAATACATGGTATATATAATAAAACGAATATCATTAACGAAAGTGCATTGATTGACGAGAATCCTTCCGTTTTCAGAAGTTCGCCAAATATCTGCTGTCCATCCGGTGAATTTATATTTGACACACCATACAGTACACTGCATCCTGAAACTACAAGTTCCTTTGCTGCTATTCCTGATATAAGTGAAACAGCAATACGCCAGTATCCAAGTCCTATAGGGGCAAGCAGAGGAACAATGAATTTTCCTAAAGATGAGGCAAAACTCTCTGATATGTTATCTGTCAGACCTGAAGGACCGAAATTCATTATAAACCATATAATTATTGAGGCAATAAAAATTGTAGTTCCTGCTTTGCTTAAATAATCCTTTACCTTTTCCCAAACGTAAATAAGTATGCTCCCTGCATTCGGAGCTTTATATTCAGGAAGTTCAATCAGAAGACTGTTCTGTGATTTCTTTTTATCAAGTTTTCCCATAACCACTGCTATAAGTATAGCCATAAATATGCTCACTACATACATCAGAAATGCAACGTACATTGCATATTGGTTAAAGAATATCTGTGAGAAAAGAACATATACAGGTAATCTTGCACTGCATGACATAAATGGCGTAACCAGTATTGTTTTAATTCTGTCTTTCGGATTTTCCAGTGCTCTTGATGCCATTACAGCAGGAACGCTGCATCCGAAACCAAGAAGCATTGGTATAAATGCACGGCCTGAAAGGCCCATTTTAGACATTATTCCATCCATGATATATGCCACTCTTGACATATACCCGCTGTCCTCAAGAAATACAAGTGCCAGAAACAGAATAAATATGTTAGGTAAAAATGTAAGTATACCACCTACACCCGCTATAATTCCGTCCATGATAAGAGATGTAAGCGTTTCTCCGACATTTGCACTGACAAGAAGGTCTGATACTGCATTACTCAAAGCATCTATTCCCATATTAAATACATTGACCAAGATATTACCTACAGAAAATGTCAGAAAAAATACAAGTGCCATTATTGCAAGAAATATCGGAAGTCCGAATATGTTATGTGTGAGTATTGCGTCAAGCTTTTCAGTTCCTGCTGCTTTAGTGTTCTTGTTTACAAGTGTTTCATCAATAATCTCTTCAATAAAATCATATTTTTCATTTACCACTTGTTTCTCATAAGTCTTTTTTCCTATAATTTTTTTAAGATCAACCTCACTATACCTGTTGACTATTTCTTCATCATTTTCGAGAATTTTAATAGCATTCCATCTTACATTACTGATACCCGGATATTTTTCTACAAGCCTGTCGGAAATCAGATCAATATTATCCTCTATCTCATCTGAATAAACAACGGTATAATCGTCATGATGATCATGTATGTGCTCAGAATTTTTATGATTAGGGTGGTGGTGTATTATTTTTTCATCCTTGATATTATCAGAATGATGTGCCACCGCATGCATAAGAACGTCAAGACCCTTTTTTTTTCTTGCACAAACAGGTATTACAGGAATTCCAAGCATTTCAGGCAATCTGTGAAGATCTATCTCCATTCCTCTTTCTTCTACTATGTCCATCATATTCAATGCAAGAACTACAGGCTTTCCAAGTTCAATAAGCTGCAATGTAAGAAAAAGATTACGTTCAAGACACGATGCATCAGCAACATCAACTATAACATCCACTTCATCATCCAGTATATACTGTCTGGAGAGTCTTTCTTCCATAGTATATGACGTAAGGCTGTATATTCCAGGCAGGTCTACAAGCTTAAAATCTATATCATGGTACTTAAGAGCACCTTCTTTTTTTTCTACTGTTACACCCGGCCAGTTTGCGACCTTCAGCTTTGCTCCTGTGTATGCATTAAAAAGAGTCGTTTTGCCGCAGTTCGGATTTCCGATAAACCCTACCACTATTTCTTTCATATATTATCACTCCTTTCTATGCATATTCCTTTTGCAATATCTTTTCCAATTGCAAACCTTGTTCCTCTTACCTTTATTATTATTGCGCCATTTCGTTTTTTGTTCAGTATTTCAAACGAAGTTCCTGCTGTAAGCCCGAGTGTTTCCAGTCTTCGTTCAAGATTAGTATTTAATTTTATATCACTGACAATATTCTTTGTTCCGGATTTGCAGCTGAATGCGTCCATATCCCTCATCACACTTTCCAAATGTTTTATTATTCGCCATAGTTAGCTTTAGCTAACGTATAGATTATAACATTAAAATTGCATTTTGTCAATACAAAAACCTGCATACTGAATTTCTCAGTGTACAGGTTTTTAAAAATATTGATAGAATAATTGTATACTTTTTTTAATTTGTTTTATTTTCATACACATTTTTCTGTTCTGATCGATATTATATTAGTATTGCAAAAATACTCTATGAATTATATACCATATTGCTGTATTATTATATACTTATTTAATAAAAGGATGTGTCATATATGAACAAGGATCTGACTACAGGGGCCCCAGGTAAAGTTCTGATTGAATTTACTATACCACTGTTTATAAGTGTTATTTTTCAGCAGATGTATAACATTGCTGACAGCGTTATCGCAGGAAAATTTGCAGGAGAGGATGCTCTTGCGGCAGTAGGTGCAAGCTATCCTGTTACAATGATTTTTATGGCAATAGCAATTGGCTGTCAGATTGGCTGCTCAGTTGTAATAAGCAAGCATTTCGGCAGCAAAAATATGAGTAAAACAAAAACCTGCATATTCACTGTGCTGATTGCAGGTTTTGTTCTGTCTGTTGTTCTTACACTGCTTGGTATTGTTTTCAGTCAACAGCTTATGGGACTTGTAAATACGCCGGATAATATTTTAAGCGACGGAAATCTGTATCTTAAAATCTATAATGCTGGTTTTGTTTTTCTTCTTATTTACAACGTCGTAACAGGTATTTTCAATAGTCTGGGTGACAGCAAAACACCACTTTTGCTTCTTATAGGTTCATCTCTTGGTAATATAGGACTTGATGCATTGTTTGTAATAAAATTCGGAATGGGTGTTAAAGGAGTTGCATGGGCAACATTTATAGCTCAGGGTATTGCATGCATTATGGCATTTATCTTACTTATAAAACGAGTAAAAAATCTCGGTGATGACAATGATGATGTAAAACTGTTCAGCATATCAGCATTAAAAGAAATACTTACTATTGCAATACCAAGTATACTTCAGCAGAGCTTTGTTTCAATAGGAAATCTGTTTATACAGCGTATGGTAAATGAATTCGGATCATCAGTTATTGCTGGATATTCTGCAGCAATAAAGCTCAATACCTTCGCAATAACATGCTTTTCTACTTTAGATAACGGAATTTCAAGTTTTACTGCTCAGAATATCGGTGCCGGAAAAAATGGCAGGATAAAGCACGGGTTTCGTTCAGGAATAATATTCTCACTGTCAGTTGCAGCAGTATTCTTTTTACTTTATTTTATTTTCGGAAAAAATCTACTCATGCTGTTTATGAATGATGAAAGCTCTGAACTGACACTGAAAACAGGTATTGTCTTTCTGAAAATTGTATCTCCTTTTTACTTTACAGTATGCGTCAAGCTTATATGTGACGGTGTACTCAGAGGAAGCGGAAGTGTATTCTATTTTATGGTTACAACATTTACAGATCTGCTGCTTCGTGTTGTCCTTGCTTTCATATTCTCACACTTTGCTGCACAGACAGGAATATGGCTGGCATGGCCTTTCAGCTGGGTAATTGCAACATTAATGTCAGTAATATTCTATAAAAAGAATGTATGGGTATCCAAGATAAATCAGCAGCCTATGGAATTAATGAATAACTTATTATAAATTAATGAGTCATTCATGTAAATAATAAAAAAATTACTTTACCATCAAATTATCTACATCAAGGACAATCAGCTTTAAATGTGTTTATATCCATGATTTACTGCAGCAATTTGTTCAGGCATCAGCCTTTTTTATTTTTTCAGCATATTTTTTATAAAACTTTATTATAGATAATATATGGCAAGTTATTTTTTTTGTTTTTTACTTTTTAACTAACTTTTTCAATTATTTGTTTAAAATAATTGACATTATATTTACGATATAGTATAATAAACATATATTATTAATTTTTAGGAGGTTAAAATGGATATTTGTATCACAAACCATAATTCAACATTTGCTTTGATGAATATCAGAAGCAAGTATCCTGAATGCAAATTTGAAAAAGGACAATTAATATTCAGCAGATATAATTTGTCACTATCTTTTAATATTCAGGATGTTTCACGTAGAAACGGCGCAACCACAGCACAAATATTGTTTGAAGCCAAGCATCCGGTTTTCGATATTCCTGCTCTTGAGCTGAGTGCAGGTGCAGGAAAAACCAGTGATGAAGCCATTAATGCGGCCATAGACAATTATTTAATGATTATTCTTGAATCAATGTTCAAAAGTCTTGACAATTCCTCAAAAAATACTATTACCTCTGAAACGGGCGGCAAAAAACATATTTTTTACATACCATCCGGATGTTTTACAGCCATTGCTGGTGAACAAAATCCTGACTCATCAGAATTGTATCATGTTGTGAAGAATATAATTCCGGAATATCTGGGTTCAAAAAAGACATATTGGATAAAATTATTTGCATCATGTTCGGGCGGAAAAGTATTCTGTGATGCAAGTGTAAACAACAGCTCATGTTTTCAATTAACATCATTACTTGAACAATATGCTGATGGCTGGATCAATAAACAGAAATATCACTCAGAAAAAGAATATTTACTTATCATACAGGATGATTCTACATATCAGCCATATCCGTTCACTTTTGATCAGGTAAGGGATTATACATTAAAAACAATAGAGCTTATAAAAAATACAGACAATATTAATAAAATAGTGGATAATGTTATAAATATATGCGGTGATAGTAATCTTGCAACAGATCTTTGCTTATTTATTCCTGAGATATACTGTTCTGCAGTCATGAGAATCAAAGAAACTGATGATATCACAATAAATACTGGAATACAGAGTTTTTCTCTTAAAAAAACACAGATTATAAGCTACGGATATATTGAAAGTATCATAAACAGCTATCTTGCTGACGTTCGTCCTTCAACAGATGAAAGTATGAAAATAATCAGATTCAGTGCAAAGCTTTCCGCTGTAAATCAGGCATTAAACAACGGTTCAGAAATTAATGATCTTATTCTTTCAGGATCAAGTTTCAATGTGAATGGTGATTATATTTTAAGATAGTTATAAATTTAAAAAATCACAGTCCGGATATAGGGACTGTGATTTTTTTCAGATTTTCGCAGAGATATCATTCGTTGCCAATCAGACCTGTTTTTATAATGACTTGAGTAAAGCTATATATTTTTATATTTCAAGGACATCTGACGGAGGAAGACATACATGATTCCTGCATACATAATATGTCGTCCTGTCATTAATAAGCTTGTATTCCTGATTTTCTGATGTGACAGACACATTTGCCAGAAACGGAAGTACCGATCTGACATCAGATATATCCGATTTATTTTTTATTACTGCCACAATATGCTCAGGAGGATCTTCACTTATTATTTTTGCAATAAGAAACATGCTGTTTCCTGACGGATAATCCTGCGCCTCCAGAGACATAAATTCAAATTGTTTTTCTATTAATTCCTTCAGTTGTTCATTCTGAGTAAGCTGATACAATCTTACCAGATTATATGCCATAACCGAATTTCCACTCGGAATTGCCCCGTCATAAGTTTCTTTAGGATTAATAAACAGCTCATTTTCACTGACCTTACTAAGATAAAATCCCCCATTTTTGCTGTCTGAAAAATGCTTTACTGTTTCCATGCAGAAATATAATGCTTTTTCAAGATAACTGCTGTCCATAGTTGAATTATATAATTCAATCATTGCAGCTGTATAGAAAGAATAATCATCAAGAAAGCCATGCGGCGAAATTTTTTTATCACTGAAGCTTGTATATATTTTCCCTTCACTTATCAGGTTATTTTCTATAAATCCCTGAGATTTTTTTGCTGCATCAAGATACTTTTCTTCTCTGGAAACTCTGTATAACATGGACAGAGCTGAGATCATAAGAGAATTCCATGAGACAAGTATTTTATCGTCAAGGTGAAGAGTTGACCGTTTTTTTCTATAGTCATAAAGCTTTTGTTTTTCCTCGCCCATATCTGTATCCGGACTATTGTTTTTTAAAAGATTTGGTATACTTACACCATCAAAGTTTCCGCCTGACGTAATATCAAAAGCTTCTGCAAATTTTTTTCCGCTCTCCTTACCTAAAACATCAGTTACTTCATCAGGTGTAAACGTATAGAATTTTCCCTCTACCCCTTCACTGTCAGCATCCTGTGCGGAGTAAAATCCACCATCTGGTGATACCATTTCACGCAGAACATATTCTGCTGTTTTTTGTGCTGTATCAAGATAAAATTTATTCTTTGTCTGACTGTATGCAGCAGAATATGCAATAATCAGAAGTGCATTATCATAGAGCATTTTTTCAAAATGTGGTGCAAGAAAATATCTGTCAGTAGAATATCTTGAAAAACCGTAGCCTATATGATCAAAAATTCCGCCTCTGCGCATTTGTACAAGTGTCTTTTCAGCCATTTCCATGCTCATGTCATCATTATTCCTGTTTGCGTATAACATTAAAAACAGAAGATTGTGAGGTGTAGGGAATTTTGGTGCACTGCCGAATCCACCGTATTTTCTGTCAAAACTTCTTTTAAAAAGTCTTACTGCCATTTCTGTAATATCATGACTGTCCGTATTTAATTTATCTGTATTATTTTTTTTCAGATGCTCAATAACCTGTTCTGAAGAATCCAGAATATCAGAACGGTTTCTGTTCCAGTGATCAGAAATAGATTCAAGCAGGTCTGAAAATCCGGGTGTATTAAATTGCGAATGTACCGGAAAATATGTTCCTGCAAAAAACGGTTTTTTGTCCCATGTCATGAAAATGCTCATAGGCCATCCTCCGCTTCCTGTAAACCCCTGACATACTGACATATAGACGCTGTCAATGTCCGGACGTTCCTCACGGTCAACCTTTATAGAGATAAAATTTTTATTTAAAATATCTGCTGTCTCTTTATTTTCAAAACTTTCGTGAGCCATAACATGACACCAGTGACATGTACTGTAACCAATGCTCAGGAAAATCGGTTTGTCCTGTTTTTTTGCTTCCTCAAATGCTTCATCACACCATGGATACCATTCTACCGGATTTTCTGAGTGCTGACGCAGATAAGGACTTGTCTGATTTTTTAATCTATTGCTCATTTTCACCCTCCTGTTTTTTTTATTAGTATATCCGTTGGAAATAAAGAAATACTAAATATGTAAAAAATTCAGGAGGCACAATAATGTTTAAAAATAACTTCTTTCAGGGCTGGTATTTCAAATGCTGCAACAATGAACATACAATAGCATTTATCGCAGCATACCATATCAGTAACAACCATAAAACAGCTTCATTGCAGATAATTACTGATGATGCAGTTATAAATATTCCATTTGATTCATTGTCATATCGTGAGGATTCGCTGTATATAAGTCTTGGAAGATGCATTTTTTCTGAAAACGGCATCAGACTTAATATCCATACAGACACACTTTCAGTACACGGAGTTCTGAAATTCCGTAACTTATCACCTGTTTCCTATGATATTATGGGCCCATTTAAAATAGTTCCGTTTATGCAGTGCAGACACACTGTAATCAGCATGAAACACAGAATTGACGGTAAAATAAATATAAATGGCGAGCAGTGCATTTTCAACAACGGAACAGGATATATAGAGGGAGACAGCGGGCGCTCATTTCCTGAACAATATCTATGGACTCAATGCTTTTTCAGAAATGGTTCTATAATGTTATCAGCAGCTGATATTCCAATGTCGTTTTTTAATTTTACAGGGATTATCGGAATTGTAATGATGGGTGAACACGAATACCGGATTGCAACATACCTTGGTGCAATAATAAAGGATATAGGTTCAAATTATTTGGTTATACAACAGGGTGATTTTCAGATAACCGCTGTTCTGATGCAGAAAAATTCATACCCGCTTTACGCTCCTGACAATGGTATTATGTCAAGGACTATCCGGGAAAGTGCGTCATGTAAAGCATATTATCAGTTTTTATATAAGGATAAAATTTTATGTGAATTTTCAAGCAACAGTGCAAGCTTTGAGATAGAATACTGATTTTATTATATTATGTATTCTACGGTATTTCTTTTAAATGATCATTCTCATAGGGATAACCTGATAAATAAATACGGGCTGTATCAAAAAATTCTGATACAGCCCGTATTTATTTTATATATTTTTATCTGTATTTTTCTTTATCCTGATTTTCTTTATTAATTTTACTACCTCATACCATAAAACAGATGCTGCTGCAAGGCCCAGTGAGCACAAAAGCTGCGAAACAGAAAGAGGTGCAAGCTTCAAGAGTGATGAAGCAGGAGTATAAAGAATTATACCAAGCAATATAATTGTACCGATATTGACAATCCACATTACCCAATCCTTTGCAAGACGGCTTGATGAATGAAATGCAAAATCATGATCGGAGCTGTTTACCTGAACCAGGAACAGATTTGCAAGCATAATTATTGTAAGTCCCATTGAACGTGCAACAGCAGCATTCTGCGGATCTCCGTCAAGAGTAATAAAATATGCACCAAAAGATGCGGCAAATACACATAGTCCCTGCATTACACTCTTTACAAGAGTTCTTGCTGTCAGAAGCTTTTCCTTAGAATTACGTGGTTTTCGTTCCATAATATCCGACTCTGCCGGCTGACGTTCCAGAACAATTGAACAGGTAGGATCAATAAGTACCTCCAGAAGTACAACATGAAGAGGAAGCAGCAGCAATGATGCCGGTGAAATACCTAAAAACGGTGCAAGAAGTGAAGCCAGAGCAATAGGAATGTGTATGGTAAATACATATCCGACTGCCTTACGGATATTATCATAAATACGGCGTCCGTCCCTTACAGTTTCCACAATTGTAGTAAAGTTATCGTCCATTAAAATAAGGTCTGCCGCCTCACGTGAAACCTCGCTTCCACGCTTGCCCATTGCAATTCCTATATCTGCGTATTTAAGTGCAGGCGCATCATTTACACCGTCACCTGTCATTGCAACAATTTCACCATTTTCTTTGAACGCCCTTACAATACGCATTTTGTGTTCCGGAATAACACGTGAAAAAACTGATACTTCCTTTACAGCCTCGCGAAGTTCCTCATCACTCATGTCATTGAGCATATCCCCTGTAATGATATGGTTAATGTGAGGCATACCTATTTTCTGTGCAATTGCTGATGCAGTAATACCGTTGTCACCTGTGATCATTACTACGCGTATTCCGGCTTTTTTACACACTGCAATATCATTTTTTACACTCTCACGCGGCGGATCAGCCAGACCTACAAGGCCAAGCAGAGTAAGTCTGCAGTCTGTAATGCAGTCAGGAATATCATTATCACTTTCCGGATTTCCCTTAGCAATTGCAATAACACGCAGTCCTTCCGAAGAAAGAGTGTTTATCTTCTCCTCTGCCATACTGCGCTCAGCATCAGTCATTTCACATACGGTAAGAATACGTTCCGGACTTCCCTTTGCTGCTATTACAATACCATCATTTCTGCGCCACACGTGTCCCATCATTTTAAGCTCATTTGTAAATGCATACTCTGTCACAAGCTCATTTTCAAACAGATTTTTCTTTGTAATTCCATGATCCTCACAGAATCTTAACATTGCCTTTTCCATAGGATCATAAGCATCAGTTTCACACCCGAGTCCCATAGTTTCAATTAAAGTATGCTCATCACCACTTGCTACCCATGTTTCCTGCAGTGTCATACGATTCATAGTAATCGTGCCTGTTTTATCCACGCAAAGCACTGAAACTGCGCCTAAAGTCTCAACACTCGGAAGCTTGCGCACCAAGGAATTTTTCTTTGCAAGTCTCCATGCACCCATTGAAAGGAACACTGTAAGAATAACAGGAAACTCCTCCGGAATCATTGCCATTGCAAGCGTTACACCTGAAAGTATGCTTTCTATAATTCTGTCAGCAAAATCATGATCAGAAATATTGATCCATGTGAATATTCCAACCAACAGAAACAGAATCCCTGCAATAATTGCACATGTTTTAATAAGCTTTCCTGTCTGCTTCTGAAGCGGTGTATCCTCATTTTTGGCTGAAGCTATACCGAGTCCGATTTTTCCATACTCAGTCTGTGAACCGATCTTATCAACCTTTACAGTTGCTGTTCCCTGAGTAACCAATGTACCTGCATAGCAGTAATCCTTACGCCAGTAATCAGTTGTCGGCTCAGCCTTGTCAGCAGTGGTTTTACGCACACCCTCTGCTTCTCCCGTAAGTGATGATTCATCCACACATAAATCTGCACACTGAACCACAACGCCATCTGCAGGAATTTTTACTCCCTCACAGATCATCATAAGATCACCCGGAACCAGATC
>OBID01000248.1_pt1 | contig 23558 bp, 25 predicted proteins | sample 1519781 | NCBI WGS metagenome assembly OBID01 (sample SAMEA3991478, study PRJEB22521) | metagenome | biome: anthropogenic terrestrial biome; feature: sewage plant; material: sludge | place: Sweden | collected 2012-09-26 | reverse complement strand
TTTTTTAAACCTACCGGTCAATCGGATCATGACACAAAAATAATCCTTCTCCCCGCCAGTCAGGTATAAAATACTTGGTGAGTAGATTAAGTTGAGTTTTAAATTTAGAATTTCTTATGATCTGTCTAAAGAACTTGTTAAGGCATTGACCCTTAGTCTATTAATGAATGCCTTAATTTACCTATCTTGCCCATGGTTATCATAGGATTATGAAATTGTCACGGCTTTGATCAGGCTAATTGAATAAATTTTATAAATCGGTGTAACCTAAATTTGTTAACATTCGTCAATCAATTCGTACATGGATCAGTTGGAATTCCGAGACTTTGTCGAGGCTAATCAGAATAAAATCTTTCGATTCGCCATGCGGCTGGTACAAAGAGAAGAAGAAGCCAAGGACATAGTACAAGATGTATTGATAAAAATATGGGGTCGGCGGGATGAAATAGATAAAATAGAGAATCTCGATGGTTGGATGTTTACAGTCACCAGGAATCTCTGCATAGACCGCATAAGGGCTCGAAAAACCCATTTAGACATCAATACACAATATCAGGTGGAGGACAAACAAGACAATCCGCATGAACAAACAGCTAAAGGTCAACTGATGAACTTGATAAAAAAATTGATCAACGAAATGCCAGAGAAACAAAAGATGGTGATCCATCTCAGAGATATCGAAGGACTATCCTACGACGAGATAGCCACATCTTGCGGTATTCCCCTCGCCCAGGTCAAAGTCAACCTTCACCGAGCCAGAATAAGTTTGAAAGAAAAAATTTTACAATCAGGACTGTATGGACAACTCTAACGAATATATCAAAGCACTACTCGATAAATATTGGGAAGGTGACACCTCACTCGAAGAAGAATTGCAGCTGCACTTATACTTCAATCAATCAAAGGTGGATCCGGCGTTGAAGACCTTTCAACCCTTGTTCGACTATTTTAAGAATGAAAAAGGCATTTCAATAGATCTATCCGATGAGGTGATGTCTAAGATCAATGCTGTGGAGCAAAAGGTGGCTCCAGTTGCAAAACCTGTAACCCGCATCATTTCATTGGGATGGCAAAGAGCTGTAGCTATAGCAGCTTCCTTGCTTCTGGTGCTGACCCTGGGTATCAATATATATCAGAATCAAAAATCAGCATCCACGGAAATGATCACTATGGATACTTTTCAATCTCCTGAACAAGCGTTGGAACAAACCAAAGCTGCTCTACTCTATCTATCCAACCGGATGAATAAAGCCACGGACAAAGCCACACTCTCGATATCTAAAACTGCTCCTTTGGATCTAATCAATTAACCACAAAAAATAATATATCAATCATAACCATGAAAAATTTATTAATCCTCCTTTTTTCTCTCTTTACCGGATCGCTGGTCGCCCAAGCAGATGCAGTGACCAAGTTTTTTAAGTCCTACGTAGACGATGACAGATTTAGTACGGTGTATATCAGTCCAAAGATGTTCCAACTGGTATCAAAGATCAAGATCAATGATATGGATGCAGACTTGCAGCAACTTTTAAAAAATATACAGGGATTACACATACTAAGTACCCATGTTTCTCCAAAAACCTTCTACAAAGAGGCTGTCTCCAAAATCAATACAAAAGAATACGAAGAACTCATGAAAGTGAGAGATGAAGGCGAAGATGTTTTATTCCTGACCAAAACAGACGCCACGGGCAATAAAATAACCGAACTACTCATGTTGGTTGGCGGTGAAGACGAATTTTCCTTAATCTCCTTTGTGGGTGACCTGGACCTGGAGAAAATAGGCCGCCTGGGTAAATCATTAAACATCGATGGTTCAGAACATTTAGAAAAACTAAAAAAGAATTAATCATGAAGTCTTTTTTTCTCTCACTTATTTGCTTATTCAGTTTAAGTGCCCTGTCCACCGCTCAGGAACAAAGTCTAAATGATTTTAATCGCGAGTACAGTCGTCGGGATGGTATCAGACATTTTACCATCCCGGGATTTCTCGCTCGGCTGGCAGGCAATATAGCCCTCAAAGATGAAGAAAGGATAGACCGGGAAGCTATCAAACCTCTTCTCCATAATATGGGATCAGTATCCATCTGGTTTACTGAAGATGATGGATATGTCGATCATCGTGATATAGCCCAACTCAAGGAGAATCTTTTGGATGAAAACTATGAAGTGCTCGTAAAAGTTAGAGATGGTCGCGATGATGTAGAAGTATTGACCTGGGGCAAAAAAGATGTGATTAGGCGATTAGTTTTCTTTGTACAGGAAGATGCAGCCTCTTTCGTCATGGTCAATGTCCGTGGATATTTCACCCCTCAAGACATCAGCGAATTGGCAGACCATTACATTAATAAAAGCTCCAGGAAACTGTAGATTATTTATTCCAAATCAAAGCACACCAATCTTCACGGATCAGGGTCTCTATTTTGTTGATTCCAAATGTATGAAGGTATTTCTTCAAGATACTGATATCCTGAAGTATAAACCCAGAATAGATACCCACTCCACCCGGGTTCAGAATCCGAACAATATCTTCTGTGGTATTCAGTAATGTATCCCTGGTAATATTGGCCAGGATGATATCAAAAGTTCTCGTTTCAGATTTGAGCGTATCCCCTTGCTCCACTAAGATTTTTTTACAATGATTAAGTTCAATATTTTCAAGAGAATTATTGACAGACCAGGGATCATAATCAATAGCTGCAACCTGATCAGCACCTAATTTCTCAGCAAGGATCGCCAGGATGCTACTGCCACAACCAAAGTCAAGTACCTGTTTATTAATAAAATCCAGTTTCAACATGGCGCCCATCACCAGGTAGGTTGTCGCATGATGACCGGTACCAAAAGCCATTTTAGGGTCAATAATAATTTCATATGGCGAGTGGATGGGCTCGTGAAAAGTCGCCCTCACCGCCACTTGATCTTCAACGATAATCGGCTGAAAAGAAGATTCCCAGATTTTATTCCAGTTTTGTTGTTTTACTAAATGGTTTTCTGAAAAAGTATATGTATTACCCAATAAGTTTTTCCATGATTCATTAACCAGATTGGCAGGCACATAACCTTCGAGGGAATTGCCTTTCTCTTCAAAGGATTCGAATCCGAGTTGATATAATTCTGATAAAACAATATCATCGGGAATGCCAACAAAAACGAACTTGTAATAGTCAGGATAAAGATCATCCATAAATAGATCGATTGTAGGCTTCCCAGGTATTGATCATCAAAGCACACACGGTCATAGGCCCTACGCCTCCCGGCACAGGTGTGATAAAAGAACATTTTGGGCTGACATGCACAAAATCTACATCTCCAACCAATCTGGTTCCTTTTTTAGCACTTGAGTCTGGGATTTGATTCATACCTACATCGATGACGACGGCTCCGTCTTTGACCATATCTGCCTTGATAAAATGAGTTGCTCCTAAGGCTGCAATTATGATATCCGCCCTCAAGGTGATCTCCGCCAATCCAGCTGATTTTGAGTGACATAGGGTCACTGTTGCATTTCCAGGGTAGGCTTTCCTCGACAATAGTACGGAAATCGGTGTGCCAACAATATTACTCCTGCCCAATACGACGACATTCTTGCCTTCAGTTGGAATCTGATAATGTTCGATCAGTCGAAGGATGCCTAAGGGAGTAGCTGGAACATAAGCTGGCAATCCAATCACCATGCGGCCTACATTGGTGGGATGAAAACCGTCCACATCTTTTTTTGGATCGATCGCCAATAAAACCCTCATGTCATCGATATGCCTGGGCAAAGGTAGCTGCACGATAAATCCGTCGATGTCATCATTATGATTCAGACCATCAATAATGTGTAAGACTTCTTCTTCTGTGATATCGGCCGGATGGTGGATCAAAGTCGATTCATATCCTGCCTCTGCACACGACTTAATTTTATTGCGAATATAAGAAGCGCTTGCGGGGTGATCACCAATCAACACAGCAGCCAGATGAGGGGCCCGCCGACCCTGAGACCTGGCTTCCTGAACCTGAACCAATAAATCAGCTTTAATTTTTTTGGCTACAAATACCCCATCTAACAATTGCATGGCATAAAGATAAAAACTTTGTCGGCGAGCTTGGAGAAATGATCTACTTGTGACAAAATAATTAGCTAAGTAGCTCCACACTGTATAGTTTTTTATGCATGATCCAATCTGTCTGCTTGTCATCGCCCATCCAGAATATATGTTCGCTGATTTTTTCAAATCCAAGCGATAGATAAAACCTGATAGCTGCCGGATTATGCTCCCACACCCCTAACCATATAGTCTTGATCTGAGCGACAGTCATCAAGTCGGTCGCATGTTGTACCATTATTTTACCATAGCCATGACCTTGATGACTGGTGCGCAGGTAGATTCTCTGCAATTCGGCATGAGAAGGATTTACGCCATAATTTGGATCCAGGCCTATATTGAGTTTGTAATATCCTATGACCTGGTCATCAGTGATTAAAAAATAAAAAACACTTGAGTTTGAAGCCAATTCGGCCAGCAAAGTATCGTGACTAAAAGCCTTTGCAAGATATTGATTGAAATATGTCGGGTCATTAAGGTGATAAAAACTGGCAGTAAAAGTCTCTATTGAAATAGATACTAACTCAAGAATGCGAGCAGGAATGACTCGTTCAAAATGCCAGTTTTTCATCCAATCACTGAAGAGACAAATTGTTTGACCTTGCCATCTATCTCTCCAACGGGAGTCAAAGCATTGATAAAAGCACTTCCAATGATAGCGCCCTGAGCATACTGACATGCTTTGTCGAAAGTGGCTTTATTGGATATTCCAAAGCCTATGAGCCTCGGGTTTTTCAACCCCATATCTTCGATTCTCTTAAAGTAATCTACCTGCTCCTGATCGATATCACCTTTAGCCCCGGTGATTGCATTGGAAGACACCATATATATAAAGCTATTGCTCACGGCATCAATGTGCCTGATGCGTTGATCCGGGGTCTGCGGAGTAATCAAGAAGGTTATATCCATGCCCAAAGATTCAAACATCGTTCTATAATGCAACTCGTATTCTTCTACTGGCAAATCAGGAAGGATCATGGCATCGACACCGCACTCCTTGGCCTTTTGGATAAATCTTTTCTCACCATATTGCATCACCTGATTAAAATATCCCATCAGAACAAATGGCAAATCACTGAGCAATCTTGCCTCAGAGATCTGTTGAAAAAGCAAATCGAGCCGCATACCATTGGCGAGAGCAACCTGACTGCTGGCCTGGATGGTGGCTCCATCTGCGAGGGGATCGCTATAAGGCATACCGATCTCAATCAGGTCTGCCCCTGCTTCACCCAGTGATTTAATGATCTGCACGGTATCATGCAGCGAGGGATATCCTGCAGTGAAATATATATTGAGAATGTCTTTGTTTTTTTTCTCAAACAATCGATGTAGTCTATTCATAACTGTCTAAGTATTTCATATAAGTGGCTAAATCTTTGTCTCCCCGGCCTGACAAGCAGACCACGATGCTGTCACCTGGTTTGTATTGAAGGTATTCGAGGGCTCCAAGTGCATGAGCAGATTCAAGTGCCGGAATGATACCTTCCAATTTGGTTAGTAAAAAAGCTGCTTTGACTGCTTCATCATCAGTGATTGACAATGCTTCCGCTCTTTTTGTTTGGATCAGATGGGCATGCAACGGCCCAATACCCGGATAATCCAGCCCAGCCGAAATCGAGTGAGGCTCCGTAATCTGTCCATCAGGGGTCTGCATCAACAGGGTTTTACTGCCGTGAATGATGCCCACTGAGCCCAATACGCTGGTAGCCGCACTCCGACCGCTGTAGAGACCTTCTCCTGCCGGCTCTACCGCGATCAGTCTCACCTCTGTGTCATCCAAAAAATGGTAAAAAGCTCCTGCAGCATTGCTCCCGCCTCCAACACATGCCATGATGATATCTGGTGTAGATGATCCGATATATTCCAACAATTGATTTTTAATCTCTTGACTGATCACACTTTGGAAGCGTGCTACCATATCCGGATATGGATGTGGCCCAACCACTGATCCAATGATATAATGGGTATCCTGAGGATGTTGAATCCAGTCTCTGATGGCTTCATTAGTTGCATCTTTTAGTGTCTGTGATCCGCTGGTAGCCGGTATGACGGTGGCACCCAACATTTTCATCCTGGCGACATTAGGCGCTTGCCGCTCGATATCTACCGAACCCATATAAACGACACATTCAAGATTCTTAAGTGCACAGACTGTAGCGGTTGCTACGCCATGTTGTCCCGCTCCGGTTTCGGCGATGATCCTTTTTTTACCTAGTCGCTGTGCCAATAAAATCTGGCCTATGGTGTTATTGATTTTATGAGCGCCGGTATGATTGAGATCCTCTCTTTTTAAAAATATTCGGGCTCCATATTTTTCAGACATGCGCTTGGCTTCATATAAAGGACTGGGTCTGCCCACATAGTTGCGAAGCAAATCGTCAAACTCTGCTTGAAACGTAGGTTCAGCCATAATCTGAAGATATTGATCCCTTAATTGCTCCACATTGTGTTGCAGCATTTCGGGGATGAAGGCCCCTCCGAACTCCCCATAAAAACCTCTTGCATCAACTGCGTAACTCATGAACAAATTTTTTAATTGTAATCAAATCTTTATCTCCCGGAGCTTTTTCAAAACGGCTATTGATATCAATGCCAATGCAGGCTGGATGATCAAAGTATTTTATTTCATCCAAATGATCGTAACTGATACCCCCAGCCAATAAAAATGGTGTAGCTCCTTCATATTCTCTCAATTTATTCCAGTCAAATCTAACTCCATTGCCGCCGGGAGCATCTCCTCTGGCATCAAATATAAATCGATCGGCATAACCATCAAATTCCATGACTTTTGAAAAATCAAAATTTTTATCGACAGAAAAAGCACGAATGACCTCTAACCCTCTATTTTGAATACTGGTACACATATCGGGACTTTCGTGTCCATGCAGTTGTATTACATCCAATTGATATTTGCTCTGAGTGTAAAGGATGTGTTCGATAGGACTATTGACAAATACGCCTACTTTCTTCTTATCACCAAAAATAGTGTGGTCTATCACCTGATCTACAAACCTCGGTGATGATGCATAAAAAATCAAACCGATATAGTCTATAGCAATCTCTGCCAATTGTTTGATTTGTCCGGGGTCCCGCATACCACAGACTTTTATTTCAAGATCATTCTGCATGGGTGGAATTAAAGGTTAGGTTTTGTACAAATGTTTGGCAAAGCAATCCGGGATCTGGAGCCTTCATAAAAGTCTCACCGATTAGGAATCCTTTAAAGCCTATTTTAATTAATGCACTGATTTCTTCAGACCCTTTCAAACCACTTTCGGAAACCCAAACTGATTCATGAGGAAGCAAAGGCGCCAACTCTATGGACTTTGCAATACCTGTCTCGAAAGTCTTCAGATTTCGGTTGTTGACTCCGATGAGGTCTATCTGATCATACCATTTGTCCAATTCTTCTTCAAAATGGAGCTCCATCAATACTTCTAATCCCAGATCATGGGCCAAAGTGGTAAAATCTTTAATTTGTTGTTTGGTCAAACATTCGGCTATCAATAATATCAGATCGGCACCTAAGGCTTTAGCTTCATGTATTTGGTAAGGATCGATGATAAATTCTTTACGCAGTATAGGAATTTGAATCTTCGGTCTGGCCATCAGGATATCAAGAGCACTTCCTCCAAAGAAATCATTGTCGGTCAGGATCGAGCAAGCAGCAGCCCCTGCACTACCATACGATTGAGTGATCTCTACGACATCTGCTTCGGATCGAATAGTGCCTTTTGATGGCGACTTTCGTTTAAACTCCGCAATGATCCCCGGTCCTGCTTTCAATTTATTTTTTAATGAACGGGTAGGCGAAGAATAGTACTCACGCTCGACGATCAAGTGTAAAGGAAACTGCTCGCTGCGGAGCTTCACCTCCAGGTACTTATGTTCAATAATATTGTCCAGGATAGTCATGCGGTCGCTTCGAGTAAATTTTTAAATGAACTTAATGCCTGACCATTGGATATAGATTCTCTTGCTTTTTGTACTGCATCGACCAGGTTGAGTGACGGATCAGCTGTATGGATGGCGATGCCGGCATTGGCGTAGACTACTTCCATCTGCGCGGGAGTGGCTACCCCATTCAAGACCTGGTTAAAAATGGCAGCTGCATCTTCTTTGGTATCACCGCCATAGATTTCATCAGGTTTTAAAGTTTTTAACCCCAAATCACCCGGTTGTAATACTACATCCGAATTTTGGGTCTTCATTTTGAAAGACCCTGTGAGCGAGATTTCATCATAGCCATCCATAGCATGTATTACAGAAAATCGTTTATCAGGTTGTTGTTGAAAAAGGTAAGCATACAATCTGGCGAGCTCCAGGTTAAACACTCCAGCCATTTGGTATTTTGGTCTTGCAGGGTTGACCAAGGGACCCAACATATTAAAAAAGGTCTTTACCCCTAGTTGTTTTCTAATCGGTGCTACCGACTTCATCGCAGGATGAAACATTGGGGCATGAAGAAAACAAATATTGCTCTTATCCAACTGTCGCCTTAAAACATCCACATCATTAGTAAACTTATATCCAAGCGTCTCCAATAAATCAGAAGAACCACATTTGGAACTCACTCCATAATTGCCATGCTTGGTCACCTTGTATCCTGCTCCAGCCACTACAAAAGAGGATAAAGTTGAGATGTTAAAAGTATTTTTGCCATCTCCTCCTGTCCCGCAAAGGTCGATAGTTGGAAGCCCATCCAAGTCGACTGGAATGCATAAATCTAATAAAGCATCTACAAATCCCTGCAGTTCATGCTCCGAGATCGCCCGCATCAGGTATACCGTAATGAAAGAAGCTACCTGTGCTTCATTGTAGGCATTCCTCGATATATTTACCAGTATCTCCCTGGCTTCTACCCTATTGAGCTTTTTGTGTTCATAGAGATAGGTCAGTATTTTTTTCATCAAAAAGTATTTTCTATTAATTGTTTTTTATAAATCGCTTCACTTTCCACTAAAAAGTTTTTTAATATCTTTTTGCCATCGGGTGTCAGTATTGACTCAGGGTGAAACTGAACACCTTTGACCTGGTAAGTTCGATGACTTGCAGCCATAATCATGCCATGCTCATCTTCCGCTGTGATGACCAGGTCCTGAGGGAAATTATCTTTACTCACCACCCATGAATGATATCTTCCAGCCTGAAAAGGGGAAGGAATGCCGGCAAATATAGTCTCTCCAGGGTCCGTGATCATCACTGGTGTATGTACCCCGTGGTAGACCTGATCCAGATTGGTCAGGTTTCCTCCAAATGCTTCCCCTATAGCCTGGAGGCCGAGACAGACACCAAATATAGGTTTGTGCGGAGCGTACTTTTTAATCACCTCTATGATAATACCAGAGTCTTTAGGCACGCCAGGTCCGGGAGAAATAAATATACAATCAAAGTCCTGGACAAAATCTACCGGGACTTCATCGTTGCGCACTACTGTTATTTTCGTATTTGTCAATTCCCTCAAATACTGAACCAGATTATAGGTAAACGAGTCATAATTGTCTATCATTAAAATCTTCATAGCTTTGATTTTTTTAAATCTGTTCTGCTTTTTCCATGGCTTTTCGTAAAGCACCTAGTTTATTGCTTACCTCCTGCAATTCGTTTTCTTCTACGCTCGAAGCTACGATACCTGCTCCTGCCTGATAATGCAATACATTGTCCTTACTCAAAAACGAACGAATCGTAATCGCATGTAATAATGACCCATCAAAACCCACAAATCCGATAGAACCTCCATAAAAATTCCGCTGCTCGGGTTCGTTGGCTTTGATGAGCTCGATGGCTTTGTATTTTGGCGCACCACTTAAAGTTCCCGCAGGGAATGTATCGCCAAATACTTTAAACATATTGAATCCTTTGGTTAGCTGGCCTTCAACATTTGATACCAGGTGAATGACATGACTAAAATATTGTACCTCTTTGAGCACCTTTACTTCGACATGATCGGAATGAATGCCGAGATCATTTCTAGCAAGGTCGACCAACATGATATGTTCGGCATTTTCTTTAGGATCGAGTGCCAGTTCTTTCGCTTTTAACTGATCTAACTCATCATTGCCGGTGCGACGATAAGTGCCGGCTATCGGGTTGACACTCGCCAATCCTTTGTTGATCACCAACTGAGCTTCGGGAGATGAACCAAAAATCCGGTAATTACCCATATCAAAATAAAATAAATATGGTGAAGGATTGACACTACGCAAAGCTCGATATACATTAAAATCATCTCCCTTGTATGCTTGCCTGAATCGGCGCGCAAACACTACTTGAAATACATCGCCTATCTTGCAATGATGTTTACCGGTGGTCACCAGGTCGCGATATTGCTGATCCGTAAGGGTGCTTGTCTCTTCGCCATCTTTGTGAAACTTAAACGCATGGGCTTGTTCGTTGAGGATCAATGACTCCAGATATTCGATATGGTCCGTATCCTTATCAAGACTATTCTCCAGGATAAATAATTCATCTTTAAAATGATCAATGGCCAGGATGTATCTGTACAAAGTAAATCTCGCATCAGGGATTTCCACTTGTTTCTTAGATGAATCAAACTGCAGTGTATCAAAGTACTGAATGGACTCAAAATTGAAATGACCAAATATCCCATTGATGAGCTTGTAATCACCATCGCTTTCGATATCGAAACTATCCATAAATAGTTGCAAATGCCTCGACAAATCATGGGTTTTGACCATCGGGGTGCTCACTGGGAATTGTCCTGGCAGTTCAACGGTAAGGGTACCATCCAGGACAGATGCCGTGGCTAGTTTTCCCAGCCCAATGTACGAATGACAGTTCTCTATACTTCTGAAATCTGAACTTTCGAGCATCATGGACTCATCGAAATGATCCCTCAGCTTGAGATACAAATGAACGGGAGTCACTGTATCCGCTAGTTGGCGCTTGCTTTTAGTATATATCTTTATTTTTTCCATAAAAAATCAATCAAATTAAAAACGGCTTGTCGGGTACACCAACAAGCCGTTTTTTATATGTTTTTACAACAATAACTAGCTTAGTAAGGTTACCCCAAGATCAGGTACCTGCCACCACCAACTATTGTTTATTGTTTTCATCATTCCTTTATATCGTGGGCAAATATAATGCCGTTTTTGAAATAAACCATTTTATCCAAAATTATTTTTTAGTGTCAGTCCTCATTAAAATTTGATTTAATCTTTATCCTACACAAATAAAATCCAACAACCACTTGCCTATTCTCCTTTAACCAATATTACATCAATACCCTGCTAATCAATTCTTTTAACATCTGACCATCCTCTCCCCCTTTGCTGTTGACGCCTTTTGATTTTAAATCATATTCGCGTAACAAAAAGAGCACATTTTCCAATTGTCTTAGGCTATAGTGTTTTAACGCTTCTTTATATTCTTTGAGAAAAAAGCTGCTTTTCAACTGCAACGCACTTAAAAGATCTTTATCATTTCGGTGATCTCCGGCCTTGGCCACATAGAGTTTGCTAAAAAAATTGAACAAGGAGGCAAGGGTCATCACCAGCGGATTGGACTTCGGGTTAGAATCGAAGTAATCGACAATTTGGAATATTTTATGCTTGTCACGCTGGCCCAAAGCTTTTTGCATCTCAAACACGTTAAACTCTTTGTGGATACCTATAATAGGCTCCAGATCCTGAGCGGAAACAGTCTGTTCCGGCTCTACTGATAATTTTATTTTATCCAGATTTTGTGCGATACCCCCGAGATCAGCCCCAAGATATTCTGCCAGAAGATGAGCGGCTTCGGGCTTTAATTTAATACCCTTTTTGCCTGCTTCCTGCAAGATCCAGGGAGATAATTGATTGTCGTACAGCTTTTTAGATTCAAAAATAACTCCATTTTGCTTTAAAAATTTGGCTGCCTTGGTTCTTTGGTCCAGCTTCTTGTATTTGTAACAAAGCACCAAAATGGTGGATCCAACCGGGTTTTCAAAATAGGCTTCCAACTCCAAAAAAGAACGCATCTCTTGTGCTTCTCGCAGTACCACGAGTCTATGAGTGCTCATCATTGGATACTGCCGGGCCTCGTCCAGGATCATTTTATAATCGCTGTCCTTACCATAAAATATACGTTGGTTAAATACCTGCTCGGTTTCATTGAGCAAGTGATCTTGAATATAATTTGATATTTGATCTATAAAAAAAGGTTCTTCCCCGTGCAACAAATAAAGCGGTGCACGGCTACCTGTCCGAATTTTTTCTATCAGTTCTTCAACATCCATATCTTGATGGCAAAGTTACATTCTACCAGGGATTTGACCCGAACAGGTAAAGAAATGGTTATTTATATCTTGTTATCAATGAGTCACCAAAATAAAACAATTATTTTTACCACTCTAAAATGGCTAAACCACTCATATTAATAACCAACGATGACGGACTATTTGCCCCGGGTATCAGGGCACTTGTCAACATTGCAGCAGATTTTGGCGATTTAGTCATTGTAGCTCCAGACAGCCCTCAGTCAGGGCAGGGACATGCAGTGACACTTGAAAAACCGCTCAGAATCAATCCGGTAAGCACCTTTGGCGCTCACGAAGCTTACGAACGCAGCGGTACTCCTGTCGATTGTGTCAAACTTGCCAAGCACCTTGTTTTAAAAGATCGCAAAGTAGATCTATGTCTTTCAGGTATCAATCACGGAGCCAATTCCTCAATCAATATTATTTATTCTGGTACTATGTCAGCGGCCATGGAGGCATCCATCGAGGGCATTAATTCTATAGGGTTTTCTTTGCTTGATTATTCGTTTGATGCAGATTTCGATTCAGCCGCCTCCTATATCAGGTCGATTATTGATAAAACCCTGACCAAAGGCCTTTATCATACAAGCTTGTTGAATGTCAACATACCCAAACTCAAACAACATGAGATCAAAGGTATCAGAGTGTGCCGTCAGGCGGAGGGTCGTTGGATTGAAGAGTTTATGGAAGGTACGGACCCCAGGGGGCAAAAATATTATTGGTTGAGCGGCCAGTTTGTCTCTGATGATCACCTGGATGATACAGATGAATGGGCATTACGAAACGGCTACATATCTATCGTTCCATCAGGACACAATTTGACCAGATTCCAGGCTATCGAACCTTTAAAATATTTTGAGCATGAATAATCTGCTTTTAAAAATATTTCAACATGATAAATGGTTGAATGGCTTTATCAGTGGTCTGTTTGTTCCCGTTGTGATCTTTGCCGCCTTGCTGCAATTATTGGAGAGCCTGGGTATCCTCACCACGATCGAATCCGGACAAACCGTGCATATCCTCCGACCAAGGACTATTGCTCTGATCGTACTATTCGCTAATATCATATTGATGAATGCTTTTAAAAAAATGCGTTGGAATCAGAGCATGCGAGGCCTTGCGGTCTCTACCTTTATTTGTATTGGTCTCTGGGTCTTCAAATATGGTCGTGATCTGTTCTGATCATTAATCTTAGCAAAAAAGCCTGGATGAAATATTACCTCATAGCCGGTGAAGCATCAGGAGATCTGCATGGAGCCCGATTGATAAGGCAGCTCCATTTGCGTGACCAGGACGCAGAGGTGCAAGCCTGGGGCGGTGACCTCATGGCCCAGGCTGGCGCGACTATTAAAAAACATTATCGCGAACTGGCTTTCATGGGATTTGTCGAGGTGATTCAAAATCTACGCACTATATTTAAAAACATCGAATTCTGCAAAAAAGATATACAGTCATTTAAACCTGATGCCCTGATATTGATCGATTACCCGGGTTTTAATCTCCGCATTGCCCAATGGGCTAAAGCGCAGGGATACAAGGTATTCTATTATATATCCCCTCAACTTTGGGCGTGGAAAGCAGATCGGGCCAAAATCATCAAATCCTCTGTAGATAAATTGTATACGATTCTCCCTTTTGAAAATGCGTTTTATCAACCTTATGGCATCATCCCGGAGTATGTAGGTCACCCGCTACTGGAGGCTGTAGCAGAATACAAAACCGATCCCGAAATTGTAAAAAAATTGGCCGGTAGCAAGATCCTGGCCTTACTTCCAGGCAGTAGAAAACAAGAGATTTCTAAAATGTTGCCATTGTATCTACGGGCAACAGCTTCATTTCCAGAATACAAAGCAGTTATAGCAGCTGCCCCATCTCAACCAATTGAATTGTACGAACAGATAATGTCTGATGTTGGAGTCAGTGCAGAGATCATTAAAAATCAAACCTATGATGTCTTATCACTCGCATCCCTGGCCTGGGTGAGCTCAGGGACCGCCACCCTTGAAACAGCCCTATTTGGGGTACCACAGGTAGTGTGCTACACTGGCAACTGGATTTCCTATCAAATCGCGAAAAGGCTAGTCAAAGTCAAATATATATCCCTGGTGAATCTGATCCTTGACCAGGCAGTCATTCCAGAGCTGATTCAGGATGAATTTAATATTACTCGTCTAGTTCAGACCACACAAAATTTAAATATCAGCCAGATTAAATCACATTATTCCCGCCTCAATCAATTATTGCAACCATTGAATGCCTCTCAACGGGTAGCTAGCTCCATTATTTCTTCAATTTCAAATTAAATATGAAATATATATCCATTTTTTTATTATTAATCGGCATATGTTCATGCCAACCAAAGACCCATATTTTTATTGTAAGACATGCTGAAAAAATAGACAATAGCAGAGACCCTGAGTTGAGTGAGTCAGGTAAAATGCGCTCTGCAAACTTGGCTATTATATTAAAAAAAGAGCATATAACGGAGGTATACAGTACTAATTATAAAAGGACGCTCCAGACTGCGCAGCCCATCTGTGATCTTATCGGTGGAGCTCCAATTATATATACTCCTGACTCGCTTAATTATTTGGCAGCCAAGCTTATATCCAAGATGAAACCTATTCTGGTGGTCGGTCATAGTAATTCGACTTTGAGTCTGCTGGATGCCATGGGTATCCAACATAGAATGAAGGTCATCTCCGATGATGATTATTCCAATTTATTTAAAGTGACGATTTCGAAGAAAGGAAAGAAAAAGAGACTCGAAGAACTGAAGTTCTGATTTGATTATTTGACATCTAATAACTGAATATCAAAGACCAAAACACTATTGGGTGGAATGCTTCCAACTCCCTGAGTGCCATACCCCAATACACTGGGAAGGATCAAGGTGATATCTCCGCCTTTTTTGATCAAAGGAATGCCTATTTGCCAGCCAGGGATAAGGCCAGAAAGTTTAAAAGTTGCCGGGCTCGTCGTAGTACCATCAAATTGCTGTCCATTGGTTAGGAATCCTTTATAGTGAACGGTTACTGTATTGTTGGCATTAGGGTTTGCACCTGTCCCTTCAGTCTTGATCACATAGTACAATCCTGACTCATGTCTGACCGCAGTAATATTGTTTTGAGTCAAATACTCCTGGATTTTTTCTTCATCAGTCTGTTTATCCTTTGAACAACTAAAAAAGGCAATCGCCAGTATCAAGGCAGTGATGTAGATTAATTTTTTCATTTTTTTTTATTTTATCAATTTGTATTAATTGGAAAGATTCCCATTTTTTCCGCTTCTGCAATCATGAACTGTTTAGCCTGCTCATATTCATTTTCGATCTTGCCATCTAAAATCGCTTCACGGATGGCAGTTTTAATGACGCCTACCTGAAACGATGGTTTCAATCCAAACGTTGCCATGATCTCCTCGCCACCTATGGGAGGTTGCCAGTTGCGGAGCCTGTCCTTCTCTTCGATCTCCACCATTTTAGATCTGACCAGTTGATAATTTTCCAGTATGTTTTTTACTTTATCTGCCCTTTTGCTGGTGATGTCAGCTTCACATAAGATCATCAGATCATCTATATCCTCACCTGCTTCAAATAGTACTCTTCTAATGGCGCTATCCGTGATTTCCTCTTTGGTCAGGCTGATTGGTCTTAGATGCAGACGGACCAGATTCTGGACATATTTCATCCGATGGTCTGTAGGAAGTCGGAGTCGCTTGAATATCCGGGGCAGCATACTGGCCCCAAGTAAATCATGACCGTGAAATGTCCAACCTTGTTTGCCATTAAATCTTTTGGTAGCAGGCTTGCCAATATCATGAAATAACGCAGCCCATCGAAGCCAAATATTTTTGGATGTTTCGCAGACATTGTCCACCACCATCAGGGTATGGAAAAAATTGTCTTTGTGCCCTTTACCATCGATAAATTCCACCCCTTCCAAAGCGGTCAATTCCGGCAGGATATATTTAAGTAAAGTGGCTTTATGAAGGAGTTTGAATCCTATTGAAGGCTGATCACATAACATAATCTTCTCCAATTCACCAGAGATCCTTTCCATTGAAATGATGGATATCCTGTTGGCGCTTTGTCTAATGCCTTCAAAAGTACGTTCTTCAATGGTATATTCAAGTTGGTTCGCAAACCGGATAGCCCTGAGCATACGGAGTGGATCATCAGAGAAGGTTCTTTCTGGCTCGAGAGGTGTCTTTATGCACTTATGCTCCAGGTGTTTCATGCCATCAAAAAGATCTATCAACTGTCCAAAGTCCTCGTCGTGCAAACTCACAGCCATGGCGTTAATAGTAAAATCTCTGCGACGAAGATCATCTTCAAGACTGCCATCTTCTATCATCGGTTTTCGGGAATCTTCACGATAGGATTCTTTTCTTGCACCTACAAACTCCAGATTGAGATCGCCATAGATAATCTGCGCAGTACCAAAACGTTGGAATACACTAATGCGTGGTATAGGATATAGCTTGCCAGCTACCTCCTGAGCGAGTTTGATCCCATCACCAACCACTACAATATCTATATCCGGCGAAGATCTGCCTAATAGTTTATCCCGTACAAATCCACCGACTACATAGGATTTGACCCCAAGCCCTTCAGCGGCTTGTTTGATAACTTCAAATATCTTTTTCTCATATGTAGTCAGCTTAAATATCACTTCAGTATTTCAGTTCTATGCCAATGCCAGGTCAGGTTGAAAATATTTAGTTTCTGCCAATTCCTGAAGAATAGCAAGAATTCCACTTGCTTCAGGCTCCAGGACGAGCCTTTCTCTAACAGGTCTGATATCTTCTATGCCCCTAAAATAGTTTTTATAGTGCCTCCTCATCTCCAATACACCCAATTTGGGGCCTTTCCATCGAACTGAAAAATCGAGATGGGCTTTCACAACTCTTATTCTCTCCGCTAAATCAGGCGGAGGCAATAACTCTCCAGTCGCCAGAAAGTGTTTGATTTCTCTAAAAACCCAGGGATTACCTATGCTGGCTCTGCCAATCATGATACCGTCCGGCCCATACCTTTCTTTATACTCTTTAGCTTTTTGGGGAGAATCTATGTCACCATTGCCAAACACCGGAATATGAATACCCGGATCATTTTTGATTTTTGCTATATAAGACCAATCTGCCTCTCCTTTGTACATTTGAGCACGTGTACGAGCATGAATACTGATAGCTTTGATGCCGACATCCTGCAGCCTTTGTACTACCTCATGAATTTTAATGCTTTGATGATCCCACCCCAGCCTGGTTTTGACAGTCACCGGAAGATGGGTGTTATCTACGATTGCTTTGGTCAGGGCAATCATTTTGGGTATATCTTTTAGTATACCTGCTCCGGCATCTTTGCATACTACATTATGCACTGGACAACCATAATTGATATCCAATATCTCCGGTTGAGCCTCTTCCACATAAGGTAGAGCCTTCATCATGGAATCGATCTCTCCGCCAAATATTTGGATGCCGATCGGTCGTTCTTCAGGATAAATATCTAATTTTTGAATACTCTTGGTTGCATCCCTGATCAATCCTTCTACTGAAATAAATTCAGTATACAACAAATCACACCCCTGCACTTTACACAAAGCCCTGAAGGGTGGATCACTCACATCCTCCATCGGGGCTAATAAAATGGGGAAATCTCCTAATTCTATGTCTGCTATTTTGATCATAAGCCTGATGCAAAGATACATCCATCAACGGCTTATTATAGAATTCAAATTTTTCAATTTATATTGGTGGAATTTTTATCAATTGAAAATGAAGATATGGCTCCATTAGTAATCATTTGTTTTATAGTCGGCTATTTATTGATTGTATTCGAGCACCCTCTTCGAATGGACAAAACCATTCCTGCTCTTTTGATGGGTATGTTGTGCTGGGCCATAATAGCTATTGGACAATTGCATTTGGCAGGCGAAGCCGAGGTAGGCGAACACGGTGTCAATGATGTCATCCTGCATCATCTTGGCAAGATCGCGGAAATACTTATATTTCTGATAGGTGCTATGACTATTGTCGAGCTGGTGGATCTCCACAAAGGATTTTCAGTCATTACCAACCGGATTCATACTCGTGATAAAAGAAAGTTGTTGTGGATTGTCAGCTGGTTGGCTTTTTTCATGTCGGCCATTCTGGACAATTTGACTACTACCATCGTATTTGTGTCCTTACTGCGTAAGCTTATTCACAAACGTGATGAAAGATTATGGTATATATCCTTTGTAGTCATAGCCGCCAATGCTGGAGGAGCCTGGACGCCTATTGGCGATGTGACGACGACCATGCTCTGGATTGCTGGAAAAGTAAGCACGCTGAGTTTGATTGATCATTTAGCGATTCCATCGATATTTTGTTTGCTTATACCTTTAGTTGTATCCAGTTTTTTGCCTGCCTTTCAAGGGGAGATAGCCAGCTTCCATGACGCAACTGCCAAAGAGAAAAGCAAAGAGAAATTACTCAGCAGCAAGACAATGCTCATCTTTGGAATCAGTGCATTGGTATTCGTACCAATATTTAAAACTATGACCCACCTGCCTCCTTGGATGGGAATGATGATAGGCCTCTCCATTGTCTGGTTGGTTTCTGAATACATTCATCCTGAGGAGGATTTTGCTGAAGATCGTAGGCATCATTACTCTGTCAAGCATGCATTATCCAGAATCGAGTTGTCAAGTATACTTTTTTTCCTTGGCATACTGATGGCGATAGACGCACTGGACTCTTTGGGTTATTTAAAAAATCTGGCCGTTAAAATGGATCAGTTGTTGCCCAGCCAGGATATTGTTGCTTCTATAATAGGCATCCTGTCGGCAATCATAGACAACGTGCCATTAGTGGCTGCCACCATTGGCATGTATGACTTACCTATGGATGCAAAAATGTGGCATCTTATTGCTTATTCTGCCGGCACGGGGGGTAGCATGCTGATCATCGGTTCGGCCGCTGGAGTGGCAGCGATGGGCATGGAAAAAATCGATTTTATCTGGTATTTTAAAAAGATAAGCTGGCTTGCGGCCATTGGGTATTTCGGGGGTGCGCTCATTATGTATTTTATCATGTTGATTTTTCCTTGACGCCACGCAAATTTTGAGGTTTGTAAAGGAAACCCAAGCTGGTTTTGACCCTATAAATAAATTTTTTAAAAATACTTTGAGAGTTCTACTTAATATTCGCATTTAGTTTGTAGGTTCATTGCTTGTAAAGTTATTATGGTTTCTGTCATTATTGCATGCTTCGTAATCGGCTATATCATGATAGTCTTCGAACATCCTTTGCGTATGGATAAAACGATTCCATCTCTGTTGATGGGAATGTTTTGCTGGACTTTAATCGCCGTTGGAAAGCCCTTACTTCCAGAAATAGCAGGGGGGCCACATGAGATTAACGAACTGGTACTCCATCATTTAGGAAAAATAGCTGAGATCTTAATCTTTCTTATCGGTGCCATGACCATTGTAGAATTAGTGGACCTGCATAAAGGATTTTCAGTCATCACTAATCGGATTCATACCCATAATAAGATCAGACTTTTATGGATTATAGCCTGGTTGGCATTTTTTATGTCTTCTGTGTTAGACAATCTGACCACGACGATTGTTTTTATTTCCCTGCTCCGAAAATTGATACACTCAAGGGAGGAGCGAATGTGGTATGTCTCTTTTGTCGTTATTGCCGCCAACGCCGGTGGTGCATGGACGCCAATTGGGGATGTCACGACGACGATGCTTTGGATAGCTGGGAAAGTAAGTACTTATTTTCTCATGGAAAATCTCGCCATACCTTCTCTTATCTGTCTAGCCATACCCTTGCTGATTGCAAGCTTTTTACCTGTTTTTCAAGGTGAGATCACCAGCTTTCATGATGCGAGTGAAAAGGCCAAACGAAGAGAAAAACTTCTCAGTAGTAAAACCATGCTCATGGCAGGTATTGGTGCGTTGATTTTTGTACCCATTTTCAATACTATTACTCATCTGCCACCATGGATGGGCATGATGCTTGGCCTGGCCATTGTTTGGTTGATCTCAGAATACATACATCCTGAGGAAGATTTTACTGAAGATAGACGACATCAATATTCTGTCAAGCATGCTCTGTCGAGAATCGAATTGTCCAGTATTTTGTTTTTTCTAGGGATCCTGATGGCGATTGACGCTCTGGATACACTTGGCATTTTGCAATCTATGGCTGTTAAAATGGATCATTTCTTCCCTAGCCCAGATATCGTCGCCACTTCTATTGGTGTCATGTCAGCGATAATTGACAATGTTCCTTTAGTTGCAGCGACTATTGGGATGTATGATCTTCCTATGGATGCTAAAATGTGGCATTTTATCGCTTTTGCTGCGGGTACAGGTGGAAGCATGCTTATTATTGGCTCGGCAGCCGGAGTCGCTGCCATGGGTATGGAGAAAATAGACTTCATATGGTATTTTAAAAAGATCAGTTGGTTAGCTGCGATAGGATTTTTCATTGGGTGTGCAGCTGTGTATATATTACATCTTATTCTGCATTGATTTGCCATTCTTATGTAGAATCTGACTTATATTGTGGTCAGAATTTTTAGGTCATGAACTTCTTTAATAATCTTCATCCTGGTTATTCGATTTTAATTTCATTAGCCATCCTGGCCTCGTGTAAACCGGCAGCCAGGATACAAGTGCTACAACCCGCACAACTAATAATACCTGAACATATTCAAAAGATCGTCCTGATAGATCGGAGTAAGCCTTCCAATGGATTTCTCAGCAATATCGAAAGCTTGCTCACAGGAGAAGATTATCAACAGGATAAGGAGGGAAGAACCAAGGCCATGAACGGTTTGAAGGATATTCTGGCTAACACGCCCAGATTTCAAACCTCTCTATCAGGCATAGAACTGGAAGGCAGCAGCGGTGGTAGATCCTTTATGCCTCCACTTCCTTGGTACGAAATTGAGACTATCCTCGCCAAATACAATGGTGATGCTGTAGTAGCTATAGAAATGTTTGACTCGGACATTCAATCGACAACCACCTCCCGTATAGTTAAAGAAAAAGACAAAGATGGCAAGGAGATTTCTAAAATAGTATATGAAGGCAAAAGAAAAGGTAAAATCAACCTGGGCTGGAGATTTTATGATCCTAAAAATAGGCAGATCATTGATGAATTTAAGGATACTGACGAAATCGAAATAAGCAGCTCCGGTGCTCCATCGCAAGCTCTGGCTATCTCTAATCTTCAAAAATCCTACGAAATCATTCGCAACCTGGCCGCTACTATGGGCACTAAATATGGAAAAAGGATTGCTCCTGTATGGATTACCTTGGCCAGAAGTTATTTTAAAACAGTTAAGGATAATAACAAAGAAAAATTTGCCCAGGCTGCACGATATGCTGATGCAGGTGAATGGCTTAAAGCAGAAACTATTTGGGAAAAAATCGCAGAGGGTAGGTCCTCCTCGGCTGGAAAAGCTACCTATAATCTGGCTGTAGCCGCTGAAGTAAATGGTCAGCTAAATCTAGCCCTTCAACTTGCCAGGGATGCATATACTCAATTTAATGAGAAAAAAGCCAAATCCTACATTAGAATCTTAGAGCGTAGAATTATAGATCAGGAGGAGATCCAAAATCAAATGCACCAAAGTATGAAAACCAACCCCTGAGTTGTTTGCTAACCAATTTATCAGAATAATTATTGGCTGGATGCTTTTCAAAAAACTGATTACCTTGTTATTTCTAAATTGTTTTTTGATGAACAGTAAATTCACATATATATTATTTATTTGCATCATTTTCAGCACTTTATCATTTGCCCAAACCATAAAGGGAAAGATCCTGGATGATGTCACTGGCGAGACATTGATTGGTGCCAATATTATCATTAAAGGTACTTCTGTCGGAACGGTGACGGATTTTGATGGTGCATTTGAGCTTAAAGTACCCGCTTTGCCCACTACCCTGACTATTTCCTACCTGGGATATCTCACCAAGGATGTGGAAGTCAATAGTGCAAGTGGCAACCTTAATATTAAACTCGAGTCTGAAGCCATAACCTTAATGGAGACTCAAATCAAAGGTCAGCGTGTCTCCGACAAACAAAAAGCTAGTCCTCTCACAGTAGAATCGCTGGATGTATTGGGAATCAAACAAGCAGCAAGTGATAATTTTTATGATGGGCTTGGCACTTTAAAAGGAGTAGATCTGACCGCAGCATCTCTAGGGTTCAAAGTGATCAACACCAGGGGATTTAATAGTACCAGTCCGGTGAGATCGCTGCAGATCATTGACGGAGTAGATAATCAGGCCCCCGGACTTAATTTTTCTTTGGGAAATTTTCTAGGCTCTTCAGAACTTGATGTACTGAAAGTCGATCTGGTGCAAGGTGCCAGCAGTTCATTTTATGGACCCAATGCGTTCAATGGAGTCATCAGCATGGAAACCAAAAATCCCTTTTATCAAAAAGGACTCAGTGTCAGCGCCAAATATGGGGAGCGTAACCTTTTTGAAACAGCATTAAGATATGCAGGTACCACAAAAAATAAAGCTGGCTTGGAAAGTTTTGGATATAAGGTCAACTTCTCTTATTTGCGAGCTGACGATTGGGTAGCTGATAACTATGAAGCTGTAACAGGCACCGTATCGGCTGCTACCAACCCTGGAGGTTACGATGCCATCAATATATATGGTGATGAATACCAGACAGGAAATGACCTTACCTCTTCACCACCCTGGTTGTTCCCCGGAATTGGTGTTTGGCACAGAACCGGCTACAAAGAAATAGACCTGGTTGACTACAATACCCGCAACATAAAGGCCAATGCTGCCTTGCATTTTCGTACGAAACCCAGTCAAAAAGACCAATCCCCTGAACTTATACTGGCAGGAAATTTCGGGAATGGCACCACCGTCTATCAGGGAGATAACCGATTTTCACTGAGAGACATATTGTTTTTTCAAGCCAGAGCTGAGATCAAAAAAACCGACAAATACTTTGTTAGAGCATATATGACCCAGGACGATGCAGGCAAATCCTACGATCCATATTTTGCGGCACTTCAATTGCAATCCAATGCTAAAACAAATAGAGATTGGTCTTCAGATTATGTCAATAATTGGCAGCGTTTCATCGAACCTAAAATATATGAAAAGGGCTATCCAAAATTAAAACCAGTGATCAATCCTGATGGCTCAGTCTCATTTTCATTT
>OBID01000244.1_pt1 | contig 23972 bp, 21 predicted proteins | sample 1519781 | NCBI WGS metagenome assembly OBID01 (sample SAMEA3991478, study PRJEB22521) | metagenome | biome: anthropogenic terrestrial biome; feature: sewage plant; material: sludge | place: Sweden | collected 2012-09-26 | reverse complement strand
TGTCACCAAAATGCACGAAGCCATCATCTGTTGGATGGATGAAAAACCGATGACCATAGGCAATAAATATATGTTGCAGCAGCACAGCCGTATGGTGAAAGCAGCCATCAAAGGCATTCCTTTCCGAATCAATGTAAACTCACTGGAACAAGAAACAGGCATAGACAAACTCGAGCTAAACCAGGTAGCCAATATCTCTCTGCAAACTGCTTCACCGCTCGCCTATGATATTTATGAAAAATCCAAAGCTACAGGAAGTGCCATCCTGATCGATGAAACCAGTCATAAAACGGTAGCAGCAATACTGTTTCAACAACCTTTGAACTAAGCCTTTTACAAAAATGAAACAACAGCCTCATATCATATTTGCAGGTGCAGGACCGGGAGATCCTGATTTGGTGACCATGAAGCTGGTAGAATGTCTTAAAACGTGTGATTGTATCCTTGTGGATCGGTTGGTCAATCCGGAGATTCTTCGCCGATATGCTTCCCAAATGGCCGAAATCATTTTTGTAGGTAAACAGGCTTATCAAAAAGAATCTACTGATCAGGCAGATATCAATAAACTGCTGATCGCTAAAGCCATGATTGGCCTCAAAACACTTAGGCTAAAGGGAGGCGATGTAGCGATCTATAGCAATGTCTTCGATGAGATCAAAGCCATTTCCGATCATGGAATTACCTACGAAATCATACCCGGTATCACCACCGCTTCAGGAGCTGTGGCTTCCTTAGGGATAGGCCTCACCGGTCGGGGTGTAGCACCTGGTGTGCAGTATCACAGTATGTCTGTTACTCAACCACCGGGCGAAGTGGAGTTAAAGCATTGGGCCTTGACCGAGGATACACTGGTCTTTTATATGTCTACTGCCGCTCTAAAACTATTGACTAAAAAATTACTGGAATACGGTGCCTCACCGGAGAAACCACTGGTGATCATAGAAGATGCTACCAGTCCCATGCAACGAAACCATTTTTACAATTTATTTTCTTTAGCCTTTCATCAGGGTGACCTGGCATTCAAATCACCTTCAATCATCATCATCGGTGACATATTGCAATATTCATTACAATCGGCACAAGAGATATCACCGGATGCCCACACCCTGTTCGAACCAATCAACTCCATCACAAAAAATATTTCAATCCATGTTATCTGAAGGAAAACTCAGGACACTCAACGATTTTATTGAAAAGACTTCCAAAGAAGAGCTCATATGGATCAATGGCTATATCTCAGGATTGATCTCCACATCAATGCCAAAAGACTCCGGGGCTGTCATTCAAAAAAGATTCACTATACTCTATGGCACTGACACAGGCAATTCGAAAAAGCTGGCCATGGAGTTTAATGCTGCCGGCAAAAAACAAGGCGCTAAAGTCAAAGTCGCCAGCATGGACACCTACAAAGCTGAAGATCTCCTGCAGGAAAAAAGCCTGGTGATCATCCTGAGCACCCATGGTGATGGTGATCCACCACCCAGTGCCAAAAAGTTTTTTGATCATCTGATGAGCGCAGATCAAAAATATCCTGATTTGGAATTTGCAGTGCTCGCTCTGGGAGATACTTCGTATCCCATGTATTGTAAGGCCGGAGAGGATGTACATCATCGACTTATTGAGTTAGGCGCAACCGCTGTATTTCCAATTCAAAAATGTGATGTAGATTATCAGGCTGATGCCGCCAATTGGTATGACCTTTACCTCAAGTCCTTCCCAACAGAACCAATCAAAACGGTTGCTGTGCAGGCACCCAAGGCATCAGGAGGTAAAAAGTTTTATGCTGGCATCATCAAAACCAATATCAATCTCAATGCAGCGGGCTCCAATAAGCGCACTCATCATATTGAAATCAAAACCATCGAACCCATCCTTTACGAACCCGGTGATGCGTTGGGGGTAATGCCTAAAAATAATGAGGAGACTTTAGAGAAGTTATTTGCAATTCTACCAGTCGACCCTAATTTAAACATCCCCTACAAAGGAGCTGGTCATACCCTGATGGATCTGCTGACCAATAAATTAAATATCTGCCATCTCAAAGAATCTCAGGTCCAGAAATATGCGGACATCGTAGGACAAGCCATACCAAAGGTAAGGATGGACTTGCTGGATTTGATGCGGATCTATCCTATGACACGACCAGCTCAGTTTATCGAATTTGTACATTCACTGACGGAGATGCTTCCCCGATTATACTCCATATGTTCATCGCCCCAGGTCAGGGAATATGAGATCCATATCCTGGTAGGTAAAAACACTTTCACGATCGAAGAAGAAAAGCGCTTTGGACTCGCCAGCGATATGCTGTCATCCCTGGAAGAAGGCAGTGCTTTGGATTTTTATATTCACCGCAACAAATCCTTTAGACTCCCTGCCCCGGATACCGATATCATCCTGATCGGGCCTGGCACCGGTATAGCTCCGATGCGATCATTTATAGAAGAGCGTGATGCTGCCGGAGGATCAGGTCGCAACTGGCTCATCTTTGGAGAACAGCATTTTACTACGGACTTTTTTTATCAGACAGAGATCCAGCAATATGCCAGCAGCGGGACCTTGCAACAGATAGATCTGGCCTGGGATCAAAAAGAGAAAATATATGTACAGGATAAAATCAAAGCAAAAAGCAAGGAGCTCTATGATTGGATCAAAAATGGCGCCCATATCTTCGTCAGTGGTACCCGGTCACCGATGAGCGAAGATGTAGAAAAAGCCATGATTGAAGTCATCTATGCACACAGCGGCAAGAGCGCTCCGGAATCTGAAGCATACTGGAATGACCTCAAAGAATCTGGAATCTATAAAGCCGATGTGTACTGATCTTCAATCTTTGAAAAGAAGCAAACTGAACTTGTAACAATATTATTAACCTATACCGGCATCAATATTTTTAAAAAAAAGAACCCATGTCAAATAATCTAACTCCTGCTGAGAGAATAAAAACCAATAGCGATGGTCTGCGAGGTACGCTCAAGCAAAGCCTTGAAGACCATCTCACAGGTGCCCTGCGTGAAGATGATCAAACGCTCATAAAACATCATGGCATGTATCAGCAGGATGATCGTGATCTGAGAGAAAGCCGTTCGCAGAAAAAACTTGAATGGTTATACTCCTTTATGATCAGACTTAGGCTACCCGGCGGATTTCTGACTCCTGCTCAATGGGTGGCTATGCATCATATCGCCGGTGAGCACAGTACAGGAGTAATAAAAATCACTACCCGACAAACCATTCAACTGCACGGCATTCTTAAATCTCATCTCAAACCGACTTTAAAATCTTTTGCTACACAAAGGCTCGACAGTATCGCCGCCTGTGGGGATGTCAATCGGAATGTCATCTGCAGCGCTCATCCAAAAGAAAGCCCGGTACACGAAGAGGTCTTTAAGTATGCTGACAAGATCAGTGCGATGGGCATGCCTAAGTCCAATGGATATTATGAGATTTGGCTTGATCGTGAACCATTATTAAAAAAGGAAGATGAAATAGATCCGTTGTACCAGGATCGATACTTGCCTCGCAAATTCAAAATAGCCATTGCCATTCCTCCAAATAATGATGTAGATGTGTATACCAACGATGTTGGCCTGATCGCAATTATTGAGGACAATAAGTTGCTTGGATTCAATATATCCATCGGTGGCGGATTAGGTACTACCCATGGCAACAAAGACACCTACCCTCGCTTAGGTACCGTGATTGGGTTTACTGATACCGAAGAAAAAACCTTAAAAGCAATCTATGAGATCATCACTGTCCAGCGCGACTTTGGCAATCGGGCTGACCGCAAACAAGCGCGACTGAAGTATACCATAGACAAAATGGGCATTGAAAATTTCAAAGCCGAAGTGGAATCGAGATGTGGATTTAAATTAGACGAAGCGCGGCCACATAATTTTACAGATCGGACCGATCATTTTGGCTGGCACCAAAATCATGAAGGCAAATGGTACTTCACAGCCTTCATCGAAAATGGTCGTATCGTCGATGAAAAAGTCGCCATAAAAACTGCCTTGTACGAAATTGCACAAACCGGTAAAGCCAATTTTAGATTCACTGCCAATCAAAAACTCATCGTAAGTGATATTCTGCCGGAACACAAATCAGCTATAGAAAAGATCCTGGTCAAATACGGTATGGTAGTTCACACCCTCGAGGCTACGCCCATCCGGCGTAATGCCATCGCTTGTGTAGCCTTAAATACTTGCCCCCTGGCTCTGGCCGAAGGTCAGCGATATCTACCAACTCTGGTTGGAAAAATAGAACCTATCCTTAAAAAATATCATCTCGATCAAGATCCCATCTCCATAAGGATGACAGGCTGCCCAAATGGTTGCGGAAGGCCTTATGTTGCGGAAATCGGGTTGATTGGCACATCCTACGGCCACTATAATCTTCACCTAGGGGGTGATCGTCTAGGCATGCGTCTTAATACCAAATATTACGAACAAGTAGATGAAGAGACCATCCTTAATATTCTCGATCCGCTGTTAGAAAAATACAGTAAGGAGAAGAATAATCATGCTTCTTTTGGAGATTTTATCCATGCATATCCGGATTTGGTAAGCCCTCAAGTATAGCCTAACCGAGATGAACATAAACGATCCAAATATTAAGCCCGCCTCATTTGACTTCGATAGATTTCTCGAAGATAAATTAGATGCCCTGAAAACAAATGGATCATATCGTCAATTTCTGACTATCGAAAAAGACAGTAATACATTTCCTCGGTTTATGTACCTTGATGCACAAGGTTGCAAACAGGAAGCGGTCAATTGGTGTACCAACGATTATCTTGCGATGAGCACCCATCCAGGCAATATAGCACGAATCATTTCTTCAAGTACTGTAGCTGGTACCGGTAGTGGAGGTACCAGAAACATATCTGGAAACACCGTTTATCACCAACTATTGGAAACAAAACTAGCCTCCTGGCATGGTCAGGAAAAAGCGCTGGTCTTCAACAGTGCCTATCAAGCCAATCAAACTGCCTTAACTAGTTTGGGCAGACATTTGCCTGACCTGGTATTTATCTCTGACGAAGAAAATCATGCCTCCATGATAGAGGGTATGCGAGCTGTGAACAATAAAAAAATTGTATTTCGTCACAATGATCTCGATCACCTGGAGTTTGTATTAAATTCACTGCCAGAGACCTCCCCTAAAATTATTGTATTTGAAAGTGTGTATTCCATCTCAGGGTCTATTGCTCCACTTAGGGAAATAATTTTGTTGGCCAGAAAATTTAATTGCCTTACCTATATCGATGAGGTCCATGCTGTTGGTTTGTATGGACCTCATGGAGCTGGGCTATTAGAGGCCAATGGGCTCGAAGATAGCGCTACGCTGATCAATGGGACTATGTCCAAAGCTATCGGAGTATTTGGCGGCTACCTGGCAGGCAAAGAGAAGTGGATAGATTTCATCAGAAGCTATGGAAGTGGATTTATTTTTACCACCTCGCTTCCTCCGGCTATATGTGCTGCCGCTTTAACTAGTATTGAAGAGATAGATTCCAATAGTGAGCTCCGTCAAAACTTTTTTAATAATGTGAACTTACTCAGATCGTCGTTAACTGATCACGGGATACCTTTTACCGGTCAGGATACCCATATCACCAACATTCACATTGGAGAAGCTAAACGATGCAAACAGATTTCTGATAGGCTTCTAAAAGATTACGGCATCTACCTTCAACCCATCAATCAACCAACAGTAGTAGAGGGTCAGGAGTGCCTCCGGGTCACGATTACGCCCAGGCATTGTCCTGCTGACATTGCTGCGCTGGTACAAGCACTTCACAAAGTATTGAAAAGAAAAATCATTCTCACCGGAAGAGGATCCAGGCTTTCTAAAGTTCAACTGGACCTCGTAAAAAACAAAATAAAGCGTTGTGTCCCTTTGGTAGAGGTTGAAATAAAATACAAAGAAAGCAAAGGAGATCAGCTGAGTGAGATTCCATTGCATACGCTGGAAGGTTCAGATTTTTTTACAGAAGACATCTTCATGGATCTAAGCCATGGGGAGGCAGACATCGCTGTCCATTCATTGAAAGACATGAGTAGTGACCATTTTTTTGGGAGCAATCATTTTGCTGTGGTCGATCGGGATGAAAAAAGAGACATGGCCATTTTTCATCCTGATATTATGAACAAACTAAAATCAGGCGTACCCATTCGTATCGGCACGTGTTCATTTCGCAGGGAGCATATGGCATTCAGTTTTTTGTCTAAAGCCTTACCTCAATTTGGAAAAAAAATCAACCTGGCCCCAATGCCAATCCGAGGCAATATCGATACCCGACTGCAAAAATTAAATAGTGGCCAATACGATGGGATCATACTCGCCGTGGCGGGTATTCACCGAATGCTGAATAGTGATGAATCAATGCTTTTTCAATCACTCCTGGCTGATAAAAAGTGGATGGTGCTACCCATGATAGATTGCCTTCCAGCACCATGTCAGGGAGCGATTGTGGCGGAAGCTTTGCCTGAAAATGAATTGGCTGTCGAAGTCTTGAATAAAATCAATGACCTGCAATTAAATGTGATCTGCACAGAAGAAAAAAGAATCGGACATCAATACGGGAGCGGCTGTATCCAGAAATTTGGAGTTTCGAGTTTTATGATCGATCATCAAACCGTCTATCTCGCCAAAGGAGTTGCAGAAAATGGCAACGAGTTTGAAGATTGGCTTGGTCTGAATATCCCAGCGGTTGACATCGAACCCAGTGATATGGTTTCTTCTGATGAATTGGGTTATATACCGATGAGGTCTTATCATCCATTGGATTCGACGCTACTTAAGAATAATAACCTATTTATTTCTCATGCCGCTTCCATTGACGATATTCAAATATCAACACTCTCAGGTCATAGAATCTGGACAGCAGGTACTGCCACGTGGATAAAACTGGCAGCAAAGGGTCTTTGGGTAGAGGGATGCGCTGACTCTTTGGGATTTGAATCTATTGAAGCTTTATTAAAAACTCAATTAGTCGGGGTTGACCCTAAGGAAATGCTTTTATTGACCAACTCTAAATCCGCTGCCAGGTGGTCTGAGGCAGGGTATCAGGCTTTTGGAACCTATGAGATCAATTATCATTCTAATCTGATCGATAAATATAAGCTGACTGCTGCTAAACTGGTTTTTTGGAATTGTTATGCACACTACGATGCAGTAAAATCCATCCTGACTTCTGACCAGCTACATGCCTGTCTGCCTGGCAAAACTGCTGAAGCGCTGAGAGCCCAAGGCATCGAACCAATTATTTTTCCCACCATCAATGCATTTAATCAATGGAAAAAGGACTATTCCCAAGCGCATTGCGCCGCTTGAGATCAAATGCACTCATCAGGTCTCTGGTCAATCCTATGAGGCTGTCACATCAGAGTTTTATTTTACCATTATTTGTTGAGCAAGATTTGAAAGAACCCAGGCTGGTAAAATATATGCATGGTGTAAAAGTGGAAACGCCATCTTCGATATTCAAAGCTATTGATGATGCTTTAGATTCCGGTATTAGTAAGTTCTTAATCTTTCCAGTCCCTTCTTTAAAATCGTCGGTACCATCAGATTTTTCTTTTGCATCAAATGTGGTCCAAGCTATCAAGGCTGCTTATGGTCAAGACATCTGGCTGGCATCAGACCTTTGTTTGTGTAGCTATACCACGCATGGACATTGTGGGATCCTGAGTCCAGCGGGCGACAGTGTACTCAATCATGATTCAGTCCAGGTGTTGGCTGATTATGCTGCCACACTAGCGCAAGCAGGAGTTGATTGTGTAGCACCCAGTGATATGATGGATGGCCGAGTCAAAGCTATCCGAAAGCAATTATTGGCTGCAAATCGCACAGAAGTCGTGATCATGAGTTACTCTTCAAAATTTTCATCACAATGGTACGGGCCTTTCCGCGATGCCTGCCATTCTACACCAAACAGTGCTATACTCAAGGATAGAAAATCATATCAGCTTTCACCTTTGAATACCTCGGATGCGATTAATTGTGCAATTCGAGATGCGGAAGAAGGAGCCGATATTCTGATGGTCAAACCAGCTGGCTTATACACGGATATCATATCTAAAATCAAAGAACGGATATCAATGCCCCTGGCAGCCTACCATGTGAGTGGGGAGTATTCAGCGATTGAGACGATGGCCCATCTGGGTGCGATAGATCGGGCTCAAGCTCATCTCGAAACCTGGAGTTCATTACAGCGTAGCGGTGCCGATATCATCATATCTTATGCTGCAATGGAAGCTAAAAAATGGATCGAAAACTATGAATATTAATACATTCACCGTATGAGAATCTGTTCGATTACCCTTCTGGTGATATTGGCAAAAACTAGCTGGGCACAACAAGCCCCTTCCGGTGAATGGGCATCCATACTCGTCTCCGTAAAACTTAATGAGCAATGGGCATCGGTGACGGATTTTGGATATAGGACCATAGGATCTGATTTTAGGTACTATCAAAATTATTTTCGCACCGGAGTGAGATACAGCCTCGATCGGCATTGGAGCATGGCAGGCGGCGTTGGTTTTTTCAATAGCAAAATTTCTTTTGCAAAAGATACGCGCGAATTCGGTCATGAAGTTAGACTGTGGCAGGATGTTTATCGTCTTTCTCCATTGAAAAATAAATGGATATTAAATCACAGATTCAGGCTGGAAGAGAAACACTTTGATAAAACATCGACCAGAGATCCTTATTATTCCCTCCGTTTCCAATATCGATTGTTAGGCGGATATCGCTTTTCTAAAAACTGGAACCTTCAACTAGGGCCTGAATGGATGGAAAATCTTATCAGGGAAAAGATTCTATTGGATCAGGTAAGATTATATGCCCTATTAGCTTATCAGTCCTCAAAGGGTTATGGGATTACATTGGGATATTTTTATTCTATGAGAAAAGCATACGATCAGCATGTTTATACTATTGCCCTTTCTAAAAATGTACAACGACATGTCCACCTCCAGCAATAAAAATACCTTGTTCCCCATCTTTGTGAAGCTCTCTGAGATTCAGTCATTGATCGTAGGTGGTGGAAATGTTGCCCTCGAAAAACTTCACGCCATTGTTGCAAATTCGCCGCAAGCAAATATTGAAGTCGTCGCCCCAGACATCAGACCTGAGATCATCACTTTGGTACAGTCACATCCCCATTGTAAAATCATTCAGAGAAAATTTGAGCCTGGGGACTTGGACGGGAAGGACCTTATTTTCCTGGCTACGGATGACCCACAATTGCATCATGACATCAGATCCATGGCATCCGCACGCCACCTGCTCGTCAACACAGCTGACAGTCCTGACCTTTGTGATTTTTATTTGTCCAGCGTAGTTCAAAAAGGTCATCTCAAGCTGGCTATTTCCACTAACGGCATGTCACCCACGGCAGCCAAACGAATCAAAGAGATGCTGAATCATGCATTGCCAGATTCACTCGATACCACCATCATGAATCTGCATGAAATTAGAAAAAATCTTACGGGAGACTTTCAATACAAAGTCAAGGTGTTGAATGATATCACGAAAGTCATGGTGGAACAAAAAAATGAAAAAGCAGCCCGCCAATGGAGAAGGATAGCCAGCCTGTCCTTGCTGGTGTTTGCCTCGATGTTGATCGGTTATTTTTTATTCTCCGTCATCAATCTCAAAGAAATATCCGATAGAGGTTTTGATATAGTAACCCACCTGGACAAAAGCTTTTATATCATGATAGCGGCAGGGTTCCTTGCACAAATGGTAGACGGATCTCTGGGCATGGGGTACGGTGTCACCAGTGCCATTGTATTGCTTTCCGCAGGAATCAGTCCTGCTGCGATCAGTGGTAGCATTCACACCGCGGAAATGTTTGCCAGTGGAGCATCGGGATACAGCCATTACAAATTTGGCAATGTCAATAAAAAACTTTTCAAAGCCCTGGTCATCCCGGGAGTAGTTGGTGCCGTAGCCGGTGCATTGATATTGGTCTATTTCGGCAATGCCGAATTCAAATGGTTGCGCCCGGCTATGGCTTGTTACACGCTTTTTTTAGGTGTAAAGTTTTTTATCAATGCATTTGCCGCGCCCAAGCCTAAGAAAAAATTTAGATATTACCGGACCTTGGCTGGGTTTGGAGGATTTTTGGACTCGTTTGGTGGAGGTGGCTGGGGACCTATCGTCACCAGTACACTGGTCAATCAGGGACGAAGCATTAAATATGTGATCGGGTCAGTGAGTCTTACTGAATTCTTTGTCACTATGGCCAGTGCATTTACTTTTTTCACGCTCTTAGGTATGAGTCATTGGAAGACCATATTGGGGTTGATCATTGGAGGATTGCTGGCAGCTCCTATTGCAGCACAATTCGTAGGAAAACTACCTAAAAAGACCTCCTACATTTTATTGGGTATCATCGTCATCATCTGGAGTTTGAGAATATTGATGACCATGTAGGTTTTTTTCAAACATGAGTTTTATCAAGCTAGACACCTACCCTGGTCAATTTGGCCATATAAAATCCATCATACCCAAACTCCGATGGCCACAGATGCTTTTCTTCTACCAACTGAAATGTTGGGTTGGCTTTTAAAAATAGCTGGATCTGGTCTTCGTTTTCTTCGGGGAATAAGCTGCAGGTGACATAGACCATCTCACCACCTATTTTGACCATACGGCTATAACTTTGCAAGATATGCTCTTGCTTGAGTTTGAGGTCTGCTATGTATTCAGGGGTGATTCTGTATTTAGCATCAGGATTGCGTCGTAGCACACCGGATCCACTACAGGGTACATCGAGCAAGAGTTTATCAGCTGTACCTTCCAGTCTTTTGATGACCTTATTATTTTCAATCCAACGTGCTTCAATGATCTGGGCACCTGCCCTTTTGGATCTTTTTTTAAGATTTTCAAGTTTGTATTGATCGGTATCCAGGGCAACGATTCTCCCTTTGTTTTGCATCAGAGCAGCCAGGTGCAGGGCTTTGCCACCGCCTCCTGCACATGCATCTATCACCCAATCACCGGGAGCGGGTTTGACGAATAAACCTACTTGTTGCGAAGCATAGTCCTGTACTTCTACCCAACCTTCTTTAAATATTTGACTTGCGAACAAATTCATTCTTTGTTCTACTTCGACCCCATGTTTATTGTCCAATACCTTGTATTTGATCAGCACATCACTTAGATAATTGGTCACTTCTGGGGTCGCCGCCTTAAGAGAATTAACCCTGAGCACCATGGATGCAGGCAGGTGCATGGCCTTCATTTCTTTATACCACCTTTCCCCCAACTGTTGGCGTCCATGCTCATCCAGTACTTCAGGAATAGAATATTGGATGGCAGGTGACTTTACTCCTTCGCGATAATTGGATAAAATCGACTTTTTATCGGTCGCTTTAAACTCCCGCCACTCCGGTAGTTCCAGGCCGTTGATGACCAGCCAGGCACCCAGCACAGACCAAAAATCTGTTTTACCCGGAATGGCATGCAGGATCGAGATATAATGCCTGGTGATATCATAGACATTTTCCGCTATGATCCCCCGATCACGTTTTCCAAATTTGGGATTTGATTTAAAACAACGCTCGAGCACCTTATCTACAGGTCTATGCTCGAGTAGGACTTCTTCCAAAGATTGTACAATAGAGAAAGCAAGGGGTCTATGAAGTTTGTATTGGCTTGACATTAAAGGACAAAATTGCAAAAAATGAGGTTAACATTTATGTTGAATAACTCTAAGGAGGTTTTTTTGATCGCAAATAACCTCAAAAGTTACTTTATAGATTGAAGCACATGAAAATCAACCCTTTAAAATGTAGTCCCGACAGGAATCGAACCTGTATCAAAAGTTTAGGAAACTTCTATTCTATCCATTGAACTACGGGACCGTTGCACATTGGGAGCGCAAATATCTCCTTCCTACGGCAGTTTTCCAATATTTTTCTGATTCATTTCTCATTATAATTAATCTGATAATCAATAGATTTGTTAGAATTACTTAAATAAAGACACCCTTCCCTACTTTTGTTACTCGATTTTTAAGTTTAAATCATTAGAAAGCCCTTATTACATGCCTGACAAATATGATGTGATCGTGATCGGAGCCGGCACCATGGGCATAGCGGCAACTTTCTACCTGGCGCAAGCAGGGCTCAATGTTCTGGCTTTAGAACAATATTCTATTCCAAACGACCTCAGCTCTCACAGCGGTTATACGCGCATTATCCGCAAAGCGTATTATGAGCATCCGGACTATGTACCCTTGTTACAAAGAAGCTATGATCTGTGGAGCTCGCTGGAATCTTACGCTGACATTCAATTGTACTTTGAGACAGGCATCTTGTACATGGGAGCCTCAACTAGTTCAGTATTGACAGGTTGTAGGCAATCAAGCGAACTGTATAATATCCCTTTGCATCAAATCAGTCATAAAGAAACATATCCTTTTAGTATAGAAAAAGATTGGGATACCTTTATGGAGCCAGATGCTGGCTTTCTCGATGTCCATAAAGCTATAACCAGTTTTTATAATGTAGCAGTAGGTGCAGGTGCCACTATCAGAACGAATGAAAAAGTACTTTCCTGGCAAAATTCCGGTGATGACCTCTTAGTGACAACGAACAAAGATCAATACAGAGCTAAGAAAATTGTATTCGCTACAGGTGCCTGGACTAATACCATCCTTGGTGACTATACGCTTCCATTAAATGTAACCCGACAAACCCTGGCTTGGGTCCAAACTCCTGAAGTTCAAAAATACAGTAGTCCACACTTTCCTTGTTGGTTCATTCATGATCAGGACTATGGCATGTTTTATGGTTTTCCGATTCATGATGCAAATCAACCTGATGCACCGACAGGTATCAAAATAGCGCTACATATGCCGGGCGAGTCTGCCGATGCCGATCATGTAAACAGATATATCACTGAACACGATAAATCGCTGATGCAATATTTTATACACCGATATATGCCTCAACTGCAGCATTCGAAAATCGAATACAAAACCTGCCTGTATACAAATACACCGGATGAGCATTTTATCATAGATTACCTACCGGGATTTGAGGATCGTGTGGTGTTTGCAGCGGGATTTAGTGGCCATGGTTTTAAGTTTGCACCTGTGATCGGTGAGATTTTAACCCAAAAAATTCTCGAACAAAATCATACTTTAAAGATAGATTTCCTGGGATTGTCCAGGTTCTATCAATAATCATTCTGAGATGGAACATAAATCGCAACCACTTGCTCTTAGAAAAATATTCATCAATCGCATGATTAGCACCATTGCTTATGCTTTGATGATATTGGGATTTGCTTTGGCCTTGGGTATCCTGGGTTACCATTTCATTGCCGACCTGGCCTGGATAGATGCACTTTATAACGCCTCTATGATTCTTGGCGGCATGGGACCGGTGGATCCATTGACTACCGATGGGGCCAAAATTTTTGCTTCGGTCTATGCCATATCTTCAGGTGTGATTTTGATAGGACTTTTTGGCCTGGTATTGACACCGGTCTTCCATCGGATCATGCATAGACTCCACCTTCAAGAAAAATAATGAACTTACCAGCCATCATACTCAAACCCGGTAGAGACGCATCTCTTAGAAGAAACCACCACTGGATATTCTCCGGAGGCATTCAGAAAACAGCCGGCACACCTAAAGAAGGTGATTTGGTCATCATTCAATCATCCAATGGAGAGAGATTGGGCTTTGGCCACTTTAGTGATTCCAATATATCAGTGCGGGTGCTTCAGTTTGGTACTCAGGATTGGACAGACGAATTTTGGAGCCAGACTATACTTGCTGCTTTCAGACTCAGAGCTGCGATTGGACTCACTGATGATCCGAAGACGGATGCTTATCGTTTGGTGCACGGGGAAGGTGATGGTTTGCCGGGACTGATCATAGATCTATATGGAGTACATGCTGTCATCCAATGTCACACGATGGGAATGTATCAGGTAAGAGAAAAGATCGCAGAAGCACTGGTCAGCGTCTTCGAAGGAAAACTTAAAACGATTTATAATAAGAGCAAAGAATCATTGGGACAACAATCCTCCGTGATTGAAAATGAGTTTTTTTTGGGAGAAACACAGGAAACGCTCATCATAGAACATGGCTATCGTTTTAAAGTCAATTGGGTCACCGGACAAAAAACCGGATTTTTCCTCGATCAGCGGGCCAATAGAAAAATAGTGTCAGAGTTATGCCATGGAAAATCTGTACTTAATCTTTTTTCATACAGTGGTGGATTTTCAATCTATGCACTTGAAAGTGGTGCGATAGAGGTAGTATCTGTGGATGTATCTGCCAAAGCCATCGAACTGACAGAGGACAATGTAGCGCTCATTAGAAATACTGGGGTTACCCACCAAAGTTATTGTCAAAATGTCAACGAATATATCCGCGATTGTGATCTTTTCGACATCATCATATGTGACCCACCTGCATTTGCCAAAAGCCTCAACAAAAGACATCAGGCCCTCATAGGCTATAAAAACCTAAATGCCAAAGTCCTCAAAAAAGTAAAATCAGGTGGTCTCTTATTTACCTTTTCCTGTTCCCAGGTGATGGATAGAGAACTCTTCCAGCAAACTATCCTGGCAGCTGCCCTGGATTCAAATAGAAAAGTCAAAATTTTGCAACATCTGAGTCAGGGCCCCGATCATCCGACGAATATATATCATCCGGAAGGCTCCTATCTCAAAGGGCTTTTGCTTTATATCGAAGATTGAGCCAGTCTTTCTAAGTACAGATTTTCAAATGTCGCCATCGATTTCCTGCGATATTGCATGATCCATCTTGGGTGCGGAAGTGGAACGATTTTATCAAAAAAATGATGCACAGCGTTGATTTTTTCAAAATAAGCAAAGTTTTTACCTTCACCCAGGCAATAGGCGATGTCTGGTCTCCCTTGCACCAGTTCCACCTGATCCCTAATATTTTGGAGTATAAATGGCTCTACCGCCTGCTGTAGTTTTTTATCATCATAATAATTGTAGTTGACTCCGTGGAGGACAAATCCCAATGGGCAAAGAGAACTGATATAGAAGGATTTAAAAAACAGTTCCACCCCACCCCAGCCATGAATCACTTTGTAGATAAATTGGGCTGACAATTCCTGTCTTTTTGAAAAACTATTAGGAATACCACATTCTTCCTCCAATTTGATAGGATCAGTAAAAGGCACTCCTGTAAGACCGGCACCAAATCTACCTGGATTGATCCCAAAAATCATAATTCTTGGCTGATTATCCAGGTAATACTTATTATAATAGGCGGTCATCGTGCGCCGTGTATCCATTTGGGAGTATGGGACTAACCACTCCACTCCTTTTGGCAGTTTTAGGCCTACAGTCTGATCTATTAATCCAAAATGGTGCCTGAGGATATAAGGAGCATGTAACTTTTTAGTGGATTTCATGATCAAAGCGAGATGGTAAGATACTGTAGATCAGTCAAATAGAAGTATAATATGAGAAGAAGCAGCATTATTCATAAAATTAAAAAAGCCTTTTGAAAGTTGTTATTTCAAAAGGCTCACTGCGGAGAGACAGGGATTCGAACCCCGGGACGACTCACGCCGTCAACAGTTTTCAAGACTGCCGCATTAAACCGCTCTGCCATCTCTCCATTCTGGTCCTCGATTACGAGGGTGCAAAGATATATTTTTCAACGAAAAATAGCTATTAGATTTCCCCTTTCTCTTTTAAATATTTTTTTAGGTTACTTTGTAGCTTTTACTCCTGGATTGGAGACCGGCCTCCTGGTGCTGACGAAGCCCCGGATGCCTACGACTAACACAAGGTTAATCTGATTGATTTTATAAGTATTTAACCCTATCTGGTGCAATGCACCTACCTTTGGTAATAAAATACACCACTATGAAACATGAGCAGAACAAAAACATTCCTGATCCTACATTGAATAAGGAAGAAAAAAAGACACCAGGATATCCACCTTATCCAGCCGATCAGGATATATACTTCAATGCAAAAAAAGAGGCGTCCATTAAGCCTGACGACATTTCAAAAACAAAAACCCCAAACGAGAGTACAGGTATTGGTTCAAGAAATGAAAAGGATTTTAATGATGATCTGTCAGGTGGAGATTTGGATGTTCCCGGCTCTGAGTTGGATGATGAAGAGGAGAAGATAGGGAGTGAAGACGAAGAGAATAACAATTATAGCATCGGTGGAGATATGCACAATGATTTGGAGGAGAACCAAGGAGATTAAAAAGCCTTAAGTCATATCACTAATAATAAAATAAAAAATCAAGAAGGCACCACCTTCAGCTTTCTTGAAACCTATGAGCGCTGGAGGATCAGCGTCTACATTTAAAAGACTTGATTGAATGATAAAAACTACATAATCAAATAGTTTGTGAGTAGTTTCCATTCTTTTATAACAAGCTTTCAAAAAAAATAATTTAATTAACTGCGTTGAGGCAAATTGATAATAAAGCATATGAAAACAGCTGTTTACAGTTTTCACAAATTTGAAAAACCCTATTTTGAGCCATTCAAAGCTGGTGATCATGCATTGCATTTTTTTAACCTTGCGCTCTCCATTGAAACCGCAGCTATAAGTGCAGGATTTGAAGCCGTTAGTTTATTTGTAAGCGATGATGCATCAGCACCCGTACTCGAAATATTATATAAACAGGGAGTAAGATTCATTGCTCTGCGATCAGCCGGGTATAATAATGTGGATCTCCACAAAGCAAAGCAGCTTGGTATCCGGGTAGCAAGAGTACCTGCTTATTCTCCATATTCAGTAGCTGAACACACCATAGCCTTAATGCTCGCACTCAATAGAAAATTGATACGTGCACACTATCGCATCATGGAACAAAACTTTTCCCTGGATGGATTGACCGGATTTGATATGAATGGAAAAACTGTGGGGATCATAGGCACAGGACAAATAGGAACTGTGACAGCCCGCATTCTCCACGGTTTTGGTTGTCGCTTATTGGCATTTGATAAAAACGAAAATGAGGAGATAAAACAAAAATACCTGGTGACCTATACAGATTTTGAATCACTGTGCAAACAATCTGATATCCTCACCTTGCATTTGCCACTGAATGAACAAACGAAGCATTTAATTAACCAGTCCAGTATAGCTAATATGAAACAAGGCGTCATGTTAATCAATACGAGTCGCGGTGGATTGGTGAATACAAACGATGTCGTACAATCTTTAAAAAGCGAGCATATTGGCTATTTTGGAATGGATGTATATGAAGAGGAAGCGGGACTTTTCTTTGAAGATCATTCTGAAGATATTCTCCAGGACGATACCATAGCCCGGCTCATGACTTTTAAAAATGTGTTGATCACCAGTCATCAGGGATTCCTCACTGAAACCTCACTACAAAATATTGCTAAGACTACTTTGTACAACTTGGATTGTTTTGAACAGAAGCTCATATCAGTAAACGAAATACAATAACCGGCCCCAATACTTAAAAACTTATCTATCTTCTAGATTCATATTGCTTATCTTTAAAAAAAAACAATAATGACGATCAAACAAAACTTAGAACAACTAGCCTTAGAAAAAAACTCACCTTGTGTCACAATCTCTCTAAATACGCACAGAACTCATCCAGACAATACCCAAGATGAAATAGTATTAAAAAATCTTATTCATGAAGCAGAAGAAAGAGTAATTCAAGAATACGGTAAAAGAGATGTAGCATCACTATTAGAAAAACTTTCAACGATCCACATTGATGTCAACCACAATTTGGATAGCCTGCATATATATCTTTCCAACGACACCAGTGAAGTAATTAAGTCATCCTGGCCCATTACTCAAAATGGCGTTCATATCTCCGATAGATTTGATATTCGTCCTTTGATGAAATCTTACATAAGAACCGAAGAATATTACATCCTTTTATTGTCTCAGAGCGGCACCATCTTGTATAAGGCACTCAATGATGAAATCATCAACGAAGTTAAAAATGATGACTTTCCTTTTCCAGACAACAGGCATTACAATACACACTCCGACAAAGGGAGTGATTCTAAACATTTAGACGATTTAGTGCGTGAATATTTGAATACAATAGACAAAGCAATTATTAACATATATAATGAGACGGGAAGTAATATTGTGGTGGTCGCAACAGAAGACAATTATAGCAGGCTTCAGCAAGTAGCAGACAGGCCTTTGGTTTATAGTGGACAGGCACCTATCAACTACAATAATACTACCACACATCATATTGCAAAACAAGCTTGGGAAATCATACGTGAATTGCAACACAGACGAAGGACAGAAGCAATGAGCGATATAAGAGAAGCAGTTGGACAAGGTATGGTTTTGACAGACTTACAGGAGATTTACCAAGCGTCCATCGACGGTCGTGGCGACTTATTGATAGTGCATCAGGACTTTGCCCAACCCGTACATATGACCAGCGACAGGACCTTTGAATTGGTCGGTGATACTTCTGCGAAAGAGGTGATAGATGACATTACAAGCTATATAGCCTGGGAAGTATTATCCAAAAAGGGAAAAGTATTTTTTACTGAACAGGACGAAATCAAAGATCTGGGTGCAATCGTATTAAAAACCAGGTACTGATTTATAATCATGCCGTAAAGTCGAATAACTTTTCTTTCATTTTTCCGTGATAACCATCATAAATTTTTGGATGTACACAGAAAGAGTATGGACTTGGTCGTTCAGGGTAAATGCTGCAAATTTTCATTTGAAGAGTTGTATATAATTCAGTATTGTTACAGCCATGGAAGCTTCAATAAATAATATAAAGAAAAAGCCGGCTTTATTCATATTGGGCCTTCCCAGGTCAGGCACAACACTCCTCGAACAAATGCTCGATGCCCATTCACAAGTAACTGTTTGTCCCGAAATGTATTCGGGTATGACACTTTGGCGGTTAAACGCTGCAAAAGAAATCAGTGACAAATGGAAACATCTGCTCATCATCAATTATTATTACCAACGAACCAACCTTTTCGAAGACCCAATTAACCGTTGTCTGGCCCGGCAAGCAATCAGAGAATTTAAATTTCCAATATCTACGAATACCTGGTATGATGCTTTGATCGGTGACTATCTTAAAGAAAAAAAAGCGAGCTGGTTTGGGGAAAAAACTCCCGAAAACACATTTTTCGTACCGACTTTGGAAGAAGCTATTCCTGAAAGTCAATTTATTATGATTTTGAGGAATCCCTTTGATATAGTGGTGTCTTTAACAGAAGCAATATTGTCACTTAATAATTCTCCATTGCCCAACAGGAGGTTGTATCATTTTGCAGTGACGGTAAAAAGAGGGCTGAAGAACATGCAATCCCATCATCTTCCCCAAAAATTAAACTTATTGCGAATTACCTACGAAGGCTTAATTCGAAATCCTGAGGTGGTTTTACAACAAATTTGTACCTTTTTGGATATTCATTTCGAGCCAGGTATGTTGGCATTTCAGAACCGAAAAAAATATGCCCGAGATAAGGAAGTCATGCGACAGATTCTCGGAAGGTTGGACGAACCGCTTACAGATCAACGAATAAACAGGTCCTATTCAATTTTAAGTCCAGCGCAATATGCATATCTCCAGGCATATTGGGCACCCGAATTAAAGCTACTGCCTTATGATTTTCCGATTGCCAATACCACTCTCTCCTTGCAGATGAAAATGCATTTGTATGTTGCCAAATTAGCTTTCTATTTTAAAACTTATTTGTGGACTGAATACAAAAACAAGCTTCGATTCCAATGTCATTACTATGCCATTCTTCTTTTGAGACACACTTTTTTAAAAAATAGAATTTTCAAAAACCTTATTATAAACGGAAAGGACTGGGAGAATATCATTGATCACGGATATAATGACAAATCCTAGCTTAACTAATTGTTAATGAATTCATTATATAATTTAATGTAAGCTGCTGAGGTTTCTTCAATGGGGTGTATTTTGGGGATTTTCTTTGTATTGGGATGTTCCAGTGCTTCCTGGACCAATTGTACCAGCTGGTCAATGGTGTTGCCACAAGTTCCTATTTCGGGTGCAATGCCCACCGGAGTACTTATGACCTGGCACCCATTGGCTGCAGCTTCTATCAGGACCATGCCAAACGATTCAAAATGAGAAGTATGCAACAATATTTTAGATTCTGCCATTTTTTTCAAAACCTGTGATCGTGGTAACTTACCCAATAATATAATCTTGTTTTGCAATTTCAACGCTGCTATAAGATGCTGTAATAATTTTAGCTCAGACCCTTCTCCAATGATTTCAATTTTCAGATCAGGAAACCTTATTAAAAGTCTACCAACTACCTGCAGCCAAACATCCCAGTTTTTGACAGGGATTAGAGATCCGCAACCCAGTATATCAATAGTTCTGAAGTAAGATTTCGGATTGGAATCATCATGTAGTGCCAGGCCCCAGCCGATAATAGGTAAATCAGAGAAACCGGTAGTCCTCTTAAATTGCAGGTGCTGATAATGTGAAACTGCTACTAAAGCCTGAGCCAGGGATCTATTTAGAAGCTTTAAATAAAAATTGGACCTCAACACATCCTGACCCATTAAAGTAGTGATATGAGGCACATGCCATTTCCACTTCAAGTAGTTACCGATAAGCCAGGAAGGTCCTAACCAAAAACTATGAACAATATCAAACTTTCTGATGCGATACCACTGCGCAGCAAATCGTATAATTCTCATCCAATTGATCCATCGGAACCATCGGCGATTCCAACCATATCCGGACTTGATTTGAATACCATGCCACAGGTATTCAGCTCCGTAGAATGGATAAGCTAAAGTGAGAATTTGTAAATCCACTCCCCTATCTTTCAATGCAAGTGCTAGTAATTGAAGCGGAGGAAGACATCCGTCATCCTGCTCATCTGAAGCAAAACCAGGGCTAATCCAAAGAACACGGATTGATTTCAAATCCGGGCGGATTTGCTGATTAAATGATTAACACAACTCCTATCGATTAAAGCGGCAGGATATTGGATGACTCTCCTATCTGGCACGTTCATTCTATTGCAGTTTTATGAATCTTCAAGGTTATCAGTTTTAGTATTTTCTCACGAATTTGATTCGATTTTAAACATTCTAAATATATACTGATCTTCCCCACAACTAGTCTCCTGGTGAACCAAGCCTAGCTCTATACGCCATTGTCTGGCGATTCCTTTTATAGTATCGACAGCGCAAAATTCATTGAGTATCATATATATTGAAGTAGGTGGATTGATATATGGATAGATTTGATTAAAAAGCCTATGAAAATATTCAAACTTTTCGCCACAATAAAATGCCAGCTCCCAATAGTCCTTCGGCTCACGTGGAAAATAAGGAGGATTAATGACAATGTAGTCAAAGATTTGTATCGGTATGTTTTCAAAAAGGTCTGATTGGATGACTTGCAATCGAATATTGTTTTTCAGGCTACTCTCTTCCAAGGCATGGATAGCGTGAGGATTTATATCTGTGGCCATTACATTAGCCCCCATACTGGCCGCATGCAGAGCAATCAATCCACTGCCTGCACCTAACTCGATAAAATGTTTATCCACTAAATCCATTTTCGCTAAAAACTCTAATAGAACCTTGGTACTGATGAGCCATCCCGGGTGGAACACCGTAGGAAGTAACCTAACCCGGATGCCCCGGTAATTATACCATCTTGGCCTGGCCATATACCATTTGTACATTTTCCAGATCAAAGGTTGCCCCATTTTGGCTATTACGCTTTGGACAAGTTTGGTCATACTAAAATCCTTCTATTTCCGGTTGCCGGTATTTAAGCCAAAATTTTTGAAGGATTTTAAGTTCATACGGAAAATAAAAAAAATTGAACTTATAGCGCAAATAGGACAATTTGCACATTACTTTTCGCTGAAGAGCTGAAAGCTTAATATCAGAAGCGGTCGGATAGTGCGCGTTCAACACTGTTTCAAAATTGCGGATCTTGTCTACCATTTTTGCTGTCAGCCAGGGGGTCAGTGGATTTTTTCGAAGATCAAAATAGCGCCATTGAGGCGACAGCCAATCTTCCAGTTTTTGTGGAAAAGAAAAACCGGCTGCGGTGATTCTCTTGAATAATTCTGATCCTTCCGTAGGAACAGGACTATAGATATAAATAATGATTTCCGTTGCCGGATTAATATCCTTGATCTCTTTGATAAACTGAATGTCAGCATCTATTTGGTCCATCACTTTTTTTGGAGTATCTGCAGGCATACCTAATACAAACGAATATTCCGGAATAATATCAAATTGTTTCATACGAGCTGCGAATCGCTTGATTTGTTGAGCCGTTTGCTTTCCACCTTTGTCCATTTGCTTCAAAATAGTATCATTACCACTTTCCGCGCCAAAAAAGATCATGCGACATCCGGCTTCCCGCATCAGAGAAAGTGTTGAATCGGAATATTGATCGATGGTATCGATACGGCCTTCCCCCCACCACTTCATTTCCTGCCTTGCTATCAGCTTGGAAAACTCAGCAACTCTGCTTTCAGAGACAAAAAAATTATTGTCATGAAATTCAATGGCATTAGCCCCGTATTTTTTCTTTATTTGAATCACATCCTCATAAATCCTCCTGGCGCTCTTTCCCCGCCATCTTGCCTCATAAATCGGAACTACGGCACAAAATGAACATTTAAAAGGGCAACCTACACTGGAATGATAAGCCATTGTGCGGGTACCTAAAAAAGTTTTACCTAAATAGTTTTTTATCGGATAGAAGACATCCAGGTGTTCAAAAGGCAGCGGCGGGAGCTTATCCTGGTCCAATAACTGGTCTTTTGGAGTCTGTATAATTAATCCATCGCTGTTGCGATAGATCAGATTTGAGATAAGTTCAAAAGGTTTATTGGCTTCTAATGCATCTAGTAAAGCAGGGAATGCATGATCGCCCGGGCCGTTGATCACAAAGTCAATATAGGGAGCAGAACAAACAACTCTGAATTGATTGGCGGCAAAATATCCTCCCCAAATGTTGATGATTCCAGGACATATTTCCTTTGCCCTTTTAGCGAAAGGAATTGCTTGAGTTAATTGAGGTCCCGGCATGACCGTAGTTCCAAAATATTTAAAATTTCCCGACTTAAGGTATTTTTCAATGACGGCCCAGGGGTCCTGCTCCATATTACCATCAACGAACACATAGTCATAGATTCCGTGAATGGATGCACCGACTTGAAGTATACTATTGGGGATGCGATATTTTGAGTTAGCACTGCGAGGGTTAAAAAGAATGATTTTATTACTTTGTATAACCGCCGGCATAGCTAAAATGCATTGAAAGTCAACAAAGATATATAATAATCACATATAGTCCTTTCATCGATCCTTATGAGATTATTCAATTTTAAATAAGGTCCAGCCATCCGGAAAGTCCTTAATTCTTTTCAATTTATAATTTTTCTTTAGATGCTCCCAGTTAGTCATAGGAGCCAGGCCTTTCCATTGTTTACTCAATTTTGCTTCATTAAACAATATAAAAGCACCTCTATTAAAGTTATCATAGGTACGAACATACAAACTTAAAATAGTATACGGAATCCCTCTGGACTTCAAGGCAATATCTATGTCAAAGGAGTAAAGGGTATCAGGATGCGATACTTTTGCATAGTCTTTGAGATCAAGGGTCATCAGGCGTTCGATTAAATTTCGATGCAAAGTGGGTTTGAGAGCAAGCCAGCACAAAGAAAGTTGTGCTAAAAAAAGAATTGGTAAAAGTCTGACTTGATGTTTAATGAAAAACCAGTGAGTATAGATCCTATTATATCCGTAAAAGCCGATCAATAGCACGATTGGATAAACTATCAAAAGATGCCGATAATTCTGATTTAGATACCCTGCCAAAAAAAATGCATAACACAAGTAACCCAATACCCAGGCAGCCCAGTGCAATCCCACCAGGGCCTTTTCTTTAATACAAATATAGATCAAAATCAATCCA
>OBID01000242.1_pt1 | contig 24097 bp, 23 predicted proteins | sample 1519781 | NCBI WGS metagenome assembly OBID01 (sample SAMEA3991478, study PRJEB22521) | metagenome | biome: anthropogenic terrestrial biome; feature: sewage plant; material: sludge | place: Sweden | collected 2012-09-26 | reverse complement strand
ACCTTGCGATTACAGCCAAGGAGTGCTATGCCGAAAAAAAACAGGAGGAGAGGAAATGATTTCATTTGATGGTTTTATCCAATATCTTTTTTTTGAGTTTAGAATTATTAGGGTTGAGTTCTAGCGATTTGTTCCATTCTATCATGGCCTGGTCAACATCTTTCAACATAAACAAAGTATCTCCATAATACTCATGGTACAAATGTGTTTGACCGGAAGGAAGTGGCAGGGCTGATTCAAATAATGCTTTGGCCTCTTCATATTTCTTTGCCCGGAATAAAAGTATGGCTTTGTATCCCCGCAGATCTGCAGAAGTCGGAAACTCTTTCAATCCTTGGTTGATCAAGTCCATGACTTTGGCATCGTTTTTTTGATTGCTCACCAGTAATGTCGCAGGGATGTAATATGCTAAAAAAGATTTAGGGTTGATGGATTTAATGGAAGATTTTAATTGATCGACCTGTTGACTATTGCCTTCGGCAAAAGCCAGGGCCAGCTCCAGACTTTTGGTCGACTCAAGATATTCTTTTCTGCTGGAAGCCATCATTTGAGTCTGCAGGAGCGCCGATTTCGCCTCATTGATTTTTCCACTTTTAATCAAGGCCTTGGTGTAAGCCATGGCCATAGTGATATCATTAGGAAATAGGTCGTACGCCTGTTCGGCGATGAGTTCATTTTCTGGTCCATCTTCAAACAGATCAGCCAACTCAATATAATTGGCCCAGAGCGGTTTGACTGAGTTATTTAAAGCCACCGCTTTCTGATATTGTTGATAAGCCAATCCTTTTTTCCCAAAAGCGATCAGTACATCACCATATAAGGCGTATGGCTTAGCTTCTTTTGGATAGTCTTGAACCAACAAAGCTGCGTATTTTTCAATCAGGCTGAGCAGACCCTGATCTTTGGAATCTATCCCCTTCTGAAGATAAGGTATGAGCTCCAGAACTTTAGTATCCATGGGGATAGATTGGTTTTCCATCAATGTCTGGATCGAAACCAGGTATTCATCATCTTTTCCTTCTAATCTATAAGTGGATGCTAATGCGAGATTGGCCCTTTCATCGGCTGGACTGATAGCTATAATTTGTTTGAATAGTTCGTTGGCTTTATTGACTTTATTCTGCTTGACATAAAAAGATGCAAGGGCATGCATATATTTTGTTTCCGTAGGAAAAGCATCGTAAAGCTTGACCAGCTCGGATTCAGCATCTTTATGCTTACCTAACTGTTGATATAAACTGGCCTTTTGTAAAGAACTGATCTCATTGATCCCTTTTTGGTCTTCGAGGAGGGTAAGTACCTTGACAGCTTCGATGAGATTGGAGGAATGAACCAACAAGTCCACCATAGCAGTATAGTGAGATTCCTTATATGGTTCGAGTGATTGCAGTTTTTTGTAAGTATTGAGTTCATCAGGTGCCTTCTGGAGATCATGATATACCGTGGCCTCTAACTGAAGATAATGGGTAGAATTGGGCAGATAGGACAGTGCTTTGGTGATCGCATCGAGTGCCTCGTCATATTTTTTAGTCTTGTCCAAAGCAAAGGCCAGCTCATACCAGGCAACATGATTATCAGGTTGTTTTTCAATAATTTCTTTGAATTGAGTCACACTTAAATCATGACGATCTATCAATTTATTCCTGATGGCTTCAATAAAAATGGACTGTACCTGCACATCAGACTCCGACATCTGGGTGGACTGCGAAAATCCTATAAAGTGACAATAAATGAATATCGAACCAACGATTACATTTCTAATCATGGGTACAAAAATACGGTTTTAAATAGCAGGATCAGGAGCTGCCAAAAAATTAAGTAATTGCTAACTAAATGCCAAAGCTGTACGATGAACTACTCAATGACAGAGATTTTCATCATGTTGGTTCTTCCTTCCAATTGAATCGGCACAGTACCTGTGTTGACTACTATATCTCCAGGGCCTACGAGGCCTTTTTCTTTGAGTGTATTACAAACACGGTTCATTAGCTCGTCAGTAGTATCCCCCACACTTTGATAGAGATAACACTGTACCCCCCAGACCAGGTTGAGGGTAGAAAGCATATAACTCAAGGTAGAGAAAATAAAGATCTCGGCATGCGGTCGGAAGGAGGATATCTTAAAAGCTGTAAATCCTGAAGTAGTCATGCCTATGATGGCTTTGGCATCCAGGTCAGCGGTGGTTTTGACGGCGTTAAAGCAGAGTACATCAGCGAGAAAGGTTTCTGATTCACTATCAAGCTTGGGCAAACGACTTTGATTGGGTTTATAATAACGCTCTGTCTCACCAATAATTCTTGACATAGCCTCCACTACCCTGACTGGATGTTTGCCCACCGAGGTCTCGGCGCTCAACATGACGGCATCAGCCCCATCCAGGACTGCATTGGCCACATCGGTCACCTCCGCACGGGTTGGGCTGGGATTCTGGATCATACTTTCCATCATCTGGGTGGCCACGATGACAGGTCGGCTATGTTCGATACATCGGCGTACGATCTCTTTTTGGATGCCAGGTAGTTTTTCAATAGGTACTTCTACGCCTAAATCACCCCTGGCTATCATTACGGCATCAGCGGCTTGAATCACTTCTGTGATATTATGGAGGGCTTCTGGCTTTTCTATTTTAGCAATGATCCTGGCATGGTGACCAGCATCTACTAATCTTTGTCTAAGCTCAGTGATGTCCACCGCTTTTCTGACAAATGATAGGGCAATCCAATGAATCGGTTGAGTAAGTAAAAACTCAAGATCTGCCAGGTCTTTTTCTGTCAGGGAGGGCAACGAAATCAAAGTATCAGGCAAATTGACTCCTTTATTAGAAGAAAGTATACCGCCAAAGAGCACTTTTAATTTAACGATGGATTTACGGTCGGTCTCCAAAACTTCAAAAATCAATTTACCATCATCGACCAATACTTTATCGCCAGCTACTACTTCCTGAGGAAAAAGCTCATAACTCATATAAATACCCTGGGCTGTACCCTCACAAGGAGTATTGGTAAATATTATTTCATCACCAGTCTTCAAGTCAAGTGCATTGTCCTTAATCCTGCCCACCCGCAGCTTAGGCCCCTGGAGATCAGCCAATATGCCAACATGGAAACTATGCTCCTGATTGATCCTGGTGAGGTGCTGAATGACTTCAAGATGCGTGCCTTGATCGGCATGTGACATATTCAGTCTGAACACTTTAACTCCGGCTTTGGCCATTTCGAGCAACATGTCGTAGGAAGCAATAGCTGGCCCGACCGTGGCGATTATTTTAGTATTGAGGAGCGGATATTCGCTCATAGTTTTATAAATTTTGCGCATAGATACAGCAAAAATCTGTATGGTTTCTCAAAAGATATTTCAATTTTGTGAAACTTTTGAGATAGATTTGATATTATCAAGTTGAATTTAATAAATATAGCGTGCCAAAAGAGGTCAGGCTGGATTCAATTAAAAAAAAGTTTTATATCACAATCAAAATTTTATTTTTGCACCTTAATTAAAAAATTAACAAATGGCAAGCATTGAAGAAAAAGTAAAGAAAATAATCGTAGACAAGCTCGGCGTAGATGAGGCAGAGGTAACTACTGAAGCTAGTTTCACTAACGATCTTGGAGCAGATTCGCTCGATACTGTAGAATTAATCATGGAATTCGAAAAGGAATTTGACATCTCAATCCCAGACGAACAAGCAGAGAAGATCCAGACTGTAGGTCAAGCAATCAGCTATCTGGAATCTCAGATAAAATAAATAAAAATCGACCTTTTTACTAAATGTATGGAGTCCATATGCTTACATATGGACTTTTTTTATTTGGAGTCGAATGCCCATATTCAATTCATATTCAACAACATATGAGTTTAAGATCTTAGATATATCCCCATAAGAGAGGTATATCCAGTCAAGCATACTTTAGAAAAGTGAGGCTGGATGGACAATGTAAACTTTTGTAAATTTGCCCATCAAATTGAATCATAATTAAAGCTACAAACATGAGGAGAGTTGTCGTAACCGGTATGGGAGCAATCACCCCAATAGGTAATTCGATCCCAGCCTTTTTAGAAGGTCTGCAAACGGGAAGAAGTGGCGCTGCCCCTATAACTCTATTTGATGCTCATCTGTTTAAAACCAGGTTTGCGTGCGAAGTAAAGGGGTTTAAAGTGGAAGATTACCTTGATCGCAAGGAATCCAAAAGGATGGATCGTTTCACCCATTTTGCTATGGTAGCAGCTGCTGAAGCTATAAAAAATAGTCAACTCGATTTAAGTGCCATCGACCTCGACCGGGCTGGAGTCATTTGGGGCTCAGGGGTTGGTGGATTACAATCTCTTGAAAATGAGGTTATTGAATTTGCCAGAGGTAATGGTACACCCAGGTTTAACCCATTCCTGATACCCAGGATGATCTCGGATATAGCTGCAGGATATATTTCCATTGAATATGGCTTTCGAGGTGCTAATTACAGTACTGTATCTGCTTGTGCGTCTTCAAATCACGCGATTTTGAGTTCTGTAGATGAAATCAAACTTGGGAGGGCTGATATCATGGTGACGGGAGGATCTGAGGCGGCTATCATTCCAACCGGAGTTGGAGGATTTAATGCAATGAAAGCCTTGTCTGAAAGAAATGATGACCCGGCTACTGCTTCAAGACCATTCGATAAAGATCGCGACGGTTTTGTACTTGGTGAAGGCGGCGGAGCACTGATCCTGGAAGAATATGAGCACGCCAAGGCCAGGGGCGCCACCATTTATGCAGAAGTAGTAGCTGGAGCCGCGTCAGCTGATGCATACCATATTACAGCGCCCCATCCCGAAGGGAGAGGCGCTATGTTAGTCATGAAAAATGCTTTGGCTTATGCCGGCATTTCACCTGCAGAGGTAGATTATATCAATGTACATGGAACTTCCACCACCCTGGGAGATATTTCAGAAATCAAAGCCATCCAATCAGTTTTTGGTGACTATGCTTATAACTTGAACATAAGCTCTACTAAATCTATGACAGGCCATCTGCTAGGAGCAGCTGGTGCTGTGGAAGCCATATCCTGCATCTTGGCTATCCAACATGACTTTATACCACCCACAATCAATCATTTTACTGATGATCCGGATTTTGATTCCAGGCTACAGCTTACATTTAATCATGCAGTCCCCAAAAGGATCAAAGTGGCCCTAAGCAATACATTTGGGTTTGGCGGACATAATACTTCTGTTATCTTTAGGCGTGTCTAAATCATCAAATCGTGCTGCGTAAACTGTATAACTTTTATATTTCGAATGACAAAGATTTTGCCAAACGAATCAAAAGTATGACAGGGGTCACACCTAAAAATCTGAATCTATATAAGCTGGCATTTTACCACCGTAGCACATTCAATGAACAGTCAGAGCTCGCTCAGAACAACGAAAGATTGGAATACCTTGGTGATGCTTTACTTAATAGTATTTCAGCAGAATACTTATACCATAAATATCCGGGCAGCAACGAAGGATTTCTCACCAAAATGAGAAGCAAAATTGTAAAAAGAAAAACACTCAATTACATAGCAGATGCCATGGGGCTGGATACTTTGCTCATGGAGTTTAATCGTACACATATCTCAGTCTCCATGTTGGGCAATGCCCTCGAAGCACTGATCGGTGCTATTTATCTCGAATTGGGCTACGAACCCACTAAGAAATTTGTGGTCAATAAGTTGTTTCGTAAATTTCTGGACATCCACGACCTGGAGGTGAATGATGACAACTTCAAAAGCAGACTACTTGAATGGGGGCAAAAAAGAGGACATGATGTGCAGTATAAGGTCGTATCGAAGTTTAAACAAGATCACCGTGACCGATATCGGGTGGTAGTTACTGTCAATGGAGAAGAACTTTGTACTGCAGAAGATTTTAATAAAAAGAATGCCGAACAACAAGCTTCAGAGTCTGCTATTGCAAAGTTGGGTATCAAAGAGATATCAGAGATCCAATAGCCTCTTTAAGTCTTATTCTGTTTTCTTCAGAGAGTGCTACCAGAGGTAATCTCACCTCTGCGCGACACAGTCCCATCATCTCCATGCATGCTTTCACACCTACAGGATTGCCTTCGATGTATAACCATTTATGAATATCCAGGAGCCCATCGTTGATTTTTTTTGCTTTAGAAAACTCCCCCTTAAGAGCATGCTTGACCATATCTTCAAACTGCTGAGGAAAAGCATTGCTGATCACCGATATAACCCCCGAAGCTCCGCATGCTATCATAGGCAATGTCAAAGGATCATCTCCTGAAAGCATTTCGAAAGAGGCAGGCTTGTATTTGAGTATTTGCATGATCTGCCCAAAATCACCGGAAGCTTCTTTAGTGGCGACAATATTTTGATGTTCTGCCAATGCCAGCGTGGTTTCTGCAGAAATATTGACCGAAGTTCTGGATGGTACATTATATAATATCACAGGCACCGGTGAGGCATCTGCAATAGCTCTAAAATGGGCCAACAAACCAGCCTGACTGGGCTTGTTGTAGTAAGGGCTAGCTACTAAAATGGCATGAATGCCCTCAAAATTAGTGGTTCTGAGCATATCCAGGATTTGTCTGGTATTGTTCTTTCCAAACATACCACAGACTATCGGTAACCGGTCATTATTTTCCTCCAACACAATATCCAATACCTGTCGGCATTCTTCGTCAGTCAAAGTTGAGGTCTCTCCTGTCGTACCAAGTGGCACCAGGAAGTCAATACCTGAAGCCATATTGAAGGCAACTAATGTTTTCATTGCTTTCACATCAATCAATCCCTGGTCAAATGGGGTCACCAATGCAGTTCCTACTCCTTTAAAAACTAAGCTTTCCATGAAAACATACTTTATTTAAAATATCAATCAGATCGCGAATATATTGTTTTATTATGAAGGTGTCTTTGGTCTCTAATAACAGATGATAATATTCACTCAAATCTGAGTACGGGCCGACCTTGAGTTGGGCACTAGCCATGACCGCAAGATAATGCAAGGACAGGCTTTGAGAAAGATCCGCATTAATCAATATATCATACTTTACCTCCAAAAAGCGATCCACATCATAGTTTTTCGGAATAAAGAAAAAAGAACGGTCAGAATTATTGAAGTTCTTAAAATGCAAGCCCGATGTATCTGCCTGATGATCTAAATAACCCATCAAGGTTACTTTGGCTCCGGTCCTTTCAAGATTTTTGGCAAACGTGAAAATCAGATCTTTATCTTCTACGATAGAGGCATCAAAAAGAACCGCAATTTTTTTGACATCAATCTCATGGACAGGTTTGATCGTGTCTTTTGCCAGGCGAGCATTGTTATGTAATATTTTTAGAAAACGAGCGTGGCGGTAGTTAAAAAAAAATGATTTTGATTCACGCATTATCAGATAACGGGAGTGACTTTTTTAAATTGCCCCATGCGGCTATACTTTGCAATGCGCTTTTTGATACGCGTTTCAGGCTTTTCAATGACTATGTCTGCCAATTCTTTTTTAATATGCCGCTTTAAGATTTTCGCCATTCCTTCAGGATCTGAATGGGCACCTCCCAGAGGCTCTTTGACTATATCATCTATGAGTTCGAACTCCTGCATATGATCGGCAGTCAATTTTAATGCTTCGGCTGCTTGCTGCTTAAAGTCCCAACTACGCCAGAGAATAGACGAACACGATTCAGGGGAAATCACCGTATACCAGGTGTTTTCCAGCATAAACACTTTGTCTCCCAAGCCAATACCCAGCGCACCACCTGATGCACCCTCTCCTATTACATAGCACAGTATAGGTACTCTGAGCCTGGCCATTTCAAAAAGATTGCGGGCTATTGCTTCAGCCTGACCACGTTCTTCGGCTTCAGGGCCGTGATAGGCCCCCGGTGTGTCAATAAAAGTAATGACGGGAAATCCAAATCTTTCAGCCAGCTTCATCAATCGGAGGGCCTTGCGATAGCCTTCAGGATTAGCCATGCCAAAATTGCGATATTGTCTCAACTTTGTATTAGTGCCCTTTTGATGACCAATGATGACCACACTTTGATTGTCGATCATGCCGATACCACCTACCATGGCCTTATCGTCCCTGATATTGCGGTCCCCATGCAACTCTACAAAGGATTTGCAGATTTGATTTATATAAAATAAAGTGTATGGTCGCTCTGGATGTCTTGATACCTGAACTTTTTGCCATCCCGTGAGATTAGCATAAATGTCTTTACGGGTATTTTTTATTTTAAGTTCGAGCTCTTTGATTGGTTCGGTGACATCTACCTCTCCTTTCTCCTGAATCTTCTGGAGTTTGGCCAGTTCTTCAAATAATTCTTCAATTGGTTTTTCAAATTCTAAGAAAACCATAAGGTCATTTGGTTGATTTAATGGGCAAAGGTATTAATTCTAATTGAATAGACGGCTTTGATTCAGCAAGTCAAATTGCGACATTTCATTGAGCAGGCAGTATTAATAATACGCTGTATTTTAACATTTTATGAAACTATTGAGCAAAATTTACCATTTTTATTTTTCAGCCAGACCTTGAAAAAGACCTCTGTCAATTAATTTTTGGAACTTAGCCTACAATTCAATTCTCTCCATTCCATGGGTAAAAAAAGTATTTTTCACAGCCCCTAATCCATTGAAGCGGTATTGAACACCTACTATGCCGCCAGGTGTATTTGGAAAGACCAAAGAGTAGGCCTCTATGTCATTCACCCATATTTTTAACAATTTGTCTTCACTGGTTACTTTGAGGTGGGTCCATTGATCAAGGTCGCAGCCAAAACCGGTCATGTCAGCCTGTTTACTGTTGATATTAGCACCACAAACTGTCAGGTGCAGATCACCTATACAGGAGCTGGCACTCAATGGAATAATGATAATATCGTCTTTGCATTGGATCAATACCTGAACAAACTGACAAGCATTATCCCCGTTATGGTGTTCATTTTTTAAATCAGTTTCAAAAGTAAAATTGTCATTTGTGATTGGCCCAAAGTCATTTTGATTAAAAAAACGAATTTTAGGGGACACGGGTAAAAGGTCTATATTATATTTTTTCAGGGTAGCCTCATCTATTTCTATCAAGCCTTGTTTTTCAAAATCGGAGCGATCGAAATAAAGAGGTCTATCACCGTTTTCGATCAAGCATAACCAACCATCCGTTGCTATCTGGACATCATGCGTTTTGACAACTTGACTATCGATAAGTAGTTTGGCTCTGAAATAACCGGGGTAATAATATATGGCAGAATGGTCATGTTTGTTTTTATCGACCAATGTTTTTCTCCTGATATCCCAGGTTTGGACTATATATATGGAGTCCGAGGTTGCCGCGGTCGCATCGTAATGAAAAACAACAGAATTGGGCAATCCTATGGAAAGCACTTTATCGGCAGTGAAAGAAAACATATCAGGATTTAAAGCAGCTGAGGTCACTGCCTGCTCTTTAGTTGTGAGCGCAATGATACCAATGCAAACTACTAAAACAATAAAAGCCAGCCCTATCCATTGCCATCGATTGGAATTATCGGTCAGCTTCCTGGGTTGATAAACGACTTCAGGTTTGGAGTGATTTGGAGGAAAGGGAATCGATTCAATTGGTTTAGAGGATAATTTATAAGACCTCCAATCTGAATAGTCCAGATATTGAGCCAAAGTATTAAGCGTAGTTAACGAAGGCGCATGGTCATACTTTATCTTCCCCCAAAGTCGCTTTAAAGTAGTCACGCTGAGGAGGGTATTTGTTTTGATTTCAATTTCAGTGCTTAATTTTTCAAAATCATACTGAGCCCAATCTGAACTATTGCCCCAATGGAGTTTTTCTTCTATTTCCAGAAGGCAATTTGTGATATATTTCTGTTCTTTCATTGAAGTCATTTTGGAATGGCTAAAAGATTCTGTCTAAAGAATAAATATTTTCAACTATGATCTACCTAAAATTTGTCTTAAAAATTAATTAAAAACCGTTCTTGAACCAACTTGCTTCCAATTTGGCAAGGCCAATAGGGATTAATTGCTCAAATTTGAGAGATATTCATTAAAGTTTATGAAAAAAATATTCACTTTGGTCCTGATGTTGGCCCAACTTTTTATGTATGGCCAAGGTAAACCATACTATCATGAGATACCACCCTATCCGACTTCTTATACCGCAGCAAATGTTGCAGCCAGGATGGTTGATGGGCTGGGCTTTCGCTACTATTGGGCCACCGAAGGGCTTACGGAGACAGATTTATCTTATAAACCCAGCCAGGAGGCCCGCACCACCCTGGAGACTTTAGAGCATATCTTGGGTCTGACTACAGTCTTAAACAACGCTGTTAAAAAACACCCTACGATCAGCGATCCCAATCCCCCCAAACTTAGTTTTGCAGATATGAGAAAAAAGACTCTGCTCAATATTCAGGAGGCCAGCGAAATATTAAAAGGTGATCAGGCAGACCTCAATGATTTTCCAATGATTTTTGAAAACCCCAACAGCAAACGCGAATATCCATATTGGAACCTGATCAATGGGCCGGTAGAAGATGCCATATGGCATGTGGGTCAGGTTGTGAGTTTCCGACGAGCTTCGGGCAATCCTTTTCCGGAGGGTGTCAGTGTGCTTCAAGGGACAAAAAATAAATAAGTCATCGTCACGATTTATATTTCAATCGTTTTGAATTTCAGCTAGAAATAATCATTGAATCACCTTGAGTCAATTTGAAATGAATTTGAAGTGTATTTCTATTTAAAGCGCCCAGGCACTTAATCTTCCTATCTTTGCCTGATATGAATATTATTGATTTTGTACTGCACATAGACCAACACCTGGAAACTTTTATAAGCCAATATGGCACTTTGGTTTATGGCATTTTGTTTCTCATAGTTTTTTGTGAGACCGGTTTGGTCGTGACTCCCTTATTACCAGGTGATTCCCTACTATTTGCAGCAGGTGCTTTGGCCGCCAATCCAGAAAATGGGCTGCATGTATGGATCATTATACCACTACTGATATTGGCAGCACTTCTGGGAGACAATTCAAATTATTTTATTGGAAAATACCTTGCCAAAAAGGGGGCTGGAGCCAAGTTATTTGGCCTATTTACAATCAAACAAGACTACATTGATCGCACTCATAAGTTTTATGAAAAATATGGGCCGCGTACGATCATCATGGCCCGATTTGTACCTATAGTCAGGACCTTTGCGCCTTTCGTAGCAGGCATAGGGAGTATGACCTATATGCGTTATATTAAATATTGCATAATCGGAGCTATTTTGTGGGTTACTATCGTTACACTGGCAGGCTTCTTTTTTGGCCGACTTCCATGGGTAAAAAATAATTTTGAAATAGTAGTACTGGGCATCATCATTATTTCTGTCATGCCGATGGTGATCGGATATCTTAGAAATAGATTTAGATAGTCCATATAATCTTTGGATAAAAAATGGTTATTTTTTTTGATTTTCCTTAGCTTCCTTTCTTGCCTGTTTTTTAAAATACCCCCGAAACAAAAAATTGCTTTTTAATGCTTCCATATTCTGATCAAAAGAAGCTGTCCCTTTGTTTAAATTATCCAGCGTGCTATTGATCGATGATACCCAGGCGCTATCTCTCAACAAAGCTTGAACTGGGCCATTGCCTTTTTGCAAATCCCGATCCAATGAATTAATTATCTGATCCACTTCCTTTGCTATCACATTGGTCTTTTCACCAAACTCTTTAATGCTGGTAGAAGCCTGTCGTAATTGTACAAAGATAGTGGTATCATATATTAAAGCACTCAGATTGCCTGATCCAAACTGCACACTATCTATGATCTGATGCACAGCATGAGCAGAATAGTTAATCTCACTGGAAGCCTGTTTAAATTCTCTCAACGTTGAGGATACGAGATCCGGAATTTCATCGGATGATAATAAATGCATTAACCGTTGGTTTTCATTTAAAGCTTGTAAAGTGATTTTCAAATTCTCAGTTATGTCAGCAATATTACGGTTGGTTTTGCTCAGATAAACTAGCATTTCGTCGGAATCAATTGGCTTTTTTGAGACTAGAAGATCCTGGTCCACTACCAAAGATGCCGGCATTTTAACCGGGACGATATTTACAATTTTGTTGCCCACTACTCCGTCCGTACCAATAGATACCAATGCATTTTTTTTAATGATATTTTTAAAATCATTGTCGATAGACATGGTGACTTCGATAACAGTATCATTGAGAATATCAATAGACCTAATGGAGCCAATCTGTATACCAGAAAATCGAACATTATTCCCTTTCTGCAATCCTTGAATATGCTGAAAATGCGTCCTTAGGGTAAATGATGGGGTAAATATATTTGTATTTTTTCCTATGAAATAAAGCATTACTACCAGGAAAGCCAGGCCCAGGATGACAAACAAACCCAGTTTAATATTATTAGTCAATTGCTTTGCCATAATCAAATATCAAAATATTGTCTAACCTTTGGATCACTACTCCTCTGCAAATGGGCGTAGGTGTCACAGATATAACATTGACCATCTAATAAAACCGCTACCCTATCACTTGCCATTTTGACACAAGTCATATCGTGTGAGATAATCAAGGAAGAAGTATTGTATTTAATTTTTATTTCCACCATTAGATCAATAATTTCTTTTCCTGTGATTGGATCCAAGCCTGAAGTGGGCTCATCGTATAAAATAATTTCTGGCCTTAAGATTAAAGTACGTGCCAGCGCAATTCTTTTCTTCATACCACCTGATAATTCGGAAGGCATCATATCAATCGTATGTGTCAGGCCTACATCTTCTAAGGCATGTATCACACGTTGAAGCACTTCTGCTTGCGTGAGCTTAATCCAATGCCTGCGCAATGGAAATTCAAGGTTCTCTCGCACGGTGAGTGAGTCATACAAAGCATTGCTTTGAAATAAAAAACCAATCTTTGCTCGCATCGCATCAAGCTCCTCGTGGTTGAGGCTCAACACATCCCGGCCAAAGACCAATATCTCCCCTTGATCGGGCATCAAAAGGCCTATGATACATTTTATGAGTACTGATTTACCAGAACCTGACTTACCCAGTACTACTATATTTTCCCCTCTATTTAAATCCAAATTAAAACCCCGTAGCACTTTATTAGAGCCAAATGATTTATAAATATGTTTTAAACTCACCACCGGCAATTGGTGATCGTTTAATCCTTGTTTTAATAATTCTGTGTCTTTCGTCTCAATCATCCAATCTTTATTAAGCTATTCCTAATATATCAGTAAACTGAACTACCAGCAAATCAATCACAAATATTAATACAGAAGAAACTACAACAGCAGAGTTTGCACTTCGCCCTACGCCTTCAGTGCCTTTCTCACTATGATACCCTTTATAGCATCCTATGAGACCTACCGTAAATCCAAAAAAGAAAGTTTTTATGAATGCTGGTAATACATCGCTAAACAGCAGGTTGTCAAATACCTGGTTCCAAAACAGACTAAAACTGGTCACTCCTTTAATATTAACTCCAAGGTATGATCCATATAATGATATAGCATCGCTGAGCAAGACAAGTATGGGGAGCATTAAGGTCGTAGCCAACACCCTTGTAACCACCAGATACTTGAATGGATTGGTACCACTTACCTCCATGGCATCTATTTGTTCTGTGACTTTCATAGAGCCTAACTGAGCTCCAATACTACTGCCTATTTTTCCAGCAAAAATCAAGGCAGTCAGAATTGGGCCGATCTCCCGGACTATAGCGATACCAACAATGACCGGTATCTGAGATTCAACGCCATAACTAATCATAGAAGGCCTCAACTGCATCGTCAGGACGAGTCCCATTATAAACCCTGTAAGACCCACCAGAGGGAATGATTTATAGCCAATAATATAACATTGATTGAAAAATTCTTTGATTTCATATCTTGGCCTAAACCATTCGGTCAAAAAACGAGCTCCAAAAGAAGCGATTTTACCCGTTTCATCTAAAAATTTACTAAATGTGGCCAGCTTATTCACACTACAAATGTGCCATTCAAAAGGAGAAATATTTGTGAATATAATCAAGTCATTCAATGATTATGATCAGCCTATAGGGCTCCAAATCAATTAAGTACAGGATATTAACCATTTATAATCCCTGCAAAGCTCAAATGCTAATTAGGATCTGCTCGATGTGCAATAAATATCGGCAAATCAAAATTCTTCAACATCCAATCTGTAAGACTGGTATTAATCATTCTCGATATCCGGCCTCTCTGAAAAGCACCTAAAACTATCAATGTGTCAGTAGATAAGGATTTTAAGTAAGGCAATAATCCAGAGTCAACATCTCCCCCCATCAATTTAAAAGTGGCTTGTGGTGCATGCCGATTCATATATTCTTTGAGCAGGTTTTCATCAGGCAATGTGGAAGACTCACTACCTTGGTGGATGTTGACCACTTCGGTGTTAAGCTTCAAGAAATCTTCAAAAATATAATTAAACATTTTATATGCATAGATCGACGAAGGCCGACCATCATATAGCCAAATTATTTTATTAAAAGGGTTAAAATCATAAGGCACAAGTAACAAAGGACAATGAATGTTTTCTAAAACTTTTTTTATAAATCGGGATGGTACCTTTTCCTTAAAAGAAACAAACGATTCTTGCCTGAAGATGATCATTAAGTCAGCAAAATTACTTTCATGAACTACATCCTGGATGGCATTATCACTGTCATGACGAATGGTATACGGGAGCTTAAGCGCTTTTAATTGACCTTCCAGCTCCTTGGATTGAGTCAACCTGGAAGTCTGATCCCTTACATCCAGCTCCTTTCTTATCCTTCCTGACACACCATCTTCTGCAATGAGTTCATAAATTTTATAACTATGATATTCGGGATCATCCAAAAAAACTGCAACCACGTGTGCTGATATCATTTCACCAATAAAAATCAAAAATTTTTCAGTGCTGCTATTGTAATTCAAACCATCAAAGACTGCAACAATTTTTTTCATGTTCACTACTTCTTGAAGTTATTAATGAATCTACCTTAGTTTATTAAGCATAGAAATCATTATTGGTTAAAAAACCCAATGACTTCCTTGTCTGTCAGCTGGTCAAAATCTTCATAAAATGAACCGACTCCATAAAATTCATCAGGAATATAAATGCACACTACGACATTGGCCAGGGTTTTTACAAGTTTGACAGCATTATTAGATGCGACAGGGATGGCGACAATTATTTGGTTAGGGAGGCTTTTTTTCAGTACATGGAGAGTAGCCATCATAGTATGCCCCGTAGCCATGCCGTCATCCACCAAAATCACATTCATTCCCTTTAAGTTTGTTGGCTTCTTTTGTCCCATAAATTTTGAATACATCTCCGTCAACCTTTTTCTTATCAAGACTAGTTCAGCATCAATATACTCTTTGGGAATATGTTCCTGGCTAGCAATAAAAAATTCGTCCATGCTAGTCGCTCCGATGGCATATTCCTTGTTGGCAGGATGTCCTATTTTTTTTATCATAATAGGCTCCAATGGAACCTGTAATAGTCTTGCTACTTCAAATCCGACTGGAACTCCACCTCTTGGAACTGCCAGAACAATGGTATCTTTACTATTCAATTTCAGCAATTTCCCTGCCAAAATCTCACCAGCTTCTTTCCGGTTTTTAAAAATCATAATGAAATAATATAGCTTTACAAATACATGTCAAACCATTCATAAGCTGACTCACATACCAGATCTAAGGTACCCGGCTCTTCAAATAGATGTGTCGCCCCCGGTATAATATCCATTTTTTTCTTACCTGGCAGCATGGCCAGTGCTGATTCATTCAATTTAATAACTTCATGATCCTCACTGCCAACGATCAACAAGGTTGGAGTCATCAGGGTTGGTAGTACATTGAAAGCAAGATCCGGCCTTCCACCACGGCTGACCACAGCCTTTACAAATTTTAATTCTGAGGCAGCTATCAAAGCAGAAGCAGCTCCTGTACTTGCACCAAAATAACCGATGTTGCAATCAAAAGTAATGGGGGTATCAAGGATCCACTTAGTGGCTTCGATTAACCTGCTGGACAATAAAGGAAGATTAAATCTGTTTTCAGAGATTTTATCTTCTTCTTCAGTCAATAAATCAAACAACAAAGTACCTATCTGTCGTTTATTAAAATACCCTGCCACATATTTATTTCTCGGACTATGCCTGCTACTTCCACTCCCATGTGAAAACAAAATAATCCCTTTTGCATTTAGTGGAACCTTGAGATCACCACTGACATATAAGCCATCGATGGCAATATCCACTTCATCTTCAAATTGCAGATTTACCATAAGATACTTATTTAGGCTTGAAAGATAACCTCAAAATATATAAAACAAAATGATATTGATCATAGCCAATCATGACTTCCTGCATAATGCACATCATTCGAAATATGCAACTTTAGTCACCTATGGGAAAGTATTTTTTTAACAAAAATTCACCAGATAATCTAGAAATAATTTCATCCATTAAACAATGGTCATGGCCATTAGAGAACCCGAATGACTTGAATCCATTGATCGACAAAATTGGAAATGCCCGAATAGTTATGTTAGGAGAGGCTTCGCATGGCACCAGTGAATATTATAGGTGGAGGTGGCATATCACCAAGAGGCTCATAGAAGAAAAAGGATTTAATTTTATCGCAGTGGAAGGAGATTGGCCGGATTGTTATCGGCTGAACCGGTATATCAAATTGGACTCTTCAACGCCTCACAATCCCTATGCTGTACTGAGGGAATTTAATAGATGGCCGACCTGGATGTGGGCAAACTGGGAAATGGTGGCAATTTCCGAGTGGTTAAAGAAATATAATCAAACTAAAAATCTAAAAGATAAAATTGGCTTTTATGGTCTGGATGTATATAGTCTGTACGAAAGCCTACAGGAAATCATGAATTACTTGGACAAAGTCGATAAAGATGCATATGCAATAGCCATGGATACCGTGAGATGTTTTGAGCCTTACCGTCAAGACGAAGGTAGATCCTATGCCAAGGCAAGCGAATTAGTGCCCGAACTGTGCCAAAATGAAGTACTCAAGTTATTGCAAGAAATTCAGCTCAAAATAGCTTCTTATAATTCCGATATGGAAAATGTATTCAGTGTTGGTCAAAACTCAACCATCGTAGCCAATGCCGAGCAATATTATCGCTCTATGATCAAAGGAGGACCCCATAGCTGGAATGTCAGGGATAGACATATGCACGAGACACTTGTCAATCTGCTTCAATTTCATGGAAAAAATTCAAAAGCCATCATCTGGGCTCACAACACCCACGTAGGTGATGCCAGAGCGACTGACATGATCAGAGAAGGTATGTATAATATTGGTGAACTGGCAAGAATGCAACTACAAGAGTCCGGAGTATTTTTGGTAGGATTTGGTTCTTTTGAAGGAACAGTGACAGCCTCTAACCGATGGGGAGGAGAAATCCAACAATTAGATTTACCTGTTGCTCGTGCTAATAGTTGGGAATATTTATTGCACCAGGCATCTCCTAAAAACAAATTGCTTATAATGGAAGATTTTAATACCGACTCATTAATCGAGCATTTTATACCACATCGTGCGATTGGTGTAGTCTACCAACCGGAATACGAAGTATATGGCAATTATGTGCCAAGCATCCTTCCACTAAGATATGACGCTTTTATACATATAGATCAAACCACTGCTCTACACCCGCTGCATATTCAACCCAGTGGCCACCAGACTCCTGAGACTTATCCATTTGGTGTTTAGTGCCCTGTTATGCTGTTTAATGATTAATTTACCCTAAATTCAGTCTCACACATGTTGACCGCATTTTTCAAACTTCTAGTAGGCGTCGTCATTTTTCTTTTCGGCTTTAATTTTATTGAAGAATCGATCAGTAATATTTCGGGAAGATCATTCAAGCTTTATTTAAAAAAACAAACTTCCAATCCGATCAAAGCAATTATAGGGGGTACGGTGGTCACTGCGATATTGCAAAGCAGTAGTATTGTTAACTTCCTCGTTTTATCATTTGTTGGGGCAGGAATATTGAAAATCTCAAATGCCTTGGCTATTGTGTTGGGAGCCAACCTGGGCACTACGCTGACTAGTTGGGTGATAGCTACCCTCGGATTTCAAATGAATCTGGAGAATCTATCTTTTCCATTAATTGCTATAGGAGGACTCTTGATGTTTATGTCTGACAAAGTGGGAAAAATATATTACTGGAGTAGATTCTGTGTAGGGTTGGGGTTCTTATTCTTTGGTTTAGAGTTTATTAAAAATGGAGTATCTGAATACCTGACCACCTATGATCTAAGTGCCCTAGCCCACTATCCTTTGGTCGTCTTTGTGATATTTGGGCTGATTGCTACTACCCTGACTCAATCCAGTTCTGTTACCATAGCCATTACTCTGGCGACTTTATACGCACATGGAATCTCATTGATAGCCGCGATGGCCGTCGTGCTCGGATCAGAAGTTGGCACCACGCTTAAAATAATACTAGCTTCTTTGAATGGACCTTCGGTCAAAAAAAAAGTAGCCTATGGCAATCTAATCTTTAATGGATTTACCCTTCTTTTGGCATATATATTTATAAAGCCAACATATCATCTGATTAAAGACATTATAGCGATTAAAGACCCTCTTTTAGCCCTGGTGTTTTTTCAAACTATGATCAATTTATTGACTATCCTTTTATTTTTACCATTTTTAAAAAAACTGGGCTATTGGTTGGATAAGCATGTATCCAGTACCATGGACAAAACAAATCTTTTACAGAAGATATCTGTAAACGAAGGAGATTTTGCACATGACGCACTGGAAAAAGAAACCAAGACTTTTTTGAATATAGTCCTGCTCTTTTCAAACAAAGTATTTGAAAAAAATACAACCCTGGATCTTGATGATCAACCACTGCAAAAAAAAATAAGCACTTTGGACAATTCAGAGCTTTACCATTTTATAAAACACAAACATGGAGAGATCAGAAATTATGCTTTCAACTTACACCGTCTGACTAATGATGAAGACAAGTTAAAACGACTGGATCAACTATTGGAAGCTATCCGGGAAGCGATGTATGCCGTCAAGAGCATTAAAGACTCTTTTATCGATATAGAAGCCTTGCGTAATAGCTCGAATGATGTAAAATATGGGTCATATGTGGAGTCAAAGACTGAGATACCCACCCTGGTGGCTAATTTGATGTCGATACTTCGGCAAGATACCAGGACATATGATTCTACAAGTCTTGCCAAGCTGCTTCAAAAGCTTGATAGTGAGTTTGTGACCCAAGTGGGACAATATTACAAAACAGAATTTAAACCCAAGTTGATTGAAGACGAATTTTCGACATTGATAAATTTTGATCGTGAAATATTTAATGCCAGCAGATCTATGATACTAATGACGGAAATATTCCTCTCCAATGTTCATATACCAAAACATCAGAAAAATATACAGGCAATAGATGGAAATGCTTAAAGGCAATATCAGGATCAATCTACTCTATAGCGATCTATAAGGATATATCCCCAAGCTTGAGCACATGAATCAGGATCGATCCGCCAATCCAAAGAAATATTTACAGGAAACTTGGCCGTCTTCAAATCAAATCCAGGCCCTTTAGGCAGCTCTGCAAAAATGTGCCCCATCTTGTCGATCTCGATCACATAATGTCCACAACAGCCACATTTTTCGCCAAAACAAGCACATTTTCGATAATCTGGACCTGTGATGATCCCTTTACTTTGAAATGTAGAATTTTCTTTGGAACAGAATGCCCAAAACATCATTGACAAAATGAACAAAGGCGCATATAGCTTTACAGACTTTCTCATGAAGTAAATAACGTAAAGGAATAATAAATCGTTGGACCGAAGTCGAATTTTTTATATTTGAAAGCACCATTATTGCTTTTCAAACCGTCCAGAAAAAGATACCAATTTAATGCGATACATGACTACTTTAATTCTTGTAGAATCGTCTATCTCGTCGTTGACTTCATGACCAAAAGGGTGAATCGTACTGCTGGTTTTCAGTGGGAATACACGATTGAACAGCAATTCCCTTGCATTGTCTGCTTCAAGGCCGGATAGTTCTTCAAATTTTCCATGGACTATAGCGCATTGCCAATTTCTCATGTCAAACATACTATCTACCTCAAAGCAGACATTGGGGTTTTTACGTAGTATATCTAATTTTTTTCCTTCATTGGTCTGACCATAAATAAAGTCACCATCATAAGCATAAGTTACAGGTATGATGTATGGAAGTTCACCTTCTGCACAAGCCATCCTGCCTAAAGCCTGACTAGAAAGGACATTTTTAATCTGAAGCTCATTTAATTCACCTAACATAATAGTTCTTTTGAGATACCAAATAGCATACCTATCTGCGCCAATCTCAAATGTAACAAATAATGATTTTCAGGGCCATGATATCCGTCAGGACTATAATTGATTTTTTCCAGTAAGTAGAAAAGGTGAATCCGGACTTTAGTAGCGAACGGTCAATATTATCTAAACTGATGATCAATAACCATTTTAAAATCAGGTTAAAGATTCAGATGGAATCGTCAACAATGGAATTTTTGAATTTTTGACCATATGCACGGCCAGGTCAGGTAGAAGTTTCTCCAGGCCTTTGTGTTTGTGCGAGCCCATTACAATCAAATCTGCCTTCCATTCATCGGCAAATTGCAAAATTGAATCATCGGTATCCCCTTCCAATACCTTGGTCTGAACGAGTGGGTCACCCAGGTGCTTGCCTGAAGCTGCCAAAAAATCTTCAGCTTCCTTTTTAATATTTTCCACTACCCCCTCAGTACCGTCAGCATAGCTGCCATAGAAACCCATAATCGGCGAATATGGAATGCTATAAAAAGCTGGATCTGTAATAACATGTACGAGTACGACCTCAGCTTGAAATGCTTTGGCAACAGCATAACCAATCTTAGCTACGTTTTCAGCAGTAGGATTGTAGTCAATGGCGATAAGAATTTTTTTCATATTATTCAGTATTAATTTTTTTCAAATATTATTTAAATACACCACCTTAAAATTATTAAGCTCAAGTTTATGGCACCCCGGCTCCTCTCCTCAAAGTTATTTGAATTTGCAATGAAAACTCTGGAATAAATCAGTAGCGTGACTGATTTTGGTCCTGACAGTAAATAAAATTGTGCGGGGTACAACCAAACCAGCCTCTCAAATTTTATTTATGATGAACCTACTGATCGGCCAAAGTGAAGATTTATTTAAACTAAGCATAAATAATGACCGAACTTTCCTGTACTATCTTCTTCTTTTAAACCATTTTACAAATTCATACCAAATGACCACCAGAAACCCAATTGCAATAGACGATGACAGCTGGTTTACATCCAGTGATTCAAAGTCAAAAAAATCAGCGAAAGGTTTCACAAATAACAACATTCCTGTAATCAATATGGTGATCACTATGATCCTCCATACCAAATTGTTTTTATATCGGGATGTGGTAAAAATCGAGTAATAAAATGACCGATTGACCAGGGTCAAAAATATATTAGCTGAAATGAGGGTAGTAAAAACCATGGTACGCGTATGTGGTTCACTAAACCCTTGCAATACTGCCAATTGATATACTCCTAATGTTCCTATAGAAATGACTAATCCCTGGACCATACTCGTAGTCAACTCCCTCCAATTAAAAAAAGTAGTCGTGAAAGGCCTCGGCTTTTGAGAAAGAATATTTTCTTCAATTGGTTCATTTTCATAGATGATCGAACAGGTTGGCCCCATGACCAATTCCATAAAGATGATGTGAATAGGCGAGAAAATATTGGGATATACCCATCCCAAGACCAATGGTATGAAGACGGTCATTACAATAGGTATATGGATTGAAATAATATATTGAATGGCTTTTTTGAGGTTAGAATAAATTTTTCTACCCATAGCCACCGCATCCACCATTTTCGAAAGATCATCTTCTAATAATATCAGCGAAGCCGCCTGCTTGGCTATTTCTGTTCCTTTACGACCCATCGCGACACCGATATGGGCTGCTTTGAGTGCAGGACCATCGTTGACTCCGTCTCCCGTCATGGCAACGATCTCATTGTTCGCTTTTAATGCGTTAATTATCTTCAATTTTGCTTCGGGAAACATCCTGGTAAACACATTATTCTCTACAACTACTTTCACCAATTCTGCGTCATTCAACTTCATCAAATCATCTCCATTAATACTTTTCTCAAATCCTCTAAACCCAACTTGTTTAGCAATTGATTTGGTAGTGGCTGCATTATCACCAGTCACGATTTTTACAGTAATCCCTGCATCATAAAAGTCGTTTAATACTTTAGTTATATTCTTCTTTGGAGGGTCATAAAATGCAATAATACCTTTAAATATGAATCTGATTTCTTGCTGAGATTTGGGATACTCATCACTATCCATATGAGCCTCTCCAACACCCAATACCCGATAACCTTTTGAAGCAAATTCTAAAATGGTATCTTCAATTACTTTGCCCTCATCAGGATCCAGGTCTGAAACATTTATTATAGCTTCCGGAGCGCCCTTAGCGGCTATGATACGATGTCCTTGTTTGTCCTCAAAAATATGGGTCATCATAGGAGGCTGGCCGCCTAAAGCATATTCTTTGACTATATTAAAGTTTGGTCTTTCATCTGTAAGCATAATTTCAGAATAAGCTTCATGTAGTGCTACTTCCATTGGATCAAAAGGGATAGGTTCGCTGGCCCACATCGATGTCCTTATTAGTGCTTTGCCTTCTTCCGGCAGCTCAGTGGCTAAAGAATAATACTTTTGGTTGGCTAAAACAAAAATACTAGCCAGACTCATTTTGTTTTCGGTGATGGTCCCTGTCTTATCAGTACAAATCACGGTGGCACTGCCTAAGGTTTCCACTGTCTTCATTTGCTTGACCACTATACCCATTTTCATCAATCGCCAGGCTCCCAGGGCCATGAAAGTGGTAAAAGCTACTGGGATCTCTTCAGGAAGTATACTCATAGCCAGGGTAAGGGCTTTTAATAAACTATCAAGCAGACTTTGAGTTTTAAAATAATTGATGATCCACACTACCAGGAAAACCACAGCTCCCGCAATCACCATTTTTTTTACAAAATTGTTGATCTGTAATTCAAGTGGTGTTTTTTCTTCAACGATGCTCTCCAGGCTTTTTCCAATTTTGCCCAATTTGGTATTGAGGCCAATAGCTGTGACTCTCACGATAGCGAGCCCACTTGCCACGGTTGTACCCTGGAAAATAGTATTGTCTTCGCTAGTGGCATCTTTATATACTGCTAGCGATTCACCTGTCAAAATAGATTCATTGACAGAAAAATCATTGGAATGAATAATGATCCCATCAGCCGGTATAGCTGTGCCTTCTTCTACCAACAGACTATCCTCCATCACCAGGTCCTGAGACTTGATTTCAACCACCAGACCATTGCGAATCACCTTACAGCCCGGCTGGGTGTATTCTTTTAATTTTTCAAGGGCATTGCGGCTGCGGGTATCCTGATAAAGAGAAATCGTGGCTACTAAGACTATCGCAGAAGCAAGGAAAACACCATCTCCAGTTTTTCCACTGATGAAATAAATGGTAGCTGCCACAAATAAAAGGATCACCATAGGTTCGGTAGCTAAACTCTTGACTGCATCTAAAAAGCCATTTTCTTTTTTATATACCAACTTATTGAGTCCATGAGTATTCCTGGATACCAGAACTTGGTCATCGGTCAGACCTGAGATGTTAAAATTATTGACTGGCATACTTGTTATTATTCAGAAGTCGCAAGATAGTGTCATAACTTCAATAAGGCTGAGTACAACATTGTATTGGAGTTCAGCTAATGGTTCATCATCTAATACAGCAACATCATTTTATCATCAACTTAAGACACCTCAATAAATAATCAAACAATTGACTTACACTGATTTAAAAATTTTAATTCCGGGCAGGACCGCTTGGTGCCGGGAAATGAACGGTGACTAGGAAATGCCATTTTCTCCAGAACAGGTAAAAAAACCTATTGCTTACGACCTGAAATACACCTTGAATCAAAAAAGCCTTGCAAACAATTCATTTACAAG
>OBID01000240.1_pt1 | contig 24279 bp, 24 predicted proteins | sample 1519781 | NCBI WGS metagenome assembly OBID01 (sample SAMEA3991478, study PRJEB22521) | metagenome | biome: anthropogenic terrestrial biome; feature: sewage plant; material: sludge | place: Sweden | collected 2012-09-26 | reverse complement strand
GACTTTGGAGCCTTTTTCAATATACTTTGTTATTGGGCGGTTACTTTTGATTTTGAAGATAATGGAGGAGGTGCAGGTAGCTAGAACAGCGTAAAGGCTGTTCTAGGTTGGAAATAAGACTTGCGAAACAAGTCACTTTCGTAGAGTAGGGCAAGCTGAAAATGACGATGTATCAAAGCTAATTCAAATGACCGTTCTTTTAAAAATTCAATATTTTTCAGTGTCACCCCAATGCTGATTAAAGGTTATTAGTGGAGTTTTCAAGCATTTTATTGAAATATAAAACAAATATTTACCTATCCTCTGCATGGGGACGAGGTTGAGATAAAAAGCCTTAGTATAACTTCTCAGAGTATATGGCACAACATAGCGATATGCTTGATAGGGGTTTTATTAGTCTGTGAGAGTGATGCTGTTTGAAGCTATACTGCTTTTCATTTTATGAGTATGTGTGAGGTTGTCAAGGTAATGAGAAGTTATTCTAGAAGTAAAAGGACACTGACGTGTGATTGGTCAATGTCCTATTTTTATTATTCACTAGAGCTAGTCTTTGTTGATGAACTTGTTGAAGTAGTAGTGCTTGAGCTCGAGGCATCACTGGATGATGAACTACTGTGTAATTCCAGATAACTTGGAGCTTTAAAGAGGTCAACAGTTGATTGATTATTGTTTTTGCTATATAAGCTTGTTGATTTGATTCCAAGTTCTTTTTCTAAAGCTAATAAAGTTGCGAGTGAATCTATGTAATTGTATTGACTTGCGTCTAAGGCAGTTAAACCATTGTCATAGAATCGGATAAGATCCCCAGTTTGAATGGCGTCACTAGCAGATAATTGCGCCGCAGCAGAGGCTTTTATATCATCAATTTCTTTTTGAGTAACTTCATCTGGATTGGTTATTTCAACTCCAGTTTCAGTATAGTATATTTTTCCGCCATAACTGGTATATTTTGGTGTGATAAAGTTTCCTGCGGTTCTGAGAGCAACGACTTGACTGTGTTCGCTAGAGAGCATATCTTGTCCAACTTGAAGATAATTGTTTGCTTCAATTCCTAAGAGGTGTTCGAGAGTCGGTAAGGCATCTATTTCACCACCAAAAGTATCGCTAATTCCGCCATTTGTCATTCCAGGTACTACAATCATATATGGAACTCGTTGCATCATTGCATTGTCAAAATCTGACCAAGTTTGAGAATCTTTTCCGATTAATGGAGCTAAGTCAGGGTTGCGAGAATTTGAAATCCCATAGTGGTCGCCATATAGAACAATGATTGAATTTTCATACAAACCAGTAGCTTTCAAATAGTCAAAGAATGCCTTGATTGAGGCATCTAAATAGTTAGCTGTAGCAAAGTACCCGTTGATAGTTTCATCAGGTGTATCTGCCAAAGGGAAGCCAATTTCATCGCCAATTAGACTGGAAGTGTAGGGATAGTGGTTTGACACCGTGATGAATTTTGCGTAGAAAGGTTGTTGCAAATGTTCGAGATACTGAATCGAGTCTGCGAACATGATTTTATCATTCAAACCATACTGGAATGAGTTTTCTTCAGTCGCCTCAGAGAAATAGGACTGGTCAAAGAAGTAATTGTAGCCCCATTGTTTATAGGTATTATTTCGGTTCCAGAAGCTGGCTGAGTTACCGTGGAAAACAGCGGAAGTATAGCCTCCATTCTGAGAAAGGATATAAGGCGCAGCCTGCTGTGTATTGCTTCCTCCATATTGAACCATGAATGAGCCTTGATTGAGACCAAAAAGAGATGTCTCAATCATAGTTTCAGCATCAGAAGTCTTTCCTGCTTTAACTTGATTAAAGAAATTTGAAAAGGCCAAAGTAGACTGTGAATGGTAGAGAGAGTTGAGAAATGGTGTTACTTCATATTCAACGCCATCAACATTCAGTTTATAATCAATTACAAATTGTTGCAAACTCTCTAAGTGTAGATAAATGACATTCCGTCCTTTTGCGATTCCAAAATAGTCACTATTGGGTGAGGCGTAATGTTCTTGAACGTACTCTTCTACAGGAACAAGGTCCTCTGCTGTTGCATCAGAACGATCCTTTTCCGCAGTGTAAGTCTGATGTGCATTATAAGTAAAGAATGCAGGTAAACCTAAAGCCCGTACGATATACGTATTTGAAAATCCACGAGTTAGTAATTCTGGGCGATCAATCTCAGCAGTAAAAAGGTTTACTGAAAATAATAAAATTGCTAAAGAAGAGACTGCAAAACTAGCTCTTTTTGAGAAAGGTTTAGGGTTTAGTTTGTATGGTTTTTTTCTTAATACTATTGCAATGATAATAAAATCCGCAAAATAGACTAAATCCCATAAGTTGAATAACTCGAGTGCTGTTTCACCAAGACCAGTGGAAACACTCGAAGTTGCCATCATTGTAGAAACTGAAATGTAATCAGCAAATTCTCTATAATAGACGACATTTGAGAAAAGCCATAGGAACAAAACAAGATAGATGGTTATGGCAATTCCATAAAATAGCTTAGTATTTTTTATATAAAGTGCTAGTCCGAGTAAAAGAAGTGCTAGTGGAATTGGATTAAAAATAGCAATTAAATATTGAAATAAACTAGATAAATCCAAATGAAAATCAACAAAATAGGCCCAAAGGGATTTTGTCCAATAACTTAATAATAGTAAAACTATGAATCCAATACGAGTCTGATAGTTCTTTTTTATGATATCAATTAGTTTTTTCACAAGTAGTAGTCTCCACATTCCTTTCTAAAATCTTTGTACATTATATCATATTTTATAAAATAAACTGCAATAATACGAGTTTTTTTGGCATATAGTTTAATTCATGATATAATAGAAAATGTATGAAAATAATAGTTAGTACCATTGCAGAAAAAAAGATTAATAAAGGAATCAGCCTTTTAGACAGTTCAGATTTCAAGGAAAACCAAAACCTACCTGATGGTCAAGTGTCATTGTTTTCTAAGAGTAGAAGATATTTAGGCGAGGCTTACTTGTCTCCACAAAATAAGGGAATTGGTTGGCTTTTTAGTCGTAATAAAATAGCATTGTCTGTAGATTTTTTTACTAATCTCTTTAAAAAGGCAAAAACAGTACGCCAGCCGTTCTACCATTCAAATTTGACAACAGCTTTTCGCTTATTTAACCAAGATGGTGACGGTTTTGGTGGATTGACAATTGATTTATATGGAGATTACGCTGTTTTTTCTTGGTATAATACTTTTGTCTATTCCATTAGGCAGTTAGTTATTGAGGCCTTTCAAATTGTATTTCCTGAGGTAGTTGGAGCTTACGAGAAAATTCGTTTTCAGTCAGAATTAAGAGATTCTAATTTCCTGTATGGAGATCAGGCCCCGGAAACATTCACTGTTTACGAAAATGGTGTTGCTTATCAGGTATTTTTAAATGATGGATTGATGACTGGAATTTTCTTGGATCAACATGATGTTAGAGCTTCACTGGTTGATGGACTTGCTAGCGGTAAAAAAGTGCTAAATATGTTTTCATATACAGCTGCTTTTTCGGTTGCGGCAGCTATGGGTGGGGCGAGTGAGACTGTCTCAGTTGATTTGGCGAAACGATCACGTGATCTGTCTAAAGCTCATTTTATGGCAAATGGTTTACCTCTTGATCACCATCAATTCGTTGTAATGGATGTTTTTGAATATTTTAATTATGCAAAGAGAAAGGGATTGAAGTTTGATATGATCATTCTGGATCCACCTAGCTTTGCTCGAAATAAAAAGCATACATTCACAGTGGCAAAAGATTATTACAAACTGATTGAACAATCACTTGAAATCTTACATTCAGATGGCATGATTATTGCCTCAACCAATGCTGCAAACATTTCGATAGACAAGTTTAAACAGCAAGTTCAGAAGGGACTTGGAAAAGTTAAGTATCGCTTTTTACAAACTTATCGCTTGCCAAACGATTTTACAGTTAATAAAAATGATGAAAGTAGTAATTACCTTAAGGTCTTTACGATACAGGTGCAAAAATGAAAATTGTTGTTCCAATAATTCCTAAAAATTTAGAAGAAATAGAAGCAATTGATAGAGAACGATTATCTGAAGCTGACATTGTTGAATGGAGAGCTGATTTTCTTCCAAAAGCTGAGATATTGAAAGTTGCACCTGCCGTTTTTGAAGTATGTAATGGTAAAGAGGTATTATTTACGCTTCGAACCACACGTGAGGGTGGACACCTAGATTTAGAAGATCAAGAATATGTCAATCTAATTAAGGAAGTTGCAGCAATTTACCAACCAGACTATATTGATTTTGAGTACTATTCTTTTCAGTCTGTATTTGATCAAATGTTGGATTTCCCTAACTTAGTTTTAAGTTACCACAATTTCACGGAAACACCTTCCAATTATTTGGAAATCATTTCTGAGCTTACACGTTTATCTCCTGCGGTTGTGAAAATTGCTGTTATGGCAAACTCCGAGCAGGATGTACTTGATGTGATGAATTATACTCGTGGGTTTAAAACATTGAATTCTGAGCAAGAGTTTGCTACAATTTCAATGGGGGCATTAGGAAAATTATCTCGGATATCAGGATTTGTAACGGGTTCAAGTTGGACTTTTGCAAGTTTAGATGAAGCTTCTGCCCCTGGCCAGATCTCATTGGCAAATACACGAAAATTTTTAGATATATTGGAGAACTAGTATGAGGTATTTAACAGCAGGCGAGTCGCATGGCCCACGTTTAACAGCCATCATTGAGGGAGTTCCAGCAGGTCTTCCTTTAACAGCTGAAGATATTAATAAAGACTTGAAACGCCGTCAAGGTGGTTATGGTCGAGGAAGTCGTATGCAAATTGAAACGGACCGTGTGGAAATTACTGCTGGAGTTCGTCATGGTAAAACAACAGGTGCACCAATCACTCTTAATGTAACAAACAAGGATCATCAGAAGTGGTTGGATATTATGGCTGTTGAGGATATTGAAGAGAAACTCAAAAGCAAGCGTCGCATCAAACACCCACGTCCAGGACATGCCGATTTGGTCGGTGGGATGAAATACCGTTTTAGTGATTTACGAAACTCTTTAGAGCGTTCAAGTGCCCGTGAAACCACAATGAGAGTGGCAGTTGGGGCTGTGGCAAAACGTATTTTGGAAGAACTTGATATTGAGATTGCAAATCATGTTGTTGTTTTTGGTGGGAAAGAAATTGATGTACCAGATGGATTAACTATTGCTCAGATTCGTGACCGCGCGGCCGCATCAGAAGTTTCCATTGTCAATCAAGAGCGTGAAGAGGAAATCAAGGCTTACATTGACCAAGTGAAACGTGATGGTGATACGATTGGTGGAGTCGTTGAAACAATCGTTGGCGGTGTTCCAGCTGGTTTGGGTTCCTATGTACAATGGGACCGGAAACTAGATGCGAAACTAGCACAGGCTGTTGTGTCAATTAATGCCTTTAAAGGTGCCGAATTTGGTCTTGGTTTTAAAACTGGCTATCTCCAAGGTAGTCAAGTAATGGACGAAATACTTTGGACAGAAGAGGATGGCTATACTCGACGGACAAACCATTTGGGTGGTTTTGAAGGTGGTATGACAAACGGTCAACCATTAATTATCAGAGGGGTGATGAAACCAATTCCAACCCTTTACAAACCGCTTATGTCAGTCGATATTGATACTCACGAGCCTTATAAAGCTACTGTAGAGCGCTCGGATCCAACAGCTCTACCTGCTGCGGGTGTTGTGATGGAATCTGTTGTTGCAACGGTTATTGCAAATGAAATGTTGGAAAAATTCTCTTCAGATAATTTAGAGGAATTAAAAGCTGCTGTTGCTAGCCACCGTGACTATGTTAAGAATTTCTAGGTGATAAGATGACTAAGACAGTATATATTGCCGGTCTCGGTCTAATCGGTGGCTCTCTAGCACTCGGTATACGAAAACACCATCCAGATTACACCATACTTGGTTATAATCGAGGAGAAAAATCTCGTCATATAGCTTTACAAAGAAATATGGTAGATGAGGTGACTGATGATTTCTCACTATTTGCGGGTCGTGCAGACGTTATCATTTTATGCGTGCCAATTCAGCAAACCATTGAGTTTATCAAACAGTTAGGACAAATCGATTTAAAACCAAACGTATTGGTGACAGATGCTGGTTCCACAAAAACAGAGATTATTCAAGCTGCGGAGGCTTATCTCTCAGAAAAAAGAATTAACTTTATCGGAAGTCATCCAATGGCTGGTAGTCATAAATCTGGTGCGGAAGCTGGAGATATTTTATTATTTGAAAATGCATATTACATTATGACACCTTGTTCATTGACCCAGGCAGACGCAGTTCCTAGACTAACTGACCTCCTTTCGGGAACTGGTGCGCGATTCGTACAGATTGATGCCCGGGAACATGATTTTGTAACGAGTCAAATATCGCATTTTCCACATGTGCTAGCTTCAAGCCTGATGAATCAGGCGGGTGATTATGCCTTAGAACACCCCTTTACAAATAACTTTGCAGCAGGTGGATTTCGAGATATGACTCGAATTGCAGAGAGTGAACCAGGTATGTGGACGAGTATCTTGATGACAAATGCAGAGCCAATTATTGAACGTATAGAAGATTTTAAAGATCGCCTAACTTATATTAGTCAACTTTTAATAGAAAAACGACAGGATGATATTTGGGACTTTTTTGCTAGAGGTGGTCAAACACGTAAAGAGATGGAAATCCATAAGCGTGGTGGTGTTGATTCATTTTTCGATATATTTATCAATGTGCCTGACGAAGAGGACTCTGTTCTAAAAGTTTTAGAGGTCCTGAGAGGAATCTCTATCGTAAATATTCGTATTAACGAAGAAAACCGTGAAGACACATATGGTATCTTACAGATCACATTTAAAAATAAGGAACATTTAGATGAAGCTGCAAAGCGTTTAACTGCGCAGACTTCTTATCAAATATACTTAAATTAGGAGGTTGTTTATGACCACAAATATCTATGATATTGCCAATCAATTGGAGCGCGCTATTCGCAATCTACCGGAATATAAGGCAGTAGAAGCAGTGAAAGTATCTGTTGAAGCGAATGCAGAAGCTAAAAGTACCCTAGATGCCTATATTTCTTTCCAAAAAGGTATTCAGGAAAAATTGCAAGCAGGTGAAATTCCAACTGAAGCTGACCAAAAGAAAATGGTTGATTTCAATAAAAAGGTTCAAGCCAATCCATTGTTGACAGAGTATTTTACGAAGCAACAACAATTAGGAACCTATGTGGCAGATTTGGAACGGATTATCTTTAAACCATTAAATGAATTGCTTCAATAAACGGCTCAAGTAGTCGTTTATTTTTAGAATTTCATCAATTGTATGAATTTTATTAAAAAATCTGAAAATTTACGCAATTATCTATTGACAAATGATTTTAAAACAGTTATCATAGTTACAAATCAAAAAATGAAAGGAAAACAGATATGCCACGTATGTGTCGAAAACAAACAGTTACTCGTACATATTTCTACAGCTATTTTAGATAGTGTTTGTAGACATGGAAGACATGGATGCAAACACGGGAACGTAAAGTTTGTATCTATGTGGCTGTAGTCATTTTGACATGTGCCTCATAGATGAATACATCTAAATGGCGCGAGTTGTTCAGTCTGTTTTTACTATACAGTTGAAGCATTGGGGTCGTTTAGAATGTCATCTTCTAGACGGTCCCTTTCTTTTTGGCTTAACTACTTATACATTTAAAGGAGATTGAAGTGTTTAGATTTAAAAAAATTATTCTTAGCTCGGTTGTAGCACTATCAGCGCTAACATTGGCAGCATGTAGTTCTAATAGTGAAGATTCTGGATCAGTTCGGGTTGGTATTATCCAATATGCAGAACATGAGGCATTAACGTCAGCTCGTGAAGGATTTATAGAAGCATTGGAAGATGCGGGATACAAGGAAGGCGAGAATCTGACAATTGATTTACAAAATTCCCAAGGAGATCAAGCCAATTTACAAACAATGGTAGGACAGCTTGCAGGGAAAAATGATTTGAACTTTGCAATTGCAACACCTGCTGCCCAAGCATTGTTAAATGCGGATGGTGAGACACCAAGTGTGTTTACAGCTGTAACGGATCCAGTTGAAGCAGGACTGGTTGAAAGTTTGGATGCACCCGGCGGTTCTATGACAGGATCTACTGATGCAACAGATGTAGAAGGGCAGATTGACATGTTACTTAAAGTGGTTCCTTCAGCTAAAACGGTTGGTATCTTCTACAATTCAAGTGAAGTTAATTCTGAGGTGCAAGCTGACCAAGCTAAACAAGCCCTTGAAGCGAAAGGAGTCAAAGTAGAGGTAGCAACTGTTACTTCAACAAATGACGTTCAACAAACAATGACCTCTCTGGCTGCTAAGGTCGATGCTATCTATCTCCCGACAGATAATACAGTTGCTTCAACTGCTTCAACGATTGGTGAAATTTTACAAGAAGCAAAGGTTCCAGCAATGGGAAGTGATGCCGCAGTTATTGATGCTACTCTATTTACTTATGGAGTTGACTATCATGCAATTGGTGTACAGGCTGGTGAACTAGCTGTGAAAATCTTGAAAGGTGATAAGCCAGCTGACTTGCCAGTTGAAAAACCAAATACAGCTGCTGTTACTGTGAATGAAGAAATGGCGACAGCTCTCGGTTTTGATGCTGAAACCATTAAAGCATTGGAAAAATAAAAGTTGGAAAGATAGGAGTATCATATGATGAAAACTAAATTCATGAAAAAAATAGCTGCGATTTCCCTGGTTAGTGTAGGAATTTTGACGCTTGTAGCTTGCTCTTCCGCAAGTTCAGACAAATCTTCTTCTGAAACAGTTAAAGTTGGGATTCTACAATATATGGAACATGAATCCTTGACTGCAGCGCGTGAAGGGTTTGTCGCAGAGTTAGAGGCGAACGGCTACAAAGAAGGAGAAAAATTAGTCTTAGATTATCAGAATGCACAAGGTGATCAAGCAAACCTACAAACTATATCAGAACAATTAATCGATGGAAATGATATTGTGTTAGCTATTGCAACACCTGCTGCACAAAGTTTGGCAACCGTATCAACTGAAACTCCCATCCTATTCACTGCCGTTACGGATCCATTATCAGCGGATTTGGTAGAGTCTATTGAAAAACCAGGGGGACTTTTGACAGGAACTTCCGACCAAGCTCCAATTGATAAACAAGTTGAATTGCTAGGACAGGCAGTTCCAGATGCGAAAACAGTTGGTATCCTATATACCACTAGCGAGCGGAACTCTGAGGTTCAAGTAGAACAAGCTAAAGAATTATTTGAAAAAGCGGGCTATAAGGTGGTTGTAAAGGGAATCACTTCAACAAATGAAGTGCAAGATGCCACTACAAGCTTGATGAAGGATGTAGATGCTATTTTTGTTCCAACTGATAACACTATTGCCTCAACAATGACCATGATTGGTGAATTGTCTGTTGAGCATCAAATACCAGTTATCGGTGGTTCAACAGATATGGTGGATGAAGGTGGTTTACTAACTTATGGTACTAATTATGAGGCTCTAGGACGTCAAACCGCAAAAATGGCAATCAAAATTATTGAAGGTGCGGATGTTTCTGAAACCGCAGTGGAATACCCTGAAACAGTTAGTCTTCATGTAAATGAGGACATTGCCAAACAACTCGGAATTGATACTAGCAAACTTTCTATATCTGAGTAAACGGTGCAAGAAGAGAGATTCTTCAATAACCTACAAAGGAGAAAATCGTGGATATTATTTTATCAAGTATTTCGCAAGGCTTGCTTTGGTCAGTCATGGCGATTGGTGTTTACTTGACTTTTCGTATTTTGGATATCGCAGATATGACAGCAGAGGGATCTTATCCCCTTGGAGCCGCTGTTTGTGCAACAGGAATTGTAAATGGTCTAAACCCTTTACTTGCAACTTTTCTTGCAATGATAGCTGGTATGGGAGCTGGATTAATTTCTGGCTTACTCCACACAAAGTTAAAAATTCCTGCTCTCTTGACAGGTATTGTCACCTTGACAGGTCTTTATTCGATTAACTTGAAAATATTAGGTAAGGCCAATGTGGCTTTGCTTAAGCAGGAGACCTTGGTCACTCAATTGCAGGATTTTGGTTTGGCTAAAACGAATGCTGTACTGGTGATAGGTATCATCTTTGTTTTAGCAGTTGTCGGAGTGTTAACGCTTTTACTCAATACACAAATTGGTTTGGCTATTCGTTCAACAGGGGATAATATTCCAATGAGTGAAGCAAATGGCATTAACGTAGACAGAATGAAAATCTATGGCTATATGATATCAAATGGGTTAATTGCTCTCTGTGGTGCCTTGTTGACCCAAAATAATGGTTATGCAGATCTGAACTCTGGTACGGGTACTATCGTTATCGGTTTGGCATCTGTCATTATTGCTGAAGTCATATTACGGAATCTCCGTTTGGGTTGGAGATTGCTGTCAGTTGTACTGGGTGCAGTCGTATACCGCTTGATTATTCTTGCGATTTTGGAAATACCTGGGATGGATGCGGACCTTGTTAAACTCTTCTCTGCAATTCTATTGGCAACTGTACTTTATGTTCCTGAATTACAGAAAAAACTCAATATTCGTCGTCCCAAATTAAATGGACATGCTTAGGAGGAAATAATGACAACAATTTTATCAATAGAAAATATTCATAAAACCTTCGAAGCAGGGACTGTCAATGAAAATCATGTTCTTCGTGGGTTAAGCATAGATGTGAAAGAAGGAGACTTTATCTCTATTATCGGTGGTAATGGTGCTGGTAAGTCAACATTTATGAACTCACTTGCTGGAGCACTAACGGTTGATTCGGGTGATATTTTACTTGAAGGGAAATCCATCAAGCATGTCTCAGCTGCAAAACGTTCTAAGGACATTAGCCGTGTTTTCCAAGATCCGAAGATGGGAACTGCTTCTCGCCTAACTATTGAAGAAAACATGGCCATTGCTTATCGTCGTGGATTATCACGTGGTCTCGGTTGGGGTGTAAAAGATAGTGAACGTGCTATTTTTAAGGAAGCATTGAAAGAGCTTGGTCTGGGATTGGAAAACCGTATGAAAGTTGATACTCAATTTCTTTCAGGTGGCCAACGTCAAGCTTTGACTTTGATGATGGCTTCACTTGTTAAGCCCAAGGTACTCTTGCTAGATGAACATACTGCTGCCCTTGATCCAAAAACCAGTGATATGGTAATGGAATTGACGAAGAAAATCGTTGAAGGACACCAATTAACGGCGTTGATGATTACGCACAATATGGAAAACGCTATTGTATATGGCAATCGATTAGTGATGTTGCATCGTGGTCAAATCGTTGTTGATGTTGAGGGTGAAGAGAAGAAGGACTTAACTGTTCAAGACTTGATGGATCTTTTCTACCAGAATAGTGGCGAAAAATTGACTGATGATGATATGATATTGTAAAAAAAAGGCTACTGAGTTTATTGCTTCAACTCAGTAGCCTTTTGTTATATGTTCTATTGCAAGAACTCTCTCATTTCTTCTAATGGAATGTGATGGATTGCAGCCTGTCCAAGCTGTGGCACGATAACAAGCTTAATAGTTTTTCCTCTTGCTTTCTTATCGTGAGTTAAGGCTGTATATAATTCCTCGCTATTCCAAGGTTGATGTGCAGTTGGCAAACCAAACTTCTCACACATAGCGATAATTTTTTCAGTTATACCTGCTGGCATCAATCCTTTTTTCTCAGAAGCACGTGAGATTTGAACCATTCCGATAGCGACAGCTTCACCGTGCATGACTTGACCATAGCCAGCGGTAGCTTCAATCGCATGACCGATTGTGTGTCCAAAGTTTAGATATAAGCGGACTCCATTGTCCAACTCATCTTCGACTACAACCTTGCGTTTAACTTCGCAGGAGTGGTAGATGATATAGTCGGCATTCTCCAAAATACTTTCTACAGATCCATCTAATCGGTCAAGTGTATCCCAGAGTTCCACATCATCGATCAAGCCATATTTAACGACTTCGCCCATTCCTTCAATCAATTCACGTTTGCCAAGTGTTTTTAGGGTATTAGGGTCAATGAGGACGCCATCAGGTTGGTAGAAGCTACCGACCATATTCTTAGCGAATGGTGTATTCACGCCAGTTTTCCCACCAATTGAAGAATCAACTTGGGCAGTTAGACTCGTTGGAACCTGGAGAAAATGGATACCCCGCATATAAGTTGAAGCAACGTAGCCAGCTAAATCTCCAACCACACCACCACCAAGAGCTAAAATTCCATCACTCCGTGTCATCCCATTTTTTACAAGAAATTCGTAGGCTTGATAAACAGTTTCAAGATTTTTTGATGCTTCACCTTCTGGGAATTCAAATACAATAGTGTCAAAACCAGCTTGTTCTAAACTAGCTTGGACCGTTTGACTATACAGTCTACCAACCAGGTCATCTGTAATGATGGCAATTTTTTGAGGGTTCCAGAGTCCTTTGACCCAGGAACCAACCTGTGACAAGCTACCTCTTTCAATGAGGATGTCATATGGATTGTGGGGAAGGTTAACAGTTAGTTTCATACCCGTTCCTCTCTATTTGATGTCGTATTTCTGTACTAATAGTTGCCAAATCAAATCTGTCGGCATTTCTTTTCCCGTCCAGAGTTCAAAGGCTTCCGCTGCTTGAAAGAGTAGCATACCCAGACCGTTGATGGTGGGATTTCCTTGTGAATTTGCCATTTTCAATAAAGGTGTTTCAAATGGTTGATATATCACATCCGCAACCAATAGTTCCTCTGGAAAACGAATGGTAGCTGGGAGTGGTAGGGAAGTGCCATCCATTCCCACACTGGTTCCATTGATGAGTAAGTCTGAATTGTTTATGTGCTCTGCGAGTAACTGGCTATCATTGTTGGGGAGTACTTGTAGGGAAACTCCAGTAGATTGTGCAATAGTTTGGACTGTTACAACAGTCCTTTCCACACTTTGTGGGCGACAAAAAATGGTGATTTCCTTTGCGCCATCTATTGCAGCTTGGGCGATAATGGCAGTTGAAGCACCACCTCCACCTAAGATTGTCAGCCGTTTGTTTCTTACATGGAATGCTCTAAGAGTTTCCAAACTTTTAAAAAATCCGATGCCGTCTGTATTGTGACCAATAAGCAGGCCGTCTTGATGAAGAACAGTATTAACGGCACCAATCAAGCGAGCAGACTCTGTTAAATCATCTAGGTAGGGTATTACAGCCTGTTTATAAGGCATGGAAAGATTAATTCCAAACATGTTATATCGTTTGATATTTTCAAGTGTGACTGCTAGATCATCTTCTGGAATTTCCCATGCTAGGTAGACTCCATTTACACCCGTTTCCTCAAAAGCAAGATTGTGGATGAAGGGTGAAATGGAATGTTTTATTGGCTTTGCAACTACAGCTGCTAGGCGAGTATATCCATCAATATTCACAAAATGTCTCCAATTCTAATCAATCTTGCTTTGCAATTGTAAAATAATTATAGTGTCTGATGAATTTCACGGATGAGTGCTTCGGTTTTTTCCCATCCCAAGCAAGGATCAGTGATGGACTTGCCATAGACTTCGGGGCTATCTTGACGGCCGTCTTCTAAGTAGGATTCAATCATGAAACCACGGACGTATTTACGAATGGATTCGTTCCAATCACGATTAATAAGCGTTTGGCGAACGATGCGAATTTGCTCCAAGTAATTTTTACCAGAATTATCATGGTTAGTATCGATGACAATGAATGGATTTTCAAGACCAAATTGCTCATATTGCTTGATGGTTTTCAAAAGAATGTCATAGTAGTAGTTCGGTTCATAACCACCTTTTTCAGTATTGGCACCGCGAAGAATAGCGTGGGCAAGTGGATTGCCGTCAGTATCAACTTCCGCATCTCGGTAGATAAAATTTTGTTTATTTTGTGTAGCATAGATACCATTGAACATGACAGTCAAATTGCCTGAAGTCGGGTTTTTCATGCCTGTAGGCATATCGATTCCAGAAGCAACGAAACGGTGTTCTTGGTCTTCGACGGAGCGAGCTCCGATGGCATGATAAGATACCAAATCTTCTACCAAAGGATAATTTGCGGAATAGAGCATTTCGTCCGCCGTTGTCAAACCTGTCTCAGTAATAACACGGTAATGCAGATGACGTACAGCAGCAATACCATTAATTAAATCAGGTAGTTTAGAGGTATCTGGTTGATGCATCAAACCCTTGTATCCCTCACCATTTGTACGAGGTTTGGCTGTATAGACACGCATGACGATAAAGATTTTATCCTTTACTTCGTCCTGGAGTTTTGACAAACGGTGTGCATAATCTAAAACAGCATCTTCATTATCAGAAGAGCAAGGTCCGATGACGAGGAGAAGACGTTGATCTTCACCCCTAATCACTCGTTTTAGTTCTTCATCACGCTGGTTTTTTGCTACTAAAAATTCGCCTTCAAGTTTTGAAAGTTCTTTTATTTGTTTTATATCAATACTAGTACTTTTTCTATGTATTCCCATCATTATTTCCTATCTATTATATATTTCTCGGATTAATTCTTGTGTTTTTTCCCAACCTAAACATGGATCAGTGATTGATTTTCCATAAATGTCTGGATTGTCCTGACGACCGTCCTCAATATAGGATTCAATCATAAATCCACGGACATAGTTGCGGATGGACTCGTTCCAGTCTCGGTTGATCAAGGTTTGGCGTACGATTCGTATTTGTTCTAAATAGTTTTTACCAGAGTTATCATGGTTTGTATCAATCAAAATCAATGGATTTTTTAATCCGAATTGTTGATAAATCTCAATCGTTTCCAAAAGGTTATCATAGTAGTAGTTTGGCAGGTATTTTCCATTTTCGTTCACTGCTCCGCGGAGAATGACATGGGCAAGTGGGTTACCAGAAGTTTCAACTTCCGTATTATTGAAAAGGAAGGACTGCTTTTTCTGAGCTGCAAAGATTCCATTAAACATGACTTTTAGGTTTCCAGATGTTGGATTTTTCAAGCCTGTTGGAACATCAATACCAGAAGCAACAAAGCGGTGTTGCTGGTTTTCAACAGAGCGAGCACCAATCGCAATATAGGAAACTAGATCATCTACAAGCGGGAGATTTTCAGGATACAGCATTTCGTCAGCAGTCGTTAAACCAGTTTCCGTAATCACACGATAGTGCAGGTTACGAACGGCTTTAATTCCATTAATAAGACTAGGGGCGGCATCTGTATCAGGCTGATGCATGAGTCCCTTGTAGCCATCTCCATTAGTACGTGGCTTGGCAGTATATACACGCATGACCATGAAGATTTTATCCTTGACTTCCTCTTGGAGTTTAGCCAAGCGATGCGCATAATCAAGAACAGCTTCCTCATTATCAGATGAACATGGACCGATGACCAATAATAGACGATCGTCTTCACCTTTGAGAATTGCTTCGAGCTCACGGTCTCGTGCTTGTTTTTTTGCAAGTGTTTCAGGTGCTAATTTAGAATGTTCTCGAACCTGTTCGATATTAATTTTTTCGCTGATTGGTGTAAACAATAGATCTTCCTCTTTCATTAGTAGATTTTCTAATTATATCATTATTCTGACGATTTTTAAATATAGATTAGTGAATTTACGGTAAATTTACAGCAAATTCAGAATATTTCTTTTCTAGATTATGAAAATCTGAGATACTGACCGATTTTGAATCGATTTCGAAATGAAGATTTAAAACATGTAGTTTGGTAAACGATGTCTAAAACCGATAAAAATAGACTTGATCGGCTTCTATTAATATATTTTAACGTTTGTTTTAAATCACGAATAATCGTATTTTTCCTACGAATTGTCAAAAAAATCAGAAAATATTCTGTAAATATGGTAAAATGGAAATGAAACTATTTTGAGGTAAGGATATGAGATTAAGAAGCAATGTAGGGCAATTAAAGGGGACCATTCGTGTTCCAGGTGATAAATCAATTAGTCACCGTTCGATTATTTTTGGTAGCTTGGCTAAGGGTGTCACAACAGTTCACGATATTCTTCGAGGAGAAGACGTCCTATCGACTATGCAAGTTTTCCGTGATCTTGGAGTTGAAATTGAAGATAAAGGGGACACTGTGGAGATTCATGGTGTTGGTTTTGATGGCTTTCAGGCTCCCAAAAATGATTTGGACATGGGAAATTCGGGAACATCGATTCGCTTGATATCAGGTGTTTTAGCTGGTCAGGACTTCGAGTCAACCATGTTTGGTGATGATTCTCTTTCCAAACGTCCAATGGATCGTGTAACTGTTCCACTCAGTCAAATGGGTGTGGAGATTTCAGGACAAACTGACCGTGATTTGCCACCTTTAACAATAAAAGGTAGTAAGCATTTAAAACCGATTCATTACAAACTTCCTGTAGCTTCAGCTCAAGTTAAGTCAGCTCTGCTATTTGCTGCCTTACAGGCAGATGGGGAATCCGTCATAGTTGAGAAGGAGCTGACACGAAATCATACGGAAGATATGATTGTTCAATTTGGTGGGCAATTGGATGTTCATGGAAAAGAAATTCGCATTCAAGGTGGTCAGGAGTTTACACCGCAAGAAATCACAGTTCCAGGTGACATTTCAAGTGCAGCATTCTGGTTGGTTGCTGGGTTGGTTGTTCCAGGATCAAAGATTACACTAGAAAATGTTGGTATTAACGAGACGCGTACAGGAATTTTAGATGTCATTAAGGCCATGGGCGGGAAAATGACCTTGTCGAATGTTGATGAACTCGCTAAATCTGCCACCATTACAGTTGAATATTCAGACCTACATGCCACAGAAATTGGTGGTGAATTAATTCCACGTTTAATTGATGAATTGCCTATTATCGCCTTATTAGCAACTCAAGTAAATGGTACAACTGTGATTCGGGATGCTGAAGAACTCAAGGTTAAAGAAACAGATCGAATTCAAGTTGTTGCGGATGCTTTGAATAGCATGGGTGCGAATATTGAGCCGACTGAGGATGGTATGATTATTCATGGACCAACATCTTTACATGGTGCTACTGTCAATACCTTTGGTGATCATCGTATTGGTATGATGACAGCTATCGCTGCATTGTTGGCTAAAAATGGAGAAGTTGAGTTAGAGAGAGCGGAAGCGATCAATACAAGCTACCCTGCTTTCTTTGAACACTTAAATAGTTTGATTGATTAGGAGTAAATATGCCAATCGTATTGCTAGGATTTATGGGGGTTGGGAAAACTACAACTGCCAGTTTGTTAGAACTCCCAGTCTATGATATGGACCAGATCATAGAGGAACGGATTGGTATGTCAATCGCTGATTATTTTAGTCTGAAGGGAGAAACGGCTTTTCGACAGATTGAGACCGAGGTGCTAAAAGAATTATTAACATTACCAGCAGATTGCATTGTTTCAACGGGTGGTGGTGTTGTAAAATCTGAAGTAAACAGGAAGTTATTGCTGGAAAATAAGGATAATAATGTACTTCTTACAGCCTCCTTTGAGGTTGCTTATCAGAGAATTAGCATGGATGATCAATCTCTAAGGCCACTCTTTTTGCAACATAGCAAAGATGAATTTAAAGCCATTTATCAAGAGCGGATGTCACTTTATCAAGGATTGGCCACAACAGTTATTGATACAGATCATGTACGTCCAGAACAAGTAGCAAGGAAAATTCTATGCAAGTAGCCTATTTGGGACCTCGTGGTTCCTTCACCCATCAAGTTGCCCAGGAGGCATTTCCAACTGCTGATTTGAAGGCCTTCGGTACGATTACAGAAGTGATTAAAGCTTATGAAAATGGACAAGTTACCTATTCCGTCATTCCAGTAGAAAACTCGATTGAAGGAAGTGTTCATGAGACCATAGACTATCTTTTTCATCAGGCAGAAATACATGCAGTTGCAGAAATCGTTCAACCAATTGCTCAGCAGTTATTGGCAACCGATGCACATAAATCAATTGAAGTGATTTATTCCCATCCTCAAGCTATTGCTCAGGGGAAAAAATACATTCAGGAGCATTTTCCTCAGGCTCGGATTGAAGTTACGGCAAGTACTGCTTACGCGGCTCGATTTGTCGCTGAACATGCGGACCAACCATTCGCTGCCATTGCTCCTCATGCTGCTGCAGATGAGTATGGTTTGGTGGTGATTGGACAAGATATCCAGGAAATTAGTGAAAACTTTACCCGCTTTTGGATCTTGGGAACAGTAGCTCCAGATGTACAGTTGAGAAAGGTGGCACAAAAAGTTAGCTTAGCACTGACCTTGCCAGATAATTTACCGGGTGCCCTCTATAAAGCAATGTCTGTTTTTTCATGGCGCGGGATTAACCTGACAAAAATAGAAAGTCGTCCTTTAAAAACAGCACTGGGAGAGTATTTTTTCATATTAGATATTGATCATCAATCCGATGAATTGCTGGCTTATTCACAAGATGAATTGACTAGTTTAGGAATATCATGTAAAATACTAGGGAATTACCTGGTTTATATGACCAGCTAGGATGAAATGAGACAAATGAATAATAATGATAGTATCCTAACCCATCATGAACAATTGAGGTTAGATTATTTACAAAAAAATATCCACTATTTAAACGAAAAAGAGAGTCGTGAATTAGAGTATTTACTGTATAAAAAAGAGCTTAGAGATCGTCATGCAGCTCCTCAACAACCGAAGCCACGTCATGTAGCATCTGCTTATGAGGATGACTTTGAGAGTGATTACTTTGATGATGATATTGAACAGGAAGCTATCCTACCTCAGTATCCTGAACGTAGATCAAGAAGCAGAAAGCAGCCCCAAAAGCGGATACAACCAGAAAAAACAGCACCTAAAATCAAGTTGAAAAAACAGAAAAAACCTAGAAAACGCGGTCGGTTGAAACGATTTTTCTTTTATTTGATTCTTGCTTTGTTGATTGTCATTGGAGCGATGGGCTATAATTTTTTCAAAGGTATGAACAGCGTTAGCGAGAAATCAGTTGCCGAAGTATTTAATGGTGTAAAGACAGCTGATGGAACAAACATCCTGATTTTGGGGACTGATGGGCGCCTTGGTGAAAATTCTGGTGAAACCCGTACCGATACCATAATGGTCTTGAACGTCAATAATAAGGACAATAAGGTTAAACTCGTCAGTTTCATGCGTGATACCTTGGTGGATATTGATGGTTACGAATACAAATTAAATAACGCCTATACCCTAGGTGAGCAAGATAATCAACAGGGTGCTGAACAAGTACGTAAGACCTTAAAGGATAATTTTGACATTGATATTCAATATTATGCAATGGTTGATTTTGCAACATTTGCTACCACAATTGATACACTTTTCCCTGAGGGAGTTACAATAGACGCGCAGTTCTCTACAATTGATGGAGAAGAAGTCAGTTCTGTTGAAGTTCCTAATGACTTAGGACTTGAGGAGAACGCACCTGCCTACCAGACTATTCAAGTAGGCGTGCAACAGATGGACGGAAAAACACTTTTAAACTATGCCCGTTATCGTTACGATGATGAGGGGGACTATGGTCGAACTAGACGTCAGCAGCAGGTGTTGTCAGCCGTCATGTCACAGGCAAAAAATCCAATGAAACTATTTTCTGGTTCTGAGGCAATAGGGAAAGTTGTCGCAATGACGCCTACAACAGTTCCACAAAGTTTTATGTGGTTACAAGGTCCTGGCATTGTTTTAGATGCCGCAAATGGTATTGAACGAATGACCATCCCTGAAAATGGAGATTGGATTGATGATTATGATATGTTTGGTGGTATGGCTTTACGAATTGATTTTGATAATTATCAACAACGCTTAGCAGAATTGGGCTTGCGTTAGGAAATATGGTATACTAGAAGTGACTTCGGTCACTTTTTTAGTGCCCAAAATAGAAAGTAGAACTATGTTTAAGAAAAATGATATTGTTGAAGTAGAAATAATTGACCTGACCCATGAGGGACAAGGTGTCGCAAAATTAGACGGATTTGTCTTTTTTGTAGACAATGCTCTACCGGGTGAAAATATTCGGATGAAAATTTTAAAACTGAAGAAAAATATTGGGTTTGGTAAGGTGGAAGAATGGCTGAGCTTTTCGCCAAATCGCAATCAGAGCCTTGATTTGACCTATTTAAGAACAGGTATTGCTGATTTGGGTCATTTGAATTATGCTGCTCAACTTGAATTTAAGAGAAAGCAAGTTGAAACTAGTTTGAGAAAGATTGCAGGTATCTCAAATATTGAGGTGAACGATACAATCGGGATGAATCATCCTGTGGCTTACCGTAACAAGGCAGCTGTGCCTGTTCGTCGTGTCAACGGCCAATTAGAAACAGGCTTTTTCCGAAAAAATTCTCACGATTTAGTGCCAATTGAAGATTTTTATATTCAGCACAAGGAAATTGATGCCTTGATTTTGGCTACTCGTAATCTTATGCGTCAATTGGATTTAAAACCTTACGATGAAATAGAACAAACTGGTCTGGTCAGAAACATTGTCGTTCGTCGTGGCCATTATTCAGGGCAACTCATGTTGATCATCGTGACAACCAGGCCAAAGATTTTTCGTATTGAAACCTTAATCGAACGCTTGACCAGTCAGTTCCCGAATCTTGTCTCGGTTATTCAGAATATCAATGATCAGAACACCAATGCGATATTCGGTCAAGATTTCCGCCTCTTGTACGGTAGTGAAACAATAGTTGATACGATGTTGGGCAATGAATTTGAAATTTCAGCCCCTTCTTTCTATCAAGTCAATACTGAAATGGCTGAAAAACTATATCAAACGGCCATTGACTTTGCTGAACTATCGGCAGATGATGTTGTAATTGATGCCTATTCTGGTATCGGGACGATCGGTCTATCTTTTGCAAGACAAGTCCAGCATGTGTATGGAGTGGAAATGGTTGAAAAGGCTGTCCTTGATAGCCAGAAAAACGCCGCTAGAAATGGTATTGAGAATGTTACCTACGTCTGTGATAGCGCTGAATCGGCTATGAAAAAATGGGTGATGGCTGGCATTAAACCGACTGTTATCTTTGTTGATCCGCCAAGAAAAGGTTTGACGGATAGTTTTATCCGTGCCAGTGCATCTGTTGAGCCTGAAAAAATTGTCTACATTTCCTGTAATGTAGCCACGATGGCGCGTGATGTAAAGCTCTATGAAGAGTTAGGGTATCGATTAACCAAAGTACAGCCGACGGATTTATTTCCAAATACGCATCATATAGAAGTAGTCGGTTTGTTAGAAAAACGCATTTAGGTTGTCCAGCTTGCTTACCTGTTTTCTGGCAAGCTGCTTCAAAGGTCCACTGGACCTTTGAACTCCCAAATACGCATCATATAGAAGTAGTCGGTTTGTTAGAAAAACGCATTTAGGTTATTCAGCTTGCTTACATGTTTTCTGGCAAGCTGTTTCAAAGGTCCACTGGACCTTTGAACTCCCAAATACGCATCACGTGGAGTGTGTTGCTTTGCTCGTAAAAGCCTAGAAACCTTTGAACGAAAGGGATAATGAAAAGCCTTGATTGCAAGGCTTTTTGCTTTATAGTGGGGAAGTATCAGAGTGAGTAAATTTTTGGAGTGAGTAGAAGTGATAGCTAGAAATTATCAAAATCTATTTCCATTTACCCTGTGGGTATGTGTTTATTTCCATTGACAAGGAGTTTGTGGGAATAGAAATATACCCACCATCCAAAGTCGTCTAAATGGTTGCTATGGAAATAGTGGTAACAATTGAATATAAACTGTTAGAGATGTTATAATTTTTTTAGAATTGAGGTGAATATGAACAATCAAGAATGCTTACTAACGATTTTTCTGCGTTTGCAGTCAGGTGCTCATCTTTCTAAGTTACGGCTAGCAGATGAGTTTGGAGTTAGTGAAAAAACGATACATAGAGATTTTTCTCTCCTTGGTAGTTTCTTAGAAACGTAAACTACTCTTGCAGCGGAACTTGCATATGATGCAAAATACCATACACGTTATCTAAAAGGAAAATCCTTATTTAATAAAAAGGACATTTTGGTTATATAAAAGATTTTATTAGAAAACCGTTCTTTGAACAAAGAGGAAAATCAGTCTCTAATCGATAGTTTGTTAGCTTTAATTTCTAAAGAGGAACAAAAAGAGGTTTATCAAATTATTGCGAGTGAACTACTAAATTATTCGCCATTATCTGATACTCAAAATCGAATTGATAAAATCTGAGAATGGTCGGAAATGATACGAAAAGAGCTAGTTCTAGATATTCGATATCAATCGCCTTATAATACTGAAAAACAACATACGATTCTTCCCACCTCCTTTACTATGATGCACATTATTTTTATGTTGTGGCATTTAACTTAACATTTGAGTCGTATATGACCCTAAAATTGGATAGAATAATAGATTGGAAAGTATCAAAAGAAAAGAAACCACTGACAAGTAATTACTTTCAAGTACATATAAAGGTTGAAATAAGAGCTGTAAAATGTTATGATAAAAAGAGAAGGTATATTTAGGTATGGATAATGAAGATAAAACACTTCGTCATAGCCTTCAAATCAGGTTTCGAAATGGAAGCATGAGACTCATTCCATAATTTTTATATTGAAAATATCATCTTGTTGTGTTATTCTATAAATTGATATAAACAAAAATGTAGGAGGAACCGAAACTATGACAGCCTCAATGCGTTTAAGATAAGCTGGCAATAAAAAAAGCAGAATCAATCCCCGATGATAGGCTTTTTTGTTGTGCTTATTTATACGATATTGAGCATTCATTAGTTACGGTGAGGATATTGGTTATTTAAGTATACCTTTATTTAACTATGTCTTTAATATGAATGTTTCCAAATTGTATGTATGCAGACCAAAAGCCACATTGTGGATTTAGGCCTGCATTTTTTATTGCCTAGAATGCTATTCAAAATAGAAATTCAAGCAAAATAATATGCAGGAGATAATATAAATGGAAAAATACAACAATTGGAAACTTAAGTTTTATACAATATGGGCAGGGCAAGCAGTATCATTAATCACTAGTGCCATCCTGCAAATGGCGATTATTTTTTACCTTACAGAAAAAACAGGATCTGCGATGGTCTTGTCTATGGCTTCACTAGTAGGTTTTTTACCCTATGCGGTCTTTGGACCTGCGATTGGTGTGCTAGTGGATCGTCATGATAGGAAGAAGATAATGATTGGTGCTGATTTAATTATCGCAGCAGCTGGGGCAGTGCTTGCTATTGTTGCATTGTATATGGAGCTACCTGTCTGGATAGTTATGATAGTATTGTTTATCCGTAGCATTGGAACAGCTTTTCATACCCCAGCACTCAATGCGGTTACGCCACTTTTAGTACCAGAAGAACAGCTGACGAAATGCGCAGGCTATAGTCAGTCTTTGCAGTCTATAAGCTATATTGTTAGTCCAGCAGTTGCAGCACTCCTATACTCCGTTTGGGATTTAAATGCTATTATTGCCATCGATGTGTTGGGTGCTGTGATTGCATCTATTACGGTAGCAATTGTACGTATTCCTAAGCTGGGTGATCAAGTGCAAAGTTTGGAACCAAATTTCATAAGAGAAATGAAAGAAGGAATTGTCGTTATGAGACAAAACAAAGGATTGTTTGCCTTATTACTCTTAGGAACACTATATACTTTTGTTTATATGCCAATTAATGCACTATATCCTTTAATCAGCATGGAATATTTTAATGGAACACCGATGCATATTTCTATTACCGAAATTGCTTTTGCCTCTGGCATGCTGGCAGGCGGCTTGATATTAGGAAGATTGGGAAGTTACGAAAAGCGTGTACCTTTAATAACAGGTTCATTTTTTATGATGGGAGCTAGTTTAGCCATTGCAGGATTACTTCCTCCAAGTGGATTTATCATATTTGTAGTCTGCTGTGCAATAATGGGGCTTTCAGTTCCATTTTACAGCGGTGTACAAACAGCACTATTTCAGCAAAAAATCAAGCCTGAATATTTAGGGCGTGTATTTTCCTTCACCGGTAGTATCATGTCACTTGCAATGCCACTAGGGTTAATCCTTTCCGGGTTCTTTGCTGATAGAATTGGTATAAACCATTGGTTTTTAATATCAGGTATTTTAATCATCGGTATTGCTATAGTTTGCCCGATGATGACTGAGGTTAGAAAATTAGATTTAAAACAAAATTCATAGGAGGGACCATATTTATGTATTTAATTTTCATGTAATTCTTCCTGCTAAAATCGCAGGGTTTTCCCTGCGTACAAGCAA
>OBID01000238.1_pt1 | contig 24377 bp, 15 predicted proteins | sample 1519781 | NCBI WGS metagenome assembly OBID01 (sample SAMEA3991478, study PRJEB22521) | metagenome | biome: anthropogenic terrestrial biome; feature: sewage plant; material: sludge | place: Sweden | collected 2012-09-26 | reverse complement strand
GCATCGCTTTATTGTCATACAAAAAGCCACCGGACGCCGCAGCGACACCAGTGAAGGAGTTAAGAAGAGAGATCACTACAGGCATATCTGCACCTCCAATAGGCATTACAAAAAACACCCCATAGATCAATGCAAGGATTAAAACCAGGTAAAAATATCCCCTGGTCATCTCAGGACGAGCCATTATGATATAAATGACAAGCACGAGAATGACTGCCAGGAGCAACAAATTGACGATATGTTGTCCTTTAAAAGTAAAATCTTTGATACTGCCATTGAGTTTACCCCAAGCGATCATACTTCCGGCAAATGAAATCGAACCAATGATTAATCCTAAAAATATAATCAACAGCGTGCCTCCGTGGAGACCTGAGAAGAATCCTGCCTGCCCAGTATATCCCTGGGTCATATGATTAAATTCTATCAGTGAAATCAACGCAGCACAAGCACCACCCATACCATTAAAAAGACTTACCATCTCAGGCATGGCGGTCATTTTGACTTTTTTGGCTGCAATCCATCCAACAAAAGTGCCGATAGCAAGACCGCCAAAGATCCAGCCAAAATTGTGCAAACTATGTCCTTCTTCGGATTGGTATAAAAAAATCGTGGCGAATATAGCTGCTGTCATACCGAAAGCTGCTATCAGGTTGCCCTTTCTGGCAGAAGTAGGATTAGACAGCATTTTCAGTCCCAGTATAAAGGTGACTGCAGCTATAATATATATTACGGTTAGAAGACTTTGGCCCATCATTCAGCTATTTACTTTTTCTTTTGCTTAAACATTTCTAACATTCTATCAGTGACTACAAAACCTCCTACCACATTGATGGCTCCGAGGATCACCGCCAGAAAACCCAGTATTAATGCAAGGTAATTACCAGGCTCTGCTTTGCCCATGACGATGATGGCTCCTATGATAACGACTCCATGGATGGCATTGGCTCCACTCATCAAAGGTGTGTGTAAGACGCTGGGTACTCTACCGATCACCTCGATACCCAAAAATATCATGAGGAGGACGATATAAATGATTTGTTGATTTTGTTGGATCCAATCTAGCATGGTTTATATTTTTATGATCATTTGGTAATACAAGCGGCGTGAAGAATTTCATTGGACTCATCATAGGCGATCTGACCGTCTTTAATAAGTACTTTTAAAAAATTGAGGTAATTATTACTCAACAAAAAACTCGCATCGATCGCAACTGAATTGGCTAAAAAACTACTTCCAATAATATTGATGCCGTGATGATTGATGGTCTCTTTGTCTTTGGTGGCTTCACAATTGCCACCTGTAGAGGATGCTAGATCCACAATGACTGATCCGGGTCGCATCCTGGTCAAGGTGTCTGCAGTCAGCAGGATAGGCGCTTTTTTGCCCCTGATTTGTGCTGTACAGATGACCACATCAGCTTTGGCCGCTTTATCCTGCACCATCTGTCGTTGTCTGGTCAAAAATTCCTCTGTTTGCTCCACGGCATACCCTCCGGCCCCTTTATCATCTTTGGCACCTTCAACTTCAACAAATTTGGCACCAAGGCTTTCTACTTCTTCTTTTACTGCTTTTCTTGTGTCAAATACTTCTACTACTGCTCCCAATCTTTTTGCTGTAGCAATCGCCTGGAGCCCAGCTACACCGGCACCGAGCACCAATGCTTTGGCAGGTTTGATGGTACCGCTCGCAGTCATCAACATCGGAAAATATCTGGGCAGCAGTCCAGCTGCGATCAATACCGCTTTGTAACCTGCCAGAGAAGCCATAGAGGATAATACATCCATAGATTGAGCCAAAGAAGTTCTTGGGATCATGTCCAGTGAGTATGCATGTAAGCCACTAGATTTATAGGGTGCGACAACCTCAGGATCTTGGTAGGGTGCAAACATAGAAATGATGGTTGTTCCTTTCTTTATATTGGGAAGATCACTTACTTCAGGTGGGGCGGCACTCAGCAAAAGATCAGCGCTTTGTAATACCTCTTCCCTCGAGCCAATCTTAACTTTGTCTCCAAATACTGAATCCTGCATAAATGCCTGTAAACCAGCATTTTTTTCTAGGATAATGGTGGTGTTTAACTTTAAGTATTTGTCTATGGTCTCAGGTACGATAGCTATCCTGGGATCGTCATTGCTGGATAAAATTCCGATTGTTAACATTCAATAATTTTATGTTGGTTGCCAGGCGCGAAGATAAGAAAAATAGGGGGAGTCCTCACTCTTCTTCACTGAAATCTGGATGGAAATACTTAAAAATAACTTCTGCTTTCTTATTACCGATCACCGGAGACAGATCGGTGACGGCCGCTTCCTGGACCCTGGCCATCGAACCGAAATGTTTTAACAAAGTCTCTGCTGACTTTTTGGCTATCCCGGGAATGTCGGTCAAGCCGGTAGTTAAAAATGCTCTGGATCTTTGGTCTCTGTGAAAACTAATCGCAAATCGATGGGCTTCGTTTCTGATCTTTTGGATCACCTTGAGCGATTCTGATTTTTTATCAATATATAATGGTACAGGGTCATTGGGAAAATAGATCTCTTCTAGCCTTTTTGCGATGCCTATGACTTTGACCTGGTCCTGTAAGCCAAGTTTTTCTATGCTTTCCATGGCTGCGCTCAGCTGCCCTTTGCCTCCGTCGATGACGATTAAATCCGGAATAGGTTTTTCTTCTTCTATCAATCTTCGATACCTTCTATATACGATCTCTGACATGGATGCAAAATCATTAGGGCCATCGACTGTCTTGACATTGTAGTGTCGGTAATCATTTTTCGATGGTTTGGCATTTTTAAATACGACACAAGCGGCTACGGGATGACTCCCTTGTATATTGGAATTGTCAAAACATTCGATATATTCTGGATCTTTGTCCATGTGCAAATCCATTCTCAGCGTAGAGAGTATTCGCTGAGTGGCAAGTGGTTTGGTGGAGTTGGTAGCAATCTCTGATTTTTTCTGCAGGATATAGTAGCGAAGATTTTTTTGCGAAAGCTCAAGCAATTTCTTTTTGTCCCCTCTTTGAGGTACAGTGATTTTTATATGCTCATCATCGAGATCTATTTTGAAAGGCGTGATGATTTCATTGGCGATGCTGCTGAAAGTATCCCGGCATTCGAGGACGGCGTAAGCAAGTAAAGTTTCCGGATCTTCATTAAGATTTTTTTCAAGCTCGAAGGTGTGTGCATTGATTAGTGCTCCTTTGATGATGCGCAGATAATTGACGGTCGCTTCTTTTTCATCGATATCTATACTGAATACATCTACATCACCAATGCTGTGGTGAACGACCATTGATTTGGATTGATAATCATCAAAAGCATCTAGCCGGATCTTATATGCCTGAGCTGCCTCAAAATCGAGGTCCTCGGCATGGACCTCCATCTGACTCTTTAAAAATGATTTGGCATCACCAAAATTTCCATTGAGTATGTTGCGGATCTGTTTGATCCTGGAGGAGTAATCTTCTTCTGTTTCAAATGCTTCGCATGGACCCAGGCAGTTTTTGATATGATACTCCAGGCAGACTTTAAATTTATTTTTTGTAATATTCTCCTCCGATAATTGAAGGGTACAATTGCGCAGCGGAAATATAGTCTTGAGGAAGTCTAAAATGATCTCAGCTTTATATTTTGAAGTATAGGGCCCAAAATATTCTGACCCGTCTCTATAAATTTTTCTGGTAAAAAATATCCTGGGGAATCTTTCTTTTTTTATGCAAATAAAAGCATAGGATTTGCCGTCTTTTAGATTGACATTGTACCTTGGTTGATTTTTTTTAATTAAAGTACTTTCCAGAAGTAAAGCATCATGCTCGGTCTCTACCACAAGGTACTCCAGGTGGACAGCATGCTTGACCATGGTGATCGTCTTAAAGCTATGGCCTTTTGAATCCGTAAAATAGGAGGTGGTCCTTTTGAGCAGGTTTTTTGCTTTACCTACATAGATAATCTCCCCTTTGGCATCCAGAAATTTATAGATACCAGGTTGCTCGGGGATCATGGTCTGTAATAGCTTAAAATCTTCTTTCTTCATGCTACAATGCCGGACCTTAAGGATTGATTCATTAACTGGGTCAAGAGTAGTCCACTAGCAGGACCCAAAGATAAGCCCAGCATGCCATGTCCGGCATTTAAAAACAGATTGTTATATGCCGGCAATCTTGATATCAAAGGTAATCCTGTAGAAGATAGTGGTCGATATCCAAACCAGGGTGGAGCTTCTTTTAGGGATGCCTCATCCAGGTCGGGGAGGTAAGCATGAATAGTTTTTAAGATGCCCTGGATCCGATTTTTTAAGACCACATCATTGAAGCCACCAATCTCCATCGTCCCTCCTAAGCGCAGACTTTGGCCCATCGGAGTCACGGCCACTCTGCCCTCTACCAGTATCATCGGGGTCACCCATGGAGGCACTACTTCTTCGATAGTGACATTATATCCTTTGCCCGGTTGTATTAATATTTTGCAATCTGCTAAATGGGCAATATGACTACTCCATGATCCTGCGGCTATTACAAATTGATCAGCTTCTACATCTCCATTGGTTGAAATGGCTGTTTTGATGACAGCCCTTTCTTTTTTAAAACCAGTCACTTCAGTATTTGGGAGCCATTCGATATTTTTCTCTTTTAATTTCGACTTTAATGAAGCCATTAACATATGTGGTGTGACATGCATGTCATCAAGATAATGGACACCACCCAGGGCATTGATCGTCGTACCCGGATTAAGAGCTTCTATTTCGTTCTTTGAAAGGACCTGAGCACGTATCCCGATTCTATTGGCTTGATGACTGAGATTAATCTCTGTCTGAAGATGCCCGGTAGTATTGCAAACCATGATGATGCCTTTCTTTTTGAGGTCCATCGAAAGGGCTTGATCACTTAATTGAATATAAAGATCTCTCGACCAATTTAGGAGAGCAGACAATGGACCTATATTATTCCGCACATGGCTGGCTGTACTGTGTTTGAAAAAACTTAAGCACCACCGGAGGAGATCTGGATCCAGAGACGGTTTGATGTAAAAAGGGCTGGAGGCGTCAAACATCCATTTAATACTTTGGGTGATAACTCCTGGAGCGGCGAGTGGGATAAAGTGACTTGGACAAATCATGCCGGCATTGCCATAAGAAGTACCGGAACTAAAGTCACCTTTGTCTACGATCGCTACTTCATATCCGGCTTCTGACAAATAGTATGCACTAAATAATCCAATGATGCCTCCTCCAATCACACAAACCTTCATCGCCCAAAATTACAAAACCTGAAACCCATACGCATAAGGATCGTCATCATCAATGGTTATCGTGTTTTGCCCTGTGATTTTAGCCCATCCTTCGATACTGGGTACTATAGCTCTTTTTCCAAAGTAGTCTATTTCGTCCTCCACCTCGCCTGTAAACTTACTGTGGATGATGCTTTCATGTACGAACTGATCTCCTTTGTTAAGCTTGCCTTGAGCATGCCACTGCGCCATGCGCGCAGAGGTGCCTGTGCCGCAAGGCGATCTGTCAATGGCTTTGTCTCCATAGAATACTGCATTGCGTCCATGAGAACCAATATCACGAGGCTTTCCTGTCCACAGGATATGCGAACAACGTTTGATAGTGGGGTTGGCAGGGTGTTCAAAAGTATAGAGATCGTTGATTTGCTGACGGAGGATAGGGCTCCACTGAATCAACTGACTTGCTGAATAATCATCTATTCCATTGAAATGAGGTTGAGGATCAACGATTGCGTAATAATTACCCCCGTAAGCGACATCCACTTTTAAACTGCCTAATACCGGACAGTCGACTTCAAGATTGGTCGCCTCCAAAAAAGAAGGAACATTGGTCAGTTTGACAGAAACCACCTTGTCTCCTTGCATTTTGTATTCGACCATGATCAATCCTGCGGGTGCTTCCATCCTTACGATGCCGGGGGTTTTGGGTTGGATCAATCCTTTTTCAATACCTATTGTAATAGTTCCTATGGTGCCGTGGCCACACATCGGTAAGCATCCGCTCGTCTCGATAAATAAGACAGCTACATCGTTGGCTTCATCATGTGGTGGGTATAATATACTTCCACTCATCATATCATGTCCACGAGGCTCAAACATCAAACCTCTGCGGATCCAATCATATTCAGCCAGGAAATGTTGCCTTTTTTCACTCATATTATTACCTATCAAATCGGGTCCTCCTTCTGCGACCAACCGTACAGGATTGCCGCAAGTATGTGCATCATAACAAAAAAAAGAATTTTTCATAAATGGCGGTAATAACGTTTTTTGATCAAAGTGAGGTACGTAGCATTAAGATTAAATGATAAAAGTAGGTACTATTTTACATCAATTATCGCTCTGAGCAGGACGGTTTTTAATTCTAAAGCTCAGAAAGGTGCTTTGCTTATGAATAAATTTGCAATTTTGCATCCAAAATTTTTCATATATAAAAATTATGCATGTATTATTATCTCAAAGGTAAACTTACTTCTATCCACCCTACAGTAGCGGTCATAGACTGTAATGGAGTAGGCTATCATGTGCACATCAGTCTGCATACTTATAGTCAAATAGACAAATCAACAGAGGTCATGCTATATACCCATCTGGCTATCAAAGAAGATGCTCATGTCCTCTACGGGTTTGCACAATTAGACGAAAAATCACTTTTTCAACTATTGATATCGGTCAGTGGGGTAGGGACCAGTACCGCTCAATTGATTTTGTCTTCTCTGACACCAGATGCCATCAAGCAAGCAATAATCCGTGAAGACGACCTCACATTCAAATCAATAAAGGGAATCGGGGAGAAAACTGCCAAACGAATCATCCTGGATTTAAAAGACAAGGTGGGTAAGGAATCTGACCACCGATCACCCGTGATTCCCGGGCAGCCACATCACAATACTTTGCAAGCTGAAGCGTTATCAGCATTGATTGCTTTGGGCTTCCAGAGGAATAAAAGCCAGCAGGTACTGGCCTCTATTAGTCAAAAGCAATCTATCCAGAGCGTGGAGGAATTAATAAAACAAGCATTAAGGCAGCTTTCTTCTTAATTGAGGCAAGTCATATTATTATTCAAATTAATGTGTAACTATTTTTAAATTAGAAAGTTATTGTTAATTTTGCCTCTTATGCTTACGAACTGATCAAACCAATAAATTAGTCTAAGTTTTGTACCACAAAAGGATTTTAGTCAATATTTAGAATGAAGCCAATTTTATATTGTATCATATGCCTGGTAAGTATTTGGTGCGCTCATCCGGTGATCGCAGCGCCGCTCGCCCCCCCGGATCCTTACCTTAAGGAATATTTAACTTCGGCTCCGGACACTACACCAGCGCAAAAAATCAGGCTCCCTCAGGACAAAACTGACCCTATCCAGTTAAAAGACCCTTCTTCCATTGATAAGTCGGTGGAGTATGACCCTACTACTAATAGTTATATACTCGTAGAGAAAATCGGTGATGATATCATTAATTCTACTCCGATGACCTTTGAGCAATACGTGAAGTATAAGAATCAGGAACTTCAATCTAAATATTTCAATGATTTAGCCGGCAATTCTGATGGTAGACGCACTACCGGCAAGGACCCAGTTGAAAAAATCGATGTCAAAAAATCTTTGATAGATAGACTATTTGGTGGAAACACGGTGGAGATCAAACCAAGTGGCAATGTGGATATTTCTCCGGGAGTGTCCTATCAAAATATCAAAAATCCATCCCTGACCCTGCGTCAGCAAAAACAGCTAACCCCTGACTTTGATATGGGCATTCAGATGAATTTACAAGGTAAAATCGGCGAAAAGCTCAATCTGGATGTGAAATATAATACGCAGTCAACCTTCGATTTTGACAATGCTATGAAGCTCAACTATAGTAGTGATAAGTTTAGCGAAGATGAAATCTTGAAAAAAATAGAGGCTGGTGATGTGAGTTTGCCTTTAAGGACTACCTTGATACAAGGCGCTCAAAAGCTATTCGGAGTAAAAGCAGAGACCCAGTTTGGTCATCTTAGGTTGACAGGGATAGCCTCCCAAACTCGTACCCAACAAGAGCGCATCAACCTTCAGGGGGGAGCCCAAGTGCAAGAGTTTGAGATACAAGGAGATGAGTATGATGAAAATCAGCATTACCTCCTCGGACATTACTTCAGGAACATTTTTGAGCGGTCCATGATCAAGCTCCCTTATATCAATACACTGGCCAAGATAGACCTTAATAGTCTTCAGGTATGGGTAAGCCCGGATCCCAGGGATATCAATAATCTGCGGCAAGTGGTGGCTTTTTCTGATTTAGGAGAATACGATCGGATGAATAATCCTGACCCGGATTTCTGGCGAATGGGTGTCACTCCAACGATCGATCCACAGTACAACGAAAAGCTTCCTGAAAATAATACGAACAGAATATATAAGGAGTTTCTCGCTGACCCAAGCCTTCGACAGGCCAATAATGTCGTCAGTGGGCTTCAAAGACCACCATTCAATTTCGTCATTGGTAGAGATTTTGAAGTATTTAAAGGGGAGCTGCTGGATCAACGTGAGTATACCGTACATCCTGACCTGGGATTTATCTCGTTTCGGAGGACAGTCAGGCCAAGTGACATAGTCGCTATATCTTATAAGTACACGTTTAATGGAAAGGCCTACAAAGTCGGAGAGTTTACACAAGAAGTCACCCCAGATTCTTTATCAGTCATCGTCACGAAACTGGTAAAGCCCAGATCCAATCGAATCGATTTTGCTATGTGGGACCTGATGATGAAAAACTTTTATTCTTTGAGATCTTACGGCATCAGCGAAGAAGATTTTAAGTTGGATATATTTTTTGATGACCCGGGAGCTGGCGAAAAACGATTCTTGCCAGAAACAGAACTCAAAAGCATACCCCTGCTCAATCTACTCAACCTGGATAAGCTCAACAAACAAAGAGATCCCTTGCCGGATGGAGTATTTGATTATGTGCCCGGATTGACCATAGACCCACAAAATGGCCGCATGATGTTTCCGGTGCTAGAGCCATTCGGGAGCAGTTTAGGAAGGAAGATATCTGATCCGGACTTAAGGAAAAAATATGTATTTCAGCAATTGTATGATTCTACCAAAACAGCTGCCTTAAACTTCCCTGAGGCCAACCGGTATATCATCAAGGGCGAATATAAGTCATCAAGTGGAGGGGATGTCGCGCTTAATTCATTCAACATTCCTCAAGGATCTGTACGTGTCAAGGCAGGCGCCCAGGAACTCAGACCGGATCAATATGAGATAGATTATCAGACCGGGAGGGTGAGAGTGACAGACCAGGCGATTTTAAGTTCAGGAGTGCCGGTCAGTATTGATTATGAAAACAATTCTCAATTTGGATTTAACAATAACCGGACTATGTTTGGTCTGCGAGGTGAGTATGATTTTAATAAACATCTCAGTGTAGGTGGTACGTTGATGAGACTTTTTGAGCGACCTTACACCCAAAAGGTCAATATTGGCGAAGACCCTATCAATAATGCCATTTATGGATTGGACCTGGTATATAATAATCAGGCGCCCTGGATCACGAGGTTCTTGGATCGGTTACCGTTATTATCGACCAAAGAACCTTCTAAAATTGCCTTCCTTGGCGAAGCAGCTGCACTCCGTCCAGGCCATTCAAGGGCGATCAATCAAGGCAAAGACAAAGGGGGTACATCCTATATCGATGATTTTGAAGGTAGTACGAGCAATCAGGATCTGGCTACCCAAATCAATTCCTGGTTTATGTCCAGTACGCCATCGAGCAAAAAATTCAAAGAATCTGCGCCTGATTTTAGCAATACCCTGATCCCAGGTTATAATCGTGCCAAATTGAGCTGGTATCGTATCGATCGGCTTGTAGACGGTGGTAGGTCGGGATTGGATAATTATGCTGCCCAGATTCCGGTTCAAGAACTCTTTCCTGCCCGTCAAATAGCACCTGGCTTAAATACAGAAATTTACACCTTCAATTTGACTTACAATCCGATAGAGCGGGGCCCATATAATTTTGATCCACCAGGAGGATCTCCTTATTCTGCCGGGCTGGACAAAAATGGTAAGCTGCTCGATCCCCGGTCCCGATGGGCCGGTATTCAAAAAGGCTTGTACAACACTGACTTTGAAGCCGCCAATATAGAAACCGTAGAGTTCTGGTTGCTCGATCCTTTTATGAGCAAAGCGGATGGATCCCCGGTCACAACCGGAGGCAATTTGTATATCAATCTTGGGGATATATCTGAAGACATCATGAAAGATGGTCAACTCTTTTTTGAAAATGGCCTTCCAACCACAAAGAATAAAACCAGAGTAGATAGCACTGCCTGGGGCAGAATACCTTTGGTACAAGCTATTACTCGGGCGCATAACAACGATCCGGAGATACTCAAACAGCAAGATGTAGGATTTGATGGATTAGACAACGATGGTGAACGGCAGCATTTTTCAGACTATCTCCAGAAACTTCAGTCAGGTGGTGTGAACCCTCTGGATATAGAACGAATTCGTGAAGACCCTTCCAATGATGATTATAAATTCTTTAATGATCAATCTTACGATGCCAATTCAGGCATCGTGAAGCGATATAGCAATTGGAACAATCCTGAAGGGAATAGCAGCTTTACTGACCAGGCCGGTACTACTGTGAGAAACTATACTCAATATCCTGAATCAGAAGATATCAATGATGATAATGCCTTCGATCAAAGTGAAGCTTATTTTGAATATAAAATCCCTCTGTATCCGGATCAGACAGGGCGAATGGCCATCAATAAATATGTCACAGATACTATCTCCGGTGCCAATGGAAGAGTATGGTATAGAATTAAAATCCCTATAAATTCTCCGGACTCTACGGTAGGCTCCATCAGTGGATTGAGAAATATTCGGTTTATCAGGATGTATATGACAGATTTTGACCAATCTGTGACGCTGAGGATGAATGCCATAGATTTAGTCAGAAATCAATGGAGACGATATCAATTGCCACTGTGCCTGGGGGATAAAATAGATGCAGACTTCCAGTTTGATGTCAATGATGTTAATATCGAAGAAAACAGCCAACGTTTTCCAATCCCTTATGTGGTACCTGCAGGCATCCAAAGAGAAAATACGATAGGTCCATACCCCAATCTTTTACAAAACGAACAATCAATCTCCTTGTCGGTCAAAAATCTCGAAGGGGGATGTGCTGCAGCAGTCTACAAATCATTGAGGATGGATATGCGTAACTATGAGCGTATACGTATGTTTGTGCATGCAGACTCCCCAGAGCCATTGAGCAAAGAAGAGTTTTCTACTTTCATCAGAATCGGAAGTGATTTTACTAATAATTATTACGAATATCAGATACCCACGACGCTCAGTCAACGAGATTTAATCGTGCCAGGCAAGGAATCTTCTGAAATTTGGAAAGCAGAAAACGAATTGGATCTGGCACTTCAGGCACTCGTAGAGCTTAAGAAAGAGCGCAATGCGGCCAATGCCCCTCTCGACCTGGAATATGCCAAAGCCGATCCAGAACATCCCGGCAATAAAATGATCGTATTAGGCAATCCTACTTTAGGCAAAGTAAAACAAGTGATGCTAGGACTCCGGTTTCCTCAAAAAAGTAATATTCAGCATTCGGCAGATGTATGGTTCAATGAATTGAGGCTAAACGGGCTTAATGAACAAGGAGGATTTGGAGCCATAGCCCGATTAGATCTGCAACTGGCTGATCTGGGTGATGTATCTATCAGTGGCAACCTCAATTCGATCGGCTGGGGTGCACTGGACCAAAAAGTATTACAGAGAAGACAAGAGGATCTTAAACAAATCGATATCAACTCCAATCTTGAATTAGGTAAATTTTTACCTCAGAAATGGGGTATCAAGATCCCGCTCTACACGCAGTTAAGTGTCAATACCAGTGCAACAAAATATGATCCTTATGACCTGGACATCAAGTTAAAAGATAAATTGTTAGAAGCACGAAGCAGTACTGAAAAGGATAGTATCCGCAATCAGGCCCGTGACTATGAGTCTATACGCAGTTTTAACCTGACCAATGTGCGAAAAGAACGAAATGGTCAGTCGAAGCCTATGCCCTGGGACATTTCCAATTTTGGATTTAATTATTCTTTTACTCAGACCAATAATCATGATCCTATCATAGAGTCTGATCAGGAAAATATATACAAAGGAGGATTCAACTATAACTTTGCCCGTCAGGCCAAATATATATCACCTTTCAAAAAGTTGATCAAAAACGACAAATTATTGCCTTTTATCACCCAGTTTAATTTTAATCCTTTGCCAAATAGTTTTTCATTTACTACGGGCCTGGATAGAAGATTTGGCAATCGGGCGTTTAGATTTTCCACACCTGAATATGGTCGGTCTATCACTAAATTATTCTATTGGGATAGAAAGTATAATCTGCAATGGGACCTCACCCAATCATTTAAGTTCTCTTTCAATGCTTCTAACAATTCTGTCATCGATGAGATCAGAGCGATGGATGATCTGGGTAGGGTAGATCCAAATTATGATGAAAGAGCCAACAGAGATACCATATGGAAAAACATCTCTAGTCTCGGTAGACCCAAAAACTATATGCATAATATTAATGCATCTTATAATGTCCCTACGAAGCATATTCCTCTCATGGATTGGATGCAGATTACTGCCCAAGGTACAGGTACTTTCGCCTGGCTTGCGGGGTCCGAAAATGTGGTAGATTTTCTGGGCAACGTGATTCAGAATAGTCAAAACCGACAGCTTAGCGCCAATTTCAATTTTGATGCTTTGTATGATAAATGGGGTTACCTGCGAAAAATCAATCAGCCTGCTACCAAAGCTTCTTCCAATCCTACTGGTCCACGAACGAGGGATCGTTCTGGAGCTCCTCAACCTGCCAAACCCGCTGCTGATCGAAATGCCAAAAAGGAAAAACAACCAGGGTGGATAGAACGGGCTTTGATCAGACCATTGATGAGTTTGAGGAAAGGTCGGTTGACTTACTCTGAGAATCTAGCTTCTTTGGTACCTGGCTTCAGGGGTTCGCCTAAATATTTGGGCCTGAGCAATGGGTTTGGAGATCCGGGATGGGCATATATCTTAGGTATGGATCCTACTCAAACCTGGCTGGACGATATTGCTCGTACAGGTGCTATCACCGATGATGTAAGGCTCAATGAGCAGTTTTCAAGAAATTATACTCAAAATCTGGATGCACGCCTGACGGTGGAGCCTTTTAATGAGTTTAATATAGAAGTCTCCTTAACCAAAAATTATACCCGCAACTATCTCGAATTTTTTAAAGATGATGGCAGTGGTAGAGGGTTTAGGCATTTGGCTCCTACAGAAGTTGGATCATTTAATATATCCTATTTAGGCATCAATACCTTGTTTGGCAAAAACGTGGATTCATTGTATGCTGAGTTTGAACGCAACAGAGCTATTTTCTCACAGCGATTACCCAATCAGCCCGGAGCTGGACCTCATCCCAATGATCCGACTTATACGGAAGGCTTTGGAAGGAAAAATCAACAAGTGATCATCCCGGCTTTTTTAGCGACCTATACGGGCATAGATCCAACTGTAGCAGGGCTGGATGTATTCAAATCCAAGCCGCGACCAAATTGGCAGCTCAGTTATACCGGACTGCATAAACTTCCTCTGCTTAAAGAGTTTTTGAGTGGGGCTACGATTAGACATGGGTATTCTTCCAAATTAGTAGTCAATCAATTTAATTCGGACCTATTCTACGATTCAGACTCCCTGTATCGTAAAAAAGCATTGACTAACGATTATTACTCAAGGATAGAGATACCTAATGTGATCATGACAGAAGCATTCAACCCTTTGATAGGCATCGATTTTAAAACCAAGTCTGACCTCCAGTTTAATATGGATTATTCTATAGCCAGGAGCCTTCAATTGAATATGATTGACTATCAGCTGATAGAACAAAACTCTAAAGAACTGACTGTAGGGTTTGGCTGGAGAATCAAAAACGTAGTCATGCCTTTTGGCAAGTCCACTAAGACCCGTACCCGTACGCCAAAACCAGCTCCTGGAGCGACGCCCGATGCAACAGACGCGCGTGGAAGGAATAAAGCGGCTGCCAAGAAGGGTAATGATCTCAATCTTAAGTTTGATCTATCCTTCAGGGATGATCTGACCAATCAAAGAGTACTTGATCAGGATCAGAATGTGCCTACCCGGGGTGCTAAAACATTGAGGGTCTCCAATGGCGCAGATTATGAAGTGAATGATCGGGTCACCCTGAGGTTGTTTTTTGATTATAACCGTATCATACCCGCAGTGCAAGAATCCTTCCCGATCACTACTGCCCGCGGAGGTTTGACCATTCGGTTAGCATTGAAATAATAATACCGTATTTTTATGTCCTTAAACTTATAGGATTTAATATCTCCTGACCTGTATAATACAAGGTGGTTTTATCAGCGTTGAGGGTGTATATGATCACAAATAAAACATGACTAAACGAACCATTTGGTTGATCATCGTCTCCATGGGCATTGCTTTGCTTGGGAGCATATTATTGCAGATGTACTGGATACGGTTGACACTTCGAGAACAGGAAGAACAGTTTGATCGGGAGGTAAATCAAATACTGGGTACGGTAGTTGAAGACATCGATAAAAGAGAATTAAAATTATTAAACGATTATATTGACTATTCTCCAGGTGAAAGCCAAAAGTTGCTGTTAGCCAATAAAGACAAAGGTATCATAGATCGCCTGGGCAGCCGAAGGGGGTTTTTATTGATAGATTCTTTGCTGAAAAAAGAAGTTTTCAGATTAGGCAATAACCATGAATATCATTATGGTATTTACTCAAGCCGGGACTCCGGGTTTGTAGTGATAGACAATATGTTTAGTGTGAGCTCTATGTCAAGCTCCATGTCGAAAAGTGGATTTCAAAGAGGTCTATATACTACCCCTTATACTATTCAGCTTTTTCTACCAAGTGACAAGGGAAGTGGTCGATTGTTTTTGTACCTCCCGTTTAGAAAACAGATCATCTGGAAATCTTTGCTCCCTGCAGCTATTGGGTCTTTGGTATTTTCTGCTTTGATCCTGGCGTGTTTTGCCTACACGATATATGTGATCCAACAACAGAAGAAAATCTCTGATATGAAAAATGATTTTATCAATAATATGACCCATGAGTTTAAAACGCCTATCGCGACCATCTCTTTGGCTTCTGACTCTATCAACAATCCTTCGATAATATCCAATCCTGATAAAGTTCAACGTTTTACTAAAATCATCCGACAAGAAAATTCCCGAATGTTGGGGCAGGTAGAAAAAGTGCTTCAGATCGCCCAATTAGAGAAAAAAGATCTTCAACTCAATTTTACTGAAATCAATATTCACTCTCTACTTCAGGATATTGCAGAGAATGTGAACCTCCAGATTAAGAGCAAAGGTGGACAATTAAAATTGAATCTGGAGGCGGCTGATGCGGTCATTGAAGGAGATATGACTCACATCTCCAATATATTGTACAACCTAATGGATAATGCTAACAAGTACACTCCGGAGAGCCCTCATATCAGCGTTCATACGCGTAATGTATCGAATGGTATAGAGATCAGTATTGAAGACAATGGTATTGGTATCAGCCGGGAGAACCAAAAGTATATTTTTGAAAAATTTTATAGAGTATCCACTGGCAATCTTCATGATGTTAAAGGCTTTGGGTTAGGGTTGAGCTATGTAAAAGTGATGGTAGATGCTCATCAAGGTACTATTCAGGTCAAAAGCGCACTAGGTAAAGGGAGTACTTTTATTTTGTATTTTCCTAAAAAACAAAATAAAAGCTAAATAAGATTTTTATTTGAATATCATTTTGTTTTTGTTTGAAAATCCATTTATTTAACTTAAATTATTGGTTTTCACATACTTAAGTAAGGTGTTTTAAGTTAATATTTACATTTTTCATAGCACTTGTTAAAATTTCACTTTTTGTTAAAATTTATTTCCACATTTAAGCGTTAACATTGTATATAAAAAAATTAATCCCCTATGGTAAAAACAAATAATAAAATCCTACTTGTCGAAGATGATCAAAACTTTGGCGATGTCCTGAGATCCTATCTTGAAATGCACGACTTTGAAGTGACCTTGGCCACTGATGGGCAAGAGGGATACGAAGCGTTTAAAAAAGATCATTTTGACCTTTGTATTTTCGATGTCATGATGCCAAAGAAGGATGGTTTTACATTGGCTAAAGAAGTAAGGCAAAAAGACGCCGAAATTCCGATAGTCTTTCTTACTGCCAAGACGCTGAAACAAGATATCCTGGAAGGTTTTAAAACAGGGGCTGATGACTATATCTCAAAGCCTTTCAACTCTGAGGAGTTGCTTTACCGTATTCAGGCTATTTTAAAAAGAAGCAAAAAAGCTGCTGATCCAAGAGAAGAAATCAAGGAGTTTACCATTGGGAAATATCATTTTAATTATCCTTTGAGATTATTACAGCATACGGTGACCAATAAAAAAGATAAGCTTTCTCCAAAAGAAGCGCATCTCTTAAGGATGTTCTGCATGTACAAAAATGATGTACTGGCCAGATCAGAAGCACTGACCAAAATATGGGGTGAGGATAATTATTTTACAGCCCGAAGCATGGATGTATTCGTAACCAAACTAAGAAAATACCTCAAAGATGATCCGGATTTGGAGATCGTCAATATTCATGGAAATGGATTCCAATTGTTGGTGCGCAATGAAGCACCGGTGTAATAATATTCAGCATTTAAAGATTCGTTAGGAGGAAATGTGTTGTGAGACCCGTTTCCTCCTTTTTTTTACCTTAACGATTGACAAGTATGGAAACCATCCAAGTCTTTATCACAGGAGGGACATTCGACAAGGAGTACAACCTGATCACAGGTAAATTATACTTTAAAGATACCCATCTGCACCATATGTTTGAACGCGGCAGATGCGTGGTCAAAACAGATATCAAAACATTGATGATGGTGGACAGCCTCGAGTTAACGGAGGAAGATCGGGCCATTATCATTCATAATTGCAAACGCAGTCCTTATAATAAAATCATTTTGACGCATGGGACTGATCGTATGGTGCATACAGCCACCGTATTGGCTCAGGAAAAGATAGAAGGTAAAACGATTATACTCACTGGAGCAATGATCCCATATGCATTTGGCACCTCTTCCGATGGATTTTTCAATCTTGGCGCAGCATTGGCTTTTGTACAGACGCTGCCTCACGGCATTTATATAGCGATGAATGGGAGGTATTTTCATTGGAACAATGTGCGAAAGGATATGGATACTGGATTATTTGAAGAACTCAGCTGAATTTTTTGTGTGTTTGTATCTATGACATAATAGCATGAAAGTAAAGATGAAGTAATTGAATACCAGTGAAGTTTGTATTAAATATATTCGTTATATTAATAATTTGATGTATTTTTGATTTGCCTTATCCCATAAATTTGTAATTGTGTTGAATATCAATCATTTAAATTTTTTTTTATGAAATATGTAGTGTTTTTATTAGCTGCATTTACCTTGACCTTTTCGCTCAAAGCACAGACCTCTGACACTCAGGTTGCCAATAAAGATTCCAGCATGAGCAGGATGAATTCTATCAAAGCATTGGATTCGAGGGCAGTCAATGGGATCACTTTTAAAAGAGCATTCATTGATTATAAAAGCCCTAATGCGGGTTCTTTAAAAAATCTTAGCAATTTTAAAGAGTACAATAGCGGTTTTGAGATTGGGTATGTGAGAGATTTTAGCCCCAATCTTAGACTTTATGTGCCCGTGAGAGTTGGGGTATTTAATGTAGGTGATCAAAAGGAAAATATCACTTTTGGTGAATTGGATGCACAAGCTCAATATCGTTTTTTGACTAAAAAAAGAATTTTGCAGCCTTATGTTTTAGGTGGCGCTGGTATCAATACGGAAAACTTGGATACATTTAATGTACAGATACCCGTAGGAGCAGGATTGGACATCAGAATAGCAAAGAAGTCATTCATCAATCTGCAAGGAGAGTATCGATTGTCTCTTTCTGAGCAGAGAAACAATATTCAATTTTCGATAGGATTTATCCATTATTTTGGGCAAGGTAAGCCTGGTGAGAAGAAAATGGACGAAATATCAGGCAAAGATGCCGATGGTGATGGCGTTCCTGACGATCTCGACCTTTGCCCAAATAAGCCAGGTTTAAAAGAGTTTGCCGGATGTCCCGACACAGACGGTGATGGTATAGAAGATACTCGAGATCTTTGCCCCGAGGTGCCCGGATTAAAAGCATTAAATGGCTGTCCGGACAGTGATGGAGACGGGGTAGCCGATAAAGACGATGATTGCCCAAATCTTGCTGGCACCAAAGCTAATCGTGGATGCCCATCTACAGATACGGACAATGATGGAGTAATAGATGACCTGGATGAGTGCCCCACCATTGCTGGGTCTCCGGCAGCTAAGGGCTGCCCCGATCGGGATGGCGATGGCGTGGCCGACAAATTTGATAAATGTCCTGATGTAGCTGGGACTTCTAAAAATGGTTGCCCTGATACAGACAAAGATGGTGTGGATGATTTTGAGGACAGATGTCCTAATACCTATGGACCCGCCTCTAATAAGGGATGTCCGGAGATAAGAAAGGAAGATAAAGAAACCCTCAATATTGCTATGCGTGATGTACAGTTTGAGCATAATAGTGCCACGCTGACTAATTCTTCCTATAAGATACTTGGCCAAATATCTACGATACTCAACTCTTATCCAGAGTACAAGATTGAAATTTCCGGCCATACAGATAACACTGGTACTGCGGAAATCAATAAAAAACTCAGTGAACAACGGGCGCGTGCATGTAGAGATTACCTGATAAGCAAAGGATTAGCCTGGAGTAGGGTGGCATCCAGAGGCTATGGTCAATCCAAACCTATTGCGACAAATGAAACACAGCAAGGTCGTGCTACCAATAGGAGAGTGGAGTTTAAGCTTTATCTGGAATAGGAAGAGCAATACACGGTACCCAATAGGCAATAAGCAATAGTCAATAGTCAATAGTCAATAGTCATCCCGAAACTTCGGGAGGCAATATGCAATAGGCATCCCGAAACTTCGGGAGGCAATTAGTCTTCCGAGATTTCCAGAGGCAATGGGATAGCAGAAAAATAAGGAGTCAATATTATTTTAGTTCATCGCGGCGATGCTTAGGCACCTAGATCTCAAAAGCGAGTGGCGAACTTTTTGTGATGTATATATTGTTTTACAGGCCTAGTTTGTCCATCAATGGTTTTTCATATTCACCATCTTCTGCCGGATATCTTAAAGTGCCTTCAAATTTTCCGGATTGTTTTGCCAGAGCCCAAATCAAGCTTTCACCTGCTGGCACGTTGGTCGGAAAGTTGGAATAAATTGGGTCTTCATAAGCCAGGTCTGCGTCAGTTACCAGCCATCCATTATTTTTAAAATGTTGAATTAAATCTCCAAGAAATAAAGCTGCAGCCAAATTATGATGCAATAAAATAACATGGTGTATTCCTTCATACCCCAGTTTACCTGATAGCTTTTCATAATATGTGGCTCTGCTCAACAAATGATCTAAATAGAATTTTTTAAAACCTGCCAGATCAGCCTTAGGATTTTCTTTGATCCTTTTTACTAATCTACCATTAATATACCAGTCAGAAGCGTCGACCGTAACATGGCCGATTTTGTATCCTTTTTCTTGCAAGATCCTTCGAAAGCCAGTTATTTTTTCAGAAGTATTGCCTTCTTTAAGGTAAGGGAACCTAAATTGGGGGTAATAATTTGAATAAGGCCTGATTATTGAATCATTGAGCATTAACTCAGATTCAAAATCCCCGAGCGTGGTTTTTTTATCATTAAAATTGGGGTGTGTAAAAGTATGATTGGCTATTTTATGACCGGCATCATTCCATGAGGACAATATATATTTTCCTTCAGGTGTAGTTTTATTATATCCGGTTGAAAATAAAATGGCTTTTAAATGGTGTGCTTTAAGATGGTCCAATATGAATTGATTCCAAATATCTAGTTTATATGGACCTATATCCTGGGTAGCTCCATCGTCAAATGTAAATGAAATTGAAGGTTTTTTTGACTCTCGGACTAAAACAACATTCTCTATTAAGAAGGCTGATAAAAGAAGTACAGAAACAGAGACCAGGCAAGCCAGTTTGAATATTTTGATCATTTTAGGAAAGATAGGAAACAAAAAAGCCCGGCATGCCGGGCTTGATATAATTTAAATAAAAGACTTCAATTATTGATTTACAGGGCCGCTTTTCTTTGCAGGTGAAAGAAGGCTGGCCTGTTTGGCGGGAACACTTTCTTCTGCAGGCTTTACTTTTACATTGCCTTTGACCTGGATGACATGAGACACTCCTTCTTCATTGGTAGTAACTGTCACAGTTTTCATGATGACCCCAATCCTGTCAGTACCATAATGAATTTCAATCTCGCTGGTCTCGCCTGGCATGATTGGTTCTTTAGGCCATGAAGGAATGGTACAACCGCAGCTACCCTGTGCATTCTTAATGATTAAAGGTTCAGTACCGGTATTGGTAAATTTTACTTTTCTGACTGGGTCAGAATTCTGAAGAATCTCTCCATAATCTACAACATCGCTCGCCAATTGCATTGCTGGTCCACTTTTGGCAGTGGCCGGAGCAGCAGTGGCAGCATCCTGTGAAAATGCAATGCCCGCAAATAGGCAAAGTGTAAGTGTGTATAGTATATTTTTCATCTTATGGTTTTTATAAGTTACAAATTTACTCTTTTGACGATACAATTGCAAATAGTATACAGATTTGTTGTTAAATGACTGTTAATTTTGAAGGGGTGCTTTTTTAATGGTTGTGTACCGATAAAGATTAATATTTAAATCAAGGAACTTATTAGAACTTAGTAGCGCTTCAAAATCAATATCGATTCGTATCTTTCGACCATTGATAGCTAATAAAACCAAGCCGATGAATGTAGAATTTTTGGACATGCCTTTGGAGCTGGATAAAGAAGTGGAGAATTCAATGGAAAAAACTCTATTGAAGGATTACTGGATCTCGCTGGTCAGTCGGGAGGTAAGTTTGCAGGGGCGTCGCGATGTACTGAGCGGAAAAGGTAAATTCGGCATTTTTGGTGATGGAAAAGAGATAGCCCAAGTCGCACTGTCTCATTATATAGCGCCAGGAGATTTTAGATCTGGCTATTATCGGGACCAGACGATCATGTTCGCTTTGGGTATCTGTGATGTATCCCAGTTTTTTGCACAGATGTATGCAGATTCTGACCATGATCCTTTCTCTGGTGGACGACAGATGAATTGTCATTTTGCTACTCCTTTTATTGACAGTCAAGGTGATTGGTTAGACCATACCACCAGGTACAATGTGACCTCTGATGTGTCGTGTGTAGCGGGGCAGGTGGGCAGAGCACTTGGATTGGCGCAAGCATCCAATATCTATAAAATTAATAAGGAGTTAAACCAAGGTGGTTTTTCCAATAACGGGACAGAAATCGTTTTTTGTACTATTGGCGATGCCAGTACTTCAGAAGGTCCTTTTTGGGAGACTATGAATGCCGCAGGTGTCATGCAAGTACCCTTAGTAATGATTGTTTGGGATGATGGTTATGGGATATCGGTGCCTGTAGAATACCAAACTATTAAATCATCTATCAGTAGAGCACTTGAAGGATTCATTGGTGAAAAAGAAGGTGAAGGCATACAGATATTTACCGCCAAAGGCTGGGATTATACAGAGTTATGTTCGGTATTTGAAAAAGCTACCACGATTGCAAGGACCTATTCAACACCAGTACTAGTACACGTGCATGAATTGACTCAACCTCAAGGCCATTCTTCTTCAGGGTCACAGGAACGGTATAAAAACAAAGAACGACTGGAGTGGGAAAGGACCCATGATTGCATGCACGTGATGAAGTCCTGGCTGGTAGAGATTGGAGTGCTGACTGAGACAGTGGACCTGGATCTGAAAAAGCAGGCAAAAGAGTTGGTCCGGAAAGAGAGAGATGATGCTTTTGAAAAAAGTATTCACAAAACCCAGATTGAGATCAAGACGCTGATACGGATCTATCAACAGACTTCCACCACTAAACCCGAGTGGGATGACCTTATTCAACATCAGATCATAGAACTAAAACATTATAGAGAACCCGTCATAAGTGATTTAATTAAAAATGTCAGGAGATTTCTGATTGCCATCCCAGATGGAACTGATGAAGAATTAACTACGCCATTGCGTCAATGGTTGGATCATCAAAAGCAGCTGGCAGAAACTCGATTTCACACCAAATTGATCAGTGATACGCCATATGCGGCTTTAAAGATCAAGGATGTGCCTGCAGTTTATAAGCCAGATGCTCCAATGGTGAGTGGTTATAAAATATTGAACCAATATTTCGATAAGTTATTTGCATCAGATCCCAGAGTATACGCCTTCGGAGAAGATGTAGGCAAAATTGGTGATGTCAATCAGGGATTTGCAGGTTTGCAGCATAAATATGGTGAACACCGGATATTTGATACTGGTATAAGGGAATGGACTATTGTTGGTCAGGCTATTGGTATGGCTATGAGAGGACTAAAACCAATCGCTGAAATCCAATACATAGATTATCTGATTTATGCGCTTGCACCCCTTTCTGACGATGTGGCCAGTATGCGATATCGCAGCAATGGACAGCAATGTGCTCCGCTTATTATCAGAACCAGAGGGCATCGACTGGAAGGTGTATGGCATAGTGGGTCGCCTATGGGTATGATGTTGCATTCTTTGAGGGGTATTCATCTGCTAGTGCCACGTAATATGGTACAGGCCGCAGGATTCTATCAGACGATGATACAGTCTGATGATCCCTCGATCATAGTAGAATGTTTGAACGGGTATAGGTTGAAGGAAAGAATGCCGGACAACCTTGGTACTTTTTGCCTGCCCCTTGGTGTGCCTGAAATAATCGAAGAGGGCAGTGACTTAACACTGGTCACCTATGGATCTTGTGTCAGAATAGCAGAGCAAGCGTTGGAAATGATCAAACCTCATGGTATCTCTGTAGAATTGATAGATGTGCAGACTTTGTTACCCTTTGATATTCACCACCTAATCTGTCAATCGCTTCAGAAAACAAACAGAATTATCTTTCTTGATGAAGATGTACCGGGCGGGGCTACCGCGTTTATGATGCGTGAAGTACTTGAAGTCCAGGGAGGTTATAAATATCTTGATGCATCACCGGTATGTATCACAGCAGCTGATCATCGTCCACCGTATGGATCAGATGGAGATTATTTTTCTAAACCTAATGCTGAAGATATCGCAGAGAAAATACTTGAACTTATAAAAGCTTAGGACAGCCTCATATTAGTATTTTATATTATATATACAGATTAATATATCTTTGCCTTATATCGCCAGTATGCCCAGGTCATTAGTCATCATTCCGACTTATAACGAAAAGGAGAATATCCTTAAGATACTCGATGCAGTGATTGGCCTGCATAGTGAAATTGATGTTCTTATAGTCGATGATGGATCACCGGATGGTACAGGACAACTTGTACGGGCTACCCCATTATTTAATCAACGAATTTTTCTGATTGAGCGAAGTGGCAAACAAGGATTGGGCACCGCATATATCACAGGCTTTAAATGGGGGTTGCTTCGTGATTATGATTATCTGATAGAGATGGATGCCGACTTCTCACACCCTCCTCATAAGGTCTTGGAACTCATCGAATCATGCAGAAAGGGTGCTGATGTGACTGTAGGCTCGAGGTATATCAAAGATGGCAAAGTGACTCACTGGCCCTGGGACAGGTTGGTTTTGTCCTATGGGGCTTCTTTGTATGTCAGAATGGTGACCGGTATGCCGGTCAAGGATCCAACAGCGGGATTCGTCTGTTACAAAAGTCATGTTTTAAAAGCTTTGGATCTGGACATGATCAAATTCGTCGGCTATGCATTCCAAATAGAGATGAAATATAAGTCCTGGATAAAGGGATTTAAAGTGGCAGAGATACCCATTACCTTCACAGACCGGGTAGCCGGCACTTCAAAAATGCATGGAGGAATTATCAAGGAAGCAGCTTTAGGAGTAATCCAACTTCGTCTCAACAAAAATAAAAATTAAGTTTTCTTTAAATTTTTATCCACTTCCTGCATTGTCCGGAGGTGAAAAAATATTTTTTTAGCTTTATATATATTATACTTATATCAAATGTTTATATATTTGTACTTGTTGTGATTATGTACTTATTTGTATAAGTAATAAAAATTAAATATATATAAGTTTATTGATTGTAAGTCGTTAACACATATGAGTTAAAATTA